>Ga0209395_1007806_pt1 | contig 11129 bp, 8 predicted proteins | sample GOMGulsemesocosm_3_FD_184635 | JGI IMG/M metagenome (GOLD analysis project Ga0209395, IMG submission 184635) | Methane-oxidizing microbial communities from mesocosms in the Gulf of Mexico - GOM9D Gulf of Mexico (SPAdes) (version 2) | ecosystem: Environmental > Aquatic > Marine > Cold seeps... | reverse complement strand
GTGACTGGGTGTTAGGTTTTAATGGTCGCTCACTCAGCAACCCTAAACCTGAAGGTTGGGCCGTTAAGAAGGACGGCGGCGAGTTCGACCAGTTTACCGGCGCAACCATCACCCCCCGCGCGGTGATCAATCAAGTAAAACGCGCCCTCGAGTTTTTTGAGGCGACTAAGCCTTTAGCGAATGAGAAGCCGCTTGTGAATAAAGAGACACAGCCACTGTCCACCACCAGACCTGGAACAGCACAGGAGGACAAGTCATGAGCAGCGAAGCAGTAGCCGATACAACAACCGACGCAACTGAAGCGGCAGTAAAAGAGCCCAGTCAGTACCAGGAAATTTCCGTTAACGGCCTGTGGAAAAACAACCCTGCTCTGGTACAGCTACTGGGTTTATGCCCACTGCTGGCCGTCAGCGGCAGCGTGGTGAACGCGCTGGGTTTAGGTCTAGCAACCATTCTCGTATTGGTCGGCTCGAACGTCGCCGTTTCACTGATCCGTAAAGCCGTGTCCGATGCAGTACGCCTGCCCGCATTTGTGATGATCATCGCCTCGTTCACCACCTGCACCGAATTACTGATGAAAGCCTACACCTTCGAGCTGTATCAGATATTGGGTATTTTTATCCCGCTGATTGTGACCAACTGTGCAATTCTCGGCCGCGCCGATGCCTTTGCCAGTAAAAATTCGGTGCTACCTTCAGCGCTCGACGGTCTGATGATGGGCCTCGGCTTTACCTTGGTACTCGCCGCCGTCGGCTCTATCCGTGAAATTATCGGTAATGGCACTCTGTTTGCCGACATGCACCTGCTGCTTGGCGACATGGCCAGCAACTGGACGCTCAACCTGTTGGGCGATGACTACCCTGGCATGCTGGTGGCTGTACTGCCGCCCGGCGCGTTTATTGTTACCGGCTTTTTAATTGCGCTGAAAAATGTGATTGATAAAAAGATCGAGGAAAAGGAAAAAGCCCTGCGCGTAGAACCCGCTGTAAAAGGCAGTAAGCGGGTGAGAACCACGGGAACCATTGCTTAACACCACTCATAGTTATAATTAATAGGCCGCGCAATTGACATGTTACGCGGCCTTTTTTTTGGAGGGCATTTATGTCTGCCATTAGCCATCAGAATGGATCGGCAAGACTTCGATTAATCAAGTATTCACAGCGGACATTCAATAACACCACAACTTTCTGAACGAATTACTAACGGAGCTTAAATCCTTATTAAAAAACAGAAGCGGTAACAACATCAATGAAGGCATATTGAGTAAAGGCACTGAGGGAATCGCAGAAGATTTAAGTAAGAAAGGTAAAGCGGGGAGTTTAATTATATTTTTAGGTATTCGGTATGGCGCCGGAGGGACTGACCGCACCGAGATGACAGCACCTGAAGTATGATTAATTCAGAGCTATAGTCGACCGGAGCGGCAAGCTATTCTGTAACGGTTACTGTAAATAAATATGAGCCATATGTTATTGGCAAAAAAAACAAGTCCAACAACATCATCCATGACGCCGCTGGCCTTAATTACTTCTCCCCTATTAAAAACGAACCGTCAGATCAACGCCATACTGTCGAGGCGCACCCACCGCTGTATAGTCGTAGCCATAAGCCTGTGAAAGGCTGAGCGCATAGATCGGCTCGTCATTTTCTTCTATGTTGGTCATCCACATGGTGAGCGAATAACGGTCCGCCGCATCATCAAAGCGCAGTTGCATATTGGATTGCCAAAAGCTGTCAGAGCGAATATTTTCAAAGCCAGGGGCGTCATTGTAGGCAGAGAAATATTGTTCCCCCTGATAACTGGTATCAATGTGCAAGGCAAGCTCCCCGAGTGACCACCGCCCTAGCACATAGTCCACGGACGCATTGAAATTCACCTCGGGAGCTTGTTGCAATTGGTTGCCAGAGTAATCGGTGTCGGTGTTGGTTACAGGGTTATTAAGCGAGAGTTCTTTAAACTCGGAATTCACAAGACCCAACCCGAATTTTAATGTCAGTTTGTCGCTAACCAGTGCCTGCACTTCCAAGTCCAAACCATAAAGTTCAGAACTGCCTGCATTCTCCAGCACCTGATCAATGCCGATAATATTAATAAATTGTTGATCTGAGTATTCATAGAAAAATACAGACGCGTTAACCTGTAAACGACTGTCCATAAATTGACTTTTGAAACCTGCCTCATAAGCATCGACAAACTCGGGAGCGGCAGTGTTTACGTCAGCTGCAGACGATACGGCACCGCCATTAAATGCGCTGGATCGATAGCCACGACTGTAGTTTGCATAGACCATGGTATCTTCGTTAAGTTGATGATCGACGCCTACCTTTCCGGTCCACTCACTGTCCTTATACACCTTGGTTGGTATCACGGCCGCTGCATCGTACTCAGCAAGGTAGGGAATCAAATTAAACAGGGGTGCTCGATTTACATCGCCATAGAAGGAATTGAAATCGCGCAAATCTCCTTCATCGTCAGTGTAGCGAATGCCAAGTGTTAAGCTCGTGCTGTCGCTAACGTCATAGTTAGCGTTGGTGTAAAGCGCATAGGATTCACGTTCTTGCGTATAACCTTGGCCAATAAAAAAAGCATCGGAGGGCGAGTCAGAATACAAGTCGTAGTCATTTTGAACATCCAGCTCATCGTTTGAATAATACAACCCGGCAATAAAATTGAATGGACCGGTAAAATTACTGGCGAGCCTAAAGTCTTGGGACAGCTGTTCTGACTGGCTGCTGAAATCAATTTCAAGCAAGCGCACGGGAGAGCCATCCGTGTCGGCCTGGTTTAACGCGTCGCCTTCGGTGTAAGCGCTGATAGACGTTAAGGTATAGTCACCCAGTTGCAGATTGAGGGTTAGCGCGGCGCCTTTGCTATCAACCGTAAATGGCTTGTCTTTATTATGCTCCCCCTGCCATGCGCTGTATTGCTCAGGTCGCTGGTGCCCCAACCGATTGGTATTACCTGGATCGGTATTAATAGGCACAACGGCCAGCGTATTGGCATCACTTTGCGCCTTAAAAAGACGTAAGGTTGCATCAAAATCATCCTGCTGATAACGAGTGGACACTCTCAATGCGGAATTATTCGTTTCGCTTAGATCGCCTTTCCCGGCCAGTTTATTGTCATGAAAACCATCCGCTTTGGTGGTGGTAAACGCTACCCTCATCCCTAGGATGTCAGTAATGAGCGGCAGCTCACCGGCGCCCTTTAATTCCTGCCGACCATAATTACCCATCGTGGCAGTGATATCTGCTTCACTGACAAAGCTAGGCGCACGGCTGATAAAGTTTATCGCGCCGCCGGTGGTGTTTTTGCCATACAAAGTTCCTTGGGGGCCACGCAATACTTCAACTCGCTCTAGATCAAAAAGTTGCATGCCCTGCATAAACGAGGCGCCAATAGCAACCTCATCAACATAAACCCCAATAGGGCTTGCTTGATTGGTGTTGTAATCCACCATGCTAATACCACGTATAGAGAATATCGGTTGCACATCGCCATAGGGGGCACTGACCTGTAAATTGGGCACTTGCGCGGCAACGTCGACGGCTGAATCCATTTTTAACTTGCTCAAGGCGTCGCCGGAAATAGCCGATACCGACACGGGTACTTCCTGCAGACTCTGCACACGTTTCTGGGCAGTTACGATCACTTCTTCGAGCGTTTCGAGTGCGGCGGACTGAGCACCAGCGGCCAAAATGGTACTCAGTTGGACCGCCAGTAATGTGCGGTAAAATGTTTTATTAGGGGCAAGTCTCATCGTGATTTTCTCCGACAATTTTATTGTTATAATTCAAGGAGAAGATAGACTAGATCAGTTTTTACGTTATTGGGCTGCTCAAAGTGGACGCAAATCTGATAAAAACGGACAACTAAATCATCCCGCTATGCAGCGTTTTCATGGGGCGGTGTTCTTTGTTGGGGTCAGCGATAACGGCTGGGTGATTTACCTGTCCAGCGCTTGAAGGCATGACAAAAGGCAGCGGGTTCACTATAACCAATACGTTCAGCCACTTGCTCCACCGTGAGGCTACCGCTCAGCAGTAATTCCTTAGCCAGCGTGCTGCGAACCCGAGCTAACAACGCCTGATAACTGGTGTTTTCCTGCTTCAACATTCGGCGTATTGATCTTGATGATACGTGTAATTTTTCGGCGACCTGCTCGAGAGATAGAAATTCACCCGCCGCATTGATCATCAGGCATTCGATCATATTGACATAGCTATTATCATCAATCAGCCGCGCTTCGAGCTCCTCACACTGGGTGTAGCACACCTTATAAATTGTGGCGTTGGCTTGTGGCAACGGGGTATGGAGTACGCTGGCACTGAACACTAAGGCATTACGTTCCGCGCCAAAGCGCACATCGCAATTAAAAGCGGATTCATACTGTTGGGCATTAGCCGGTCGAGCATGACTAAAACAGACTTCGATGAGGGGCAGTTGTGCACCCAGCATTTCATTACACAAGACATGTAACGCACTAAAATCTCGCTCAATCATATAGCGCTGACAGGGTTGCAGTGATTCTACTTCACGCCCCTCGAGTATCGCCGTGTCGGCATCGACAAGTTGCCGCCAGCGCAATCGAGTCCAGCAGAGTCCATGCAAACCGCTTAAGGTGTGCAGACCATCATGCAGTGTGTCACTGCTCATCATCGCCAAGCCAAGCATACCGAAAGTACTCAGATGGTAGTCAGGCCCTACCGATAACCCTAAGCCCGGATCATCCAGCGCACGTATGGACGCTTCGGTAAATCTTAACTCCTGCTGTAAGCCCATGGTAGCACTCGGGTCGCCGATAGTATTAGCGGCGATACTCGCCGCTTCGAACAGCGGCGCGCAGTCGATATTTTTACCCTTCAGGTAGGTCACCAGGGGGCTCAAACCATAGACCATTCGCGGTAGGCCTATCTGGCTAACATTACTGGCATAAAGCTCTTTCATTGATTAAACGCCTTTGATTCACGCTTTTTATTATTACTCGACTCTACCACAGGCTTGTCCGAAATTATCAGATTATTGGCCGTTCACATCATCATGCTAAAGCCAGCCTGAGGTTAACCTAAAGTCTATTCTGGCTTGCCTTGGGCAGCTACTAAGACTGATAAAAACCCTTTGGGTGAGGACACTAATATGCAGATGAACGCCTATATTGCCGGAGTTGGTATGACGCCCTTCGGTAAACACCTGCAGCGACCATTAAAATCACTCGCTGTCGAAGCCGCGCAAGCGGCCATGCGCGATGCCGGTGTCAGCAATAAAGATATTAGCGCGGCTTATCATGCCAATGTGGCGGCTGGCACCATGGTGGGCCAAACGTGTATCCCAGGTCAGGTGGCCTTTCGGGATATGGATTTAGGTGGCATACCGGTGGTGAATATTAAAAATGCCTGTGCATCGGCATCCACGGCCTTTCAGCAAGCCTGCGCCATGGTAACCGCCGGACTCTACGACGTGGTCTTGGTGGTCGGTGCTGAAAAGCTGTACCACGCCGATAAATCGCGAACCTTTGCGGTGTTTGATGGCTGCGTCGATTATGAAGATTTTGACAAGGTGGTCGCCAGTGTCGCAGAAGATATTGAACGAGCGGGTGGGCCTAAACCGAAGGATAGCGGCAAACATTCTTTCTTTATGGATATCTATGCCTCCAAAGCTCTGGCGCACATGCAAACTTATGGCACCACTCAAGCTCAATTTGCGGCGGTAACTGCAAAAAATTCTCGCCACGGTCACCTCAACCCGAGCGCACAATTCCACGATATTCTCAGCGTTGAGCAGGTGTTGGCGGCTCGCAGCATCAGTTATCCCATGACGCTACCCATGTGTGCGCCGATTGCCGACGGAGCGGCGGCTGCCGTGGTCGTCAGTGAGCGTAAAGCCCGCGCCTTGGGCATGAATCAATGTGTACGGGTGAGATCATCGGTACTCAATTCAGGTTGGGATTCTCCCGAGGCAGATGATGGCGGCCATCAAAGCAGCGGCCTTCCTCTGACCGAGACGGTCGTGCAGCAAGCCTACGAATGCGCCGGTGTTGGCGCGGAAGATTTAAGCCTGGTCGAATTGCACGACGCGTCGGCGACATCAGAATTGATACTTTATGAAAGCTTAGGTCTGTGCGCGACTGGCACTGGTGGTGCATTTGTAGAGAGTGGCGCCACCACCCTAGGCGGCAAGATACCGGTTAATCCGTCCGGTGGTTTAGCGCGAAAAGGTCATCCAATTGGCGCTACCGGGTTGGCTCAACTGGCGGAGTTAACCTGGCAGTTACGTGGCGAGGCAGGTGCACGTCAAGTTGCGGGCGCGAAGGTGGCACTGGCTGAAAACGGCGGGGGTTACATCGGCGATGATGTGGCAGCCATGGTCATGACCGTATTAAGTCGATAGGAAACCACCATGAATAATGCCAGCCCATTAATACTCGCTAATATTATTGATCAACAGCGTCAACAACACGCCCAGCTTGATGCGCTGACGTTTGTGCATATCACCACCGATGGCCAACTGCTCGAGCAAACGCGAAACTACCAACAACTGTGGGATAACGGCCAGCACCTTGCGCAAGCCCTCGATAGCGTAGGTATGCAAGCGGGGCAAAGCTTTGCCTTATTAATGAAAAACCACCCAGAGTTTGTCGATGCAATGGTTGCGGCGAGCATCAGCAATACGGTTTTCGTGCCGATTGATCCACGCACCGTCGGTGAAAAGCTTAGCTATATGTTAAATTTTGCAGAGTGCCGCGGCGTCATTGTTGCAGATTATGCGCTTGAAAATCTTCTGCTGGCACTGGAACATGGCAGCGCCACTGAGCAACCCAATAGCCTTAAATCTCAACTGCAATGGGTGTGGGTGCTGGAAACGGACGAACAGCAGCGCCCCGTGCCTTTCTCGACTCAGAAAACTCGTCTGCTGTCGGATCTTTATGCTGGCCCCGTGCCCTCAATCTCGGTGCGCGCCTGCGACCCAGAAGACCCGATGCAGATGCTATACACCTCCGGTACCACCGGTGACCCCAAGGCCATTGTGGCGCCCCATAGCCGCTTTGGTAAAAACGCAACACTCGGCGAATTATTTGGCTTACAGCTGGGCGACCGCCCCTATACCGGACTGTCGTTAACACACGCTAACGCGCAGATCATTACCCTTGGCATGGGGCTTTATATGGGTTTGAGAACCGTGATCAGTCGCCAGTTCACCAAGTCCCGATTGTGGGAAATTACTCGCCACTATGGCTGCACCAGTTTTAATCTTTTGGGCGGCATGACCAACGCGCTTTACAGTGAACCTGAGCGCGATGATGACCGTGATAATCCGGTGCGCTTTGTACTGAGCGCAGGCATGCCGGAGAACTTGTGGACCTCCTTTCAACAGCGTTTTAATCTGCAAATTTTTGAATTTTATGGATCCGCTGAGGGAGGAATAACCATTAACCCACCGGGGCGAGGCCCTATCGGTTCCATCGGCAAACCCTTGCCCGCCATGAATGCCATGATCGTTGACGAGAATGATCAGCCGTGCGCGGCCAATGAACCCGGAGAAATTGTCTTTCAAGGCAGAGATGGCCAGGCTCTAGCGGTTCAATATTTTAACAACCCTGAAGCATCCGCTAAAAAAACCCGGGGTCAATGGCTGCGAATGGGGGATATTGGATACTGTGATCAACAGGGGTGGTATTACTTTCTGCATCGAAAAGGCGGGGGTATTCGCCGCAACGGCGATTTCATTGACAGCTCGAGTATAGAAAAACAATTGGCGGAGCACCCTCTGGTCAATGATGTTTTTGTTTATGGTGTGCCCGCCGCATCAGGCGCGGTGGGTGAAAAAGACATTGTTGCTGCAATCGTTATCCACTCGAAAGAACCCATCGCCGCCAATGAAGATAATGTCGAATTACAAATCGCCGAGTTGTTTGATTACTGCAGGCAATATCTACCCAGAAACTGTGTTCCAAGCCACCTTCAGTTGGTTGACATCATTCCCAAAACCGCCTCTGAAAAGCCGTTGGAACGCATATTATTAGATCAATTTTCATCGCAGTCATCCGTAATTTATTCTCAATAATTATTATTCAATAACAATAACAAGAGGCCGATAAAATGAGCTGTGAAATTAAAGTTTTGATATATGGTGCCAGTGGTTATACCGGAAAATTGGTGGCTGAATCTTTAGCGCAACGAGATATGGCCTTTTATTTTGCGGGGCGTAATCGAGAACGTTTAGAGGCGGCACTGACTGTTGTAAACGAGCGTCACGGAAGTCCTGTGAAGGCTGAAATTGTGACCGCCAACAGTACGGCAGAAGAACTGCTGCCATTGTTTCAATCCGTGGACGTGGTGATTAATGTTACCGGCCCCTTTATGCAAATTGGCTGGCCTATCGTCGAGGCAGCACTCGCGGCGGGCTGTCACTATTTGGATACCTCCGGTGAGCAGGACTGGGTCTACGCCCTTAAAGAAAAGCTAGGTCAAGCCTTTGCTGACAAAAATCTTTTGTTAAGCCCCGCATGTTCTTATATGTGGGCCGCTGGCGCTATGGCCGCTGAGGCCGTATTAGAAACAGAAGGTGTCGATAGCCTAGACATCCTCTACCAGATTGAAAATGCATTACCCTCTGAAGCGTCGACTAAGTCATTCTTAAGGATGGTCTGCAATGATGTCTCTCAGTACCGCCTAGAACAAAATGAACTCGTCGCCTGGCCGAATGATAAGTTGATACAGGCGATTGCACCCAATCACACCTATACGCTTTCTGCTCTACCTTGGGGAGGCGGCTGTGAGCCGATCTGGTATAAAGATGACCCGAGAGTACGCAATTGTTCGGTGATAACGGCAGGTGAAGAACCGCTGATGCTCGCGGTTGTTGAAGCCGTTAAAGCATTCAATGAACAGGCGGCGCATTTGCCACAAGCTGAGCGTGAAGCCTGGACCAATGCCATGGGCGATGAAATGGACAGTGGTGAACCGCCTAAAGATGATATTGATATACAACGTGGCGTAATTGTATGCTTAGGCCAGGGCCGCCAAGTCACCACAAAGTTTGTGATGAACTTATCCGCCCCCTATTCGTGGACGGGTGATCTATGCGCTGAATCCGCAGAGCGACTGCTCGCTGGGAAATTAAAGAAGGCCGGTTTTCAATCGAGCCCCAAAGCGTTTGGTCACCGAGAGCTATTGGCGACTTTTCATGAACGAGGTTACTGCAGCCTGCCGCCTTCAATGAAAAAAGATCAATAAAAGGACTTTTCCATGTCATACGATTACACCATGTGGAACGTTGCCTGTAGCGATCGAGTCGCTACCGTCACCATTAATAATCCCCCCATTAATTTGGGCACCATTGCACTCTATGAAGAATTCTACGACCTTACCAAAGAGTTAAGTGAGGACCAAGATTTAAGCGTTGTTGTCCTAAAGAGTGACAATCCTGATTTTTTCCTAGCTCATGTGGACATCTCTTACCTACTCACTTTTCCGACGGACGTGACGCCAGAAAAGTCATCTGAACTCATAGAGTGGCACGCGGCATGCCTTCGATTGCGCAACATGAACAAAGTCACCATAGCCCAAATAGAAGGCCGTGCTGGCGGCGGTGGCTGTGAGCTGGCGTCGTGCTGCGATATGCGTTTTGGTGTTTTAGATAAAACCGTTTTATGCCAAATGGAAGTCCCGCTTGGCATCATCCCTGGCAGCTGCGGCACACAAACGCTACCCAAGATTGTGGGCAGAAACAGGGCCTTTGAAATGATTATGGGCGGCGAAGATATTGATGCCGCTACCGCAGAGCGCTGGGGGTATCTCAACAGAACTTTCGATAAAGACGCTATCGGCCCTTATGTAGAAAAATTGGCCAAACGAATCGCCTCGTTTTCTCCATTAGCCGTACAGCTGGAAAAACAAAGCCTAAACACGGCTGAACCACTCGCCAATGATGGTTTCTTAGAAGAAGCTTATTTAATGGTAAGGGCACTACAAACTGGCGAGGCACAAAACCTGATGCATCGTTTTATTGAACGTGACGGTCAATCTCGTGAACAAGAGTTACGCATGGGAGCCCTGTGTGGTGAGATAAACAAACCATCAGGAGCTAGCTGATAGTTGCAATTTTTCACACACAAAAAATTAGTTCACAATTGTGTACAGGCGCCTTTATTGTTACCGGCTTTTTGATTGCGTTTAAAAACGTGATTGACAAAAAGATTGATGAGCGCGAAAAAGCTCAGAGGGTTGGGCCGGTAATCAAAGGCAGTAAGCGGGTAAGAACCACCGGTACCATTACCTGAATCCAAAGTGTGTAGAGTGAAGAAAAGGCCACGCGCCCTTGAGGAGCTTGGCCTTTTTTACGCCTAAGTCTTAAGTACGACGTCTGCATTTACATCCAAGGCTACAACAACAAACGATCTGTTTTAGCCGCCATGACAAAGTCATTGCGGTGCAGGCCGTGAATCTTGTGCGTCCACCAGGTGACGGTGACCTTGCCCCACTCCAGCAAGATAGCTGGGTGGTGATTGTGCTGCTCAGCCAGCTCGGCCACGCGGTTGGTAAACGCCTGGGCCTCGACAAAGTTTTTAAAAACAAACAAGCGTTGCAGCTGCTTTATCTCACCGATCACGCAGAGCTGCCACTCTGGCAAGGCCGCCAACAATGGCGGTAATTCACGCTCACTCACCTGAGGGGCATCGGCGCGACACGCTTCACATGCCCCCTCTGCCAACTGACAAAAGATCTCCTCTGACATTACATACTCCCTATTCGTTAAGCGGCATAGATCAAGCTAGACATTCACAGTAAGCTTAGCCTGAAACCGGTTCGGAGCACGACCATGCCCGCTAAAAATAACAATGTTGTGCGGCTTCTTCACCTCCACCCTCTGTTGCCTTTTTTACAATATAATCGAGAATAGCCAGTAACCTCTAAAAAGCAGGCGGCGTTAAACCACACACAAGTTAGGCTTTAAACATGACGGAATGCTATTTTGAAGACGCTAGCGTTGGTTATATCACCACTGCGTTCGAACACCAGGTGAGTGAGACGGAAATTATAGAATATGCACAGGTGTGGGACCCAATGCCGTTCCATGTTGATGTGCAAGCCGCATTAAAAAGCCCCTATAAAGGTTTAACTGCATCCGG
>Ga0209395_1007805_pt1 | contig 11129 bp, 13 predicted proteins | sample GOMGulsemesocosm_3_FD_184635 | JGI IMG/M metagenome (GOLD analysis project Ga0209395, IMG submission 184635) | Methane-oxidizing microbial communities from mesocosms in the Gulf of Mexico - GOM9D Gulf of Mexico (SPAdes) (version 2) | ecosystem: Environmental > Aquatic > Marine > Cold seeps... | reverse complement strand
CTTTCAACTTAGCGGAATTAAATGAGACTTTTTAACCATACTATAGCTATAGTATGGTTAAAAAGTCTCATTTAATTCCGCTAAGTTGAAAGGTCTCATTGATATGTAATGTGAAAGGTGGTAAAAAAGTCTCATTGTGATATATTAGCAATTAGAAGTTGAAAGGTCTCATTTGTTTTGATATGATAAAAGCACAAACTAAAATAGTCTCATTTATTAAAATAAGGATTGTTGTTATGAATGCAACTAAAGCCGAAGAAAAAAAGAAGATAGATTTTGAATCAGCACTAGAGTTTATAAAATTAGGAATGACTGATATTAGAGAACTAAATGCTAACAACGAGATTAAAGCGCAAAAGGAAAAGAGGTTAGGAACTAGCGCATTAATCAAGCTAGCGGGTAGAAGTAGTCGCACAGAGGCGCATACGGCAAGCCTATCTTACTACAACAGAGAAGTGACAAGATTAAGAACGGCAGTAAAGAGGTTAGGTTTCTTAAGACATGATTTCAACGAAAAGGTTGAGCTGCTAAAATCATCATATCCATTAATAAATAAAGAACTAAGCAATCTATCAAATATAAAGTTAAATGACGCTAAAGAATTAATAGAGAAGTCTATATCATCAATTAAGAGTAGAGAGTCTAGAACCAAAGACAGCGATAAAAAATCAGAATTAAAAAAATCTATTGTAGCGTTACAAAAATTAAAATATGAACCTGTAATATTATCTACATTAGTAAGAACGTCAGAACAAAAAAAGTCACTTGATAAAACAAAAGAAGATCGCGTAAATAAATATCACACTCAACAACGCCCAATAAACTATAAAAAAACTTATGAAAAACTAGCAGAACACATAGCCAGTCAACACAATTGGGAGTCATTAGCCTTTGCTCTATGCTTAGCTAGCGGTAGACGCTGTACGGAAGTTCTTTGCTCTATAGATGGAAAATTTGAAAAAACAAAAAACAAGCTAGAAGCAAAATTCACAACAATAGTAAAAACCAAAGAAGCAAAAACATTTAATATTCCTTTGCTGGTGGAATTCGACATATTTATAAATGCTCTAGAAAGGCTAAGAAACCACCCAAGAGTAAAAGGAATTATGGATAAAGTTATTGATATGACAAATTATGACGAGCGTCATAGGCTTATCAACAGTAGCGTTACAGAACAGTTAAACATATTCGTTAAACAAACAATGAATAGCAAGAAAGTAACTCGCGAAGCAATCAAGGTAGCTAGAAAAAAAGATCCAAACCTTCACCCTGAAATGTTAAAAGACACCCGTGCAATGTATGCAAGAATCACTTATGCCGAATATTCAGCAAATGCGAAAAAAGCAGGGAGGTTACCAAATGCAGAGGATGAGTTTTTCACTAATAAATTAGGTCATGATGATAAAAGCTCACAAGCGGTATATAAACAATTTCAAATTATTAACGCAGATATTCTAAACCAACGAGAAGTAAAGAAAACAAAAGCCGATGCTGCAACAGCAAGCCTTGAAGTAAAAAACCGCTTAAGTGAATTAGAGGAGCTTTTCAAAGAGGAAAAGTTCACAGAACGAGCAGCTTTTATAAAATATTCTGAGTTTGTAATAAAGGGGGTTAAAACTAATCCAGCTCAGAAAATAACAAGCACATGGATTAAGTCAGAACTAGGAGGAAACAAGGGGATTATAGGAGAATTTGCAAAACTAATTAAAGAAGCAGGACTGCAAAAACCTTTTTAATTAAAGAACAAAAAGCCCCAGCAGGGGCTTTGTTTTATAATTGCTTTCGGTCTGCTGGAGGTGGCTCTATACCGCCTCCTGAATATGTTACAGCCCCGCCTAACTCGGTGTCTTTTTCTTTATCTTTACCCGAAATAGTTACCGTATCATTTTGTAATGTTTTTTCAGTTGTTGAGTTGCTTTTAAGTGGTTTTCTGTCTGCTGGAGGTGGCTCTATACCACCTCCTGATAATAATGTTCCTATTTGCATTTATACCTCATTCATTTGAGTTTTGGTGAGTTTTTAAGGCTAAAGCTATTGCTGCTAGCCCAGTTAAAATATGTAGAATAAACATAGCCCCCCTAAATATATAACTTCGAATTGGAGTGCTATCTATAATCCAGTTGTAATACAAAACACCTTCAAAAAGCGTAACAAAGGAAACGATGAACGCCATAACATAAACGCCAATCAAAGCGCCTTCTTGAAGGGAAAATAAGTGTCTAAAATATGCTTTTCTAAAAAAAGATTTAAATACAGATCGATGGCAAATAGATAAAGAAAAAGCAACATACTTTCTAAACGTGATTAGAAAAATAAAAAGAACATCAATGAACATACCCCATACAAAAAACAAGTTTCCCCACTGGCGAGAATAACCTAATACCAATTCATCAAGTAATTCAATGAACAACATAATAATAAATAGCCACCTAGTATTTATATCAGACCATGAGAAATACAAGCAAAAAAGGATAATAGGAAAAAGAACGTATTCAAAAACCATTAAATAGCTAATCTGCTCCATTACCTTACTACCTTACTTTGTTCTTTCTTCTTGCTTCCTGTTTTAGGAAGGTATGAAGAAGCATCACAACCACAGGCAATACAAACAGCCAAGTAGTGATAAATAGAAACTGGTGTTTTCCCTGACTCCCAATTACATACAGTCGCTTGCGTTGCCTTTGGTATTAATCGCCTTGCTAACTGACCTTGAGTTAAACCAGATTCCTTCCTCATTCTTAATATAATGGCTGGCAAATCTTTTGAAAATTGCCCTATTACGTTATCCATTAACCTTCTCATTTTTATCCCTAAAATTATTAATTTTTTTATTAAGCTTCATTGTAATATTAACTTAATGGTAACAGCCAAATAGATTAAAAGTCAACCAAATAATGGTGTAACACATTGATTTCATTAACTTAACTCAAAATACAAAAGGCAAGGTAAATGCAAGAAATAAATAAGGGATTGGAAGTTGATTGCTCTTTAATAAATGATAACTGTCAAAACACATCCTTAGATTCAATAGAGAAGGGATTGCTGTTTTTAAGTTCTGTCTGCCTCCATGCTAATAGTGAAACTTTTGATATTGAACATTCACGAGAAGGGTTAGCAGTGACACTAGAACTGTTATCCGAAGCTACTAAAGTTGCTAAAAATAAAATACAAAAAGAGAACCATCAAGACTGGTTAGAGTTGCGAGATACTAAAAAACAGGTGGAAGAAGGTCAAAAATATAAAGACTACTTTATAGGAATGAAAGAATTAAAAACCAGAGTTAAGAGCCTACCAATATTTGATTTTAAAAATAAATCAGACAAACAAATTAGACATGAGAAAATTGAAAATTTTTACCCGTTAATCAGCTTAGAATCTAAATTAAACAGCATAGCAGAAGAACTTAATATACCTGATCATATAGAGTTATTTACTGAATATAGAAAGCATCAAGAGCAACTAAAAAAACTAAATGCCCCCAATAAAAAACACCGTAAAAAGTCAGAAAGAAATTCAAGGCGCACAAGAAATAAAAACATAAACAATACTAACGCAAGAGGTTGAAATGTTGATTTTATCTAGACGATTAAATGAATCAATAATAATTGATAACAACATAGAAATTACTGTTTTAGATGTTAATAGAGGTCAGATAAAAATAGGAATAAAAGCCCCTGAAAATATAAGCGTAAATAGAGAAGAGATTCATAGAAAAATAAATTATGAACTATGGAAAAATAATTAATACACCTGTAATAAATACATAAAATATATAAAAGGATCTATAAATGAACTCTAGTAACAATCAACAAATACACGAAAAATTAAATCAATTAAAAGTTCTTTCTTTAGTGTCTCAAGTAGGGAAAGTAAATGAACTAGAAGAAGAGGACGCAGGAACATTATTCGCTCTTTTTCATGAACTTACTAACGATGTACACAAACTAATAAGCTCTAAATAAGTCATAAAAAATCTGGGTCCTTCTTATACATACAGGGCAGTAGAGGGTAGTTCGAGTCTTGATAACTCTCTATATATCACTTTTTTAAATGGTTGGTTGTTGTTACGTTATTAATTTCAAACCTCAATGTATATGGGGCTTTCAGATATATTCCCCTCCTATTTTATATCAACCAATAGACGGTTTAATGGTTGATGTAACAACTTAGATCACTATCTAACTAAGCTATAGGGTAGGGGGGCAAGAATTGCTCAATCAAAAGTAATTTCTATAGTACCGCCATCTAGTTAAATTTTTACGCGCGTTTAATAAGGATCTTTTTTTTAGACTGTTACTTTATTAAAAAGCCTTATTCTATGCGGGTTATCTAATTAATGAATATACAATAATGACAACTGAAACCTATATGAGAATGCAATTTTAAGCGTGAACATAAGGGGGAAGTGGAATAAACAGGGGATATTAAATCATCTTTGATTTAAGGTACTCCTGCATAGGGCCTCAAGTATGCGGGTATAATATCCGCAGGGTCAGAGAATTTTTTATTAAAATTTTGTCTTGTTCCGATTCCGGTTTATTCTTATGTTTTCAGTTAAAATTAACCTAAAACAGCTCTACAACCCAGTAAAAACGTTAAAGGAAAACCGGATCGACCGGAATAAGCAAAAGTAAATTAGTGTGACGTGTCACGCTAATTTATGTCCGTACAAATATTATTGAAAAACTTCCCTGAAAATAAGTTTTATTTAAATGTACAAATAAACAAATAAACAAATAAACAAATAAACATACAATAATGATTTATTTCACTTTACTCTCTTTTTCCAATCCAACATCCATAACTCACATGAAATAGAACTTTTTCCTACACCTCCAGATTGAAGCATTCTCGTTCCATATAAAGTTAAGTGATTTGCTTTAACTCCATGTAAAGACGCACTTTCAACTCTCATGCTGTATTTTTTCTTGTGTTTTACAAAATCAATTACATCACCAAGCTTTAATCCCGTTTGAGCTAAAGCATAATTTAGCGTAGTTCTATCATCATTCTCTTGTAACTCTAAATGCACCTTATTTAACTGACTAACTAACTTCGCGCTATCTTTTAAGAATTTTATAGAGTCCTCTGACAATTCTAATTTCAATACATTTTTTATTTGTTCTTCACAATCAAACAACCCATAAAGATCACTATAAATACTATCAAAAGACCAAAATGCTTCTTTTGCATCAATGGCTGATTTTTCAAGTTCAATCAAATTATCCATAATATAAAATCCAAAATAATAAAAAGATAAGTTAACAGATAATTACTTTTCCACAATAACAGTGGGTAACTTGATTAATATGCTTGTATAAAAAAAGGGTCCTCTGAAAAAGGTTTTAGTAGTACGGGTATAAAAACGCGTAGTAATTCGCTCATGAAGATACTTTTTTATTTTTAGGGTTTCCTGTTCCGGTTTCCTTTAAACCCCTTTAAAACACTAGCGTAAAGAAAATATATAACCGGAAGTAAGTAAAAAACGGTCTGATTTTTTAAGTGCGAAAGACCAGGCGAAACACTATAAAAAAATAAGGCACAAAATTTATATAAATAACCGTATACGATTACATAGGAATTAACGTTCACCAAACCCTAAACCATCTAAATAACTTTTAGGTTTAGGTTTATCAGGGTAGCGAAGTTCAGGCTCTAGTTTTGGTTCAGGTTCTGGCTCACTTGGTTTGTGTTCAAGTCTATTGGCCAAGTTTTCAACCTGCCCCACTAATTCAGCAATTTGCTTTAATAAGGGGGCTTGCGCTTCAACAATAGCCTTAGCTATTTGATCTGCAATATCAACATTACCAAGGGGTGACAAATCAGGGGTGACACTGGGGCGCACCTCAGAGGTGACAGGGGGTGACAGCTCCCCGAAAACTCTTATCAACTCACTAACATCAATCACCTTATGACCATCAACATTAGTTGTGTAAGAAAGCTTGCCATTACTCATGTAGCGTTGAATTGTTCTTTTTGATTTACCAGTTAATTCAATCGCTTTTTTTAGGGTGACACTTGTCATGTGACAACATTCTAGAATTAGGGAACACAGGGGTGACATTAAAACAGTATGTCACCTCCCTGTATAGGCTCGAAAAATAAAAAGGTACTTTCAAAGGGGGTGGGCCTTCTGTGCGGGTGAAAGGCTCGGGCCTCGCTCACGTTCTTAAAATTTTATTTTTTATTTGCTTTTCCGTTTCCGGTTTCTTTTTTACTTAATCCCGCATAAACAAAGGAAACCATTAAAATAATAACCGGAAAACGATCACTTGAAAGTTTCGAAGTGATCACTAAACACAAGAACACAAAACACAAAAACGAAAAACACAAAATCATAGTGTTCGGTTACCGAGGTAACCGATCATTTTATGGGGTAGGGGCGGTTTAAATCTTAAGAGCTTTATAGGCTGTAGTACCGTCGACCAGTGAAATGAGTGAGACTGTCAAAACTAAAAAGCTTTTTTTTAGCGTTTTAGCCGGCTTTTTCTACATTTAAAAATTTAGCTTTTTTTTACCAGCATCATTAATAATCTAGCTTGAGGCTTGATTACCGTGTAAACAAGTAAATTAAAAACCTCAATTATGACTCAGACGAAAACGCCCTTTTTCTGTATGTGATTTGCGATTTAACGTTAATTAAAACCGCGAATTTATAATGATTTACTTAATTTGCTTTAAAAATTCGTAGTTGATATTGGCAATAAAAAACGGGTTTACTGGGTTGTAGCTGCTAATTCGCACTTTTTTAACTTCACCTGTTTTTATTTTTCGCACTAAGATGAATTTAAACTGAGTTGAAAAGCATGGGAATAAATCTAACCAAAATAATTGAGATATAAAAACCACTACAACGCATTTTAAGCCTATCAATTAAAAACACATGCAATTAAGTAAATAAACCTTAAAAAGCTCTCAAGACAACAAATAGACCTATTAACTCTTAATTTTGGTCACTATTTTTAATTATCGTGCAATCTTAAAGAAAAAGACTGGCTTACCAAGGCGCGCACTTAAAATGGGGGGTTCTCACTGGGCTTCATTTCGCGTGTTAACGCTTGTGTCCAAATTGACTTGGTTTGTCGCTTCGCTCCGTTATCGCTTCGCTATCGGCCTACGGCCTTTTGCCCGAGTTTATTTTGTTTAGCTTAGGAGTTGTTTAGAGAGTCTTTATCTTATTATCTTGTTTATCTTGTTACTATCCTGTTAGATATCCTGTTAAGAACCCCTATTCTATAGGCTTTATCCTGTTTATCCTGTTAAATGCTATGTTTTCAGTTTGCAGAAATAAAAAAGTTTTTCTATACGTAATATTTATAAAAAAAACAGGATTAACCAGATTAACCGGATAAAGCCAGTAAATACGGGGGGTCTAACAAGATAGTGAAACCGGATACAACCGGATATAACCGGATACATAAAAAAAAAATATAAAAAAATACCCGTTTTAGAAAATAAAATGGGTATTTTTAGTTGTTATCTTTAATAGGATTTTTAAGGAATAATATCCTGTTAATGTTCATCTTCGAAAAAATCAGGGTTTAAATTAAAGTGTTCTATGAATGATTTTTTCGCTTTACTATCTAATTTGTATCCGTTTACTTGTTTTCCACCCTGTTGAATCCCGTCAATATCTACTAAACCGGATTTTGCTTTTTGGGTTAAATCAATAGACCGCCCTAATATCGATTTTAATTTTTTACCTAACTGCCTATCGGTTAATCTTCCGTATTGGCCTAGTTTCATTGTATTCAAAAATTCAATATAACTTTCATATGCTAGTTTTTTAGGAAATGCTTCGGTTAAAACATTGTAATCACCTATTACACCATAATCTAATATTGTTGATAGCCATGTTTCATGTGGTTCTAAGGACATTGCTACTTGATTTTTTAAAGCGTCAGTTTTTGGTGCAAATCTTAAATTTGATGTTATTTTTCGTTCCATGAAAAATGTAAGTAACTGGGAATACCCCCCATTTTTAAGATCATCCATTAATGCACCAAAATACTCATGATCATTAGCTCTATTAGGAGCTACATCTAAAACAAAATATCTACGCTCATCTTTATGAGCTGGTACGGCCCACTCATTATTAGTGATCATCATTATTCTGAATATTTTTGCTATTGGGAAAGCGTCAATTCCTTTTTGCTCACACATTATTGTGTCACCTGAAACCAAGTCCCTAAGTATTCCTGCTTCTTGATGATTACCAGACCAAAAAGATTCCTCTAAAAACAGGAATGTAGCCGCTTGAAAATGACTATTAAAATTGCCTGTTAAATGTTTTCCGTTTGATATTTTTACACCATGAGCGCCCATTAATTTAGCTATGGTTTCAGCAACGATTGATTTTCCTGTTCCCCTAGCTTCAGAACGTAAAGCAACTAAAGTTCCTTTTACATTTGTAGGGTCTTGGAATTGATCTGCTATCCAGTCTAATAACCAGTTAAAATATTCTTCATTCCCTGAACAAATATTATCAAATACATGATTTAAAAATTTTTCAGCTAATTCAAATCCACTATTGTCTGGCTCTACACCGTAACCAGTCCATAAATTTAGATAACCTTGGCTAGAATCAGAATTAGGTTTAAAGGTCACGCCATTTTCAAATGTTAATCGGTTTATATTTTTCTTCCATAAGTCAAAAAGATTTGCGTCTTTGGCCTTTGCGCCATCATTGCCTATAACCTTATATCTACCTACCCAGTTATCAGATATCAAGCTGTATTTACCACTATTAAATAATCTTACTTCTTGTGCTTTCAATGGGTTTAACAGACCTTTTACAGCAATTGCGGGGCTTGATTTCACTATACAAACAGAATGAGATTTATTTATTATTTCAGTGACGGAATTTGATAATTCTTCTTTTGTTGGTAGTTCATCAATCGTTATATTATTTAAGTGAATTATGTACCGCATTATTTCGTAATTTACTTTTTTTAATGCGTTTATTTGCTTGGGTGGGGTAGCTTTTAGATTGTTGGTCATTGCTAACATAGCAACACTTTTTGCACTTGCTGTTGTAGGTATGTGATGTTCTGATTTGTATTGTTCTAAATCTATCGCGTCATTAGACGGATCTATATTGTTATTATCCATATTTAGCACCTTCTCATGGGTGTTTATCTCAGATGTAGGGTAGGCGGAAGGCTGACTGAGATGTTCAGCCTTATCGAGTGGGGTAATTAATCCCTCTCTATCCACCTCAATATTATCTATTTTTTTAGGTTGTTCCGTCAAGTTATCCATTGTTACACCTCGATTAAATTAAAAGAGGCTTTCCCTTGAGGAACAATAGTTTTAGCTTTGATTTGTAGGTCTTTATGATTATTTAAATTCTTATCAGTCCAAAGATTTGCGTTTAATTTCCCGTCCACTGTTATTAAGTTTCCAGATTTTAACTGATTAAGTTTTTCAGCTTGTTCGCCAAAAGCCACCAGCTCAAATAGTTCTATATGGCTTTTATCATTTCCACTTTTAACGGTTAGAGGTAAGTTAAGAGCTATAGCGGATACAACCATACTTTTATTATTTTCAATTCTTCTCGGGTTTCTGGTTAGTCGTCCAGTGCCTTTTATTGATACATCAGCCATTATTTTATTTCCTCTACTGAGTAGTAAAGAAATGAGTAATCAAGACCACCTTTTTTAGCTTGGTTTTTACCTAGTCTATTTCTATGGATTTTTAACCCATAGTTCGATAGTAATAAATCTAAGGCTTTTCTGTGTTGTAGTGATTTGGCTGTAATTGAGGGGAAAGCTCGATCTTCTTTTGGCTCAACTAATACCCCATGTTTTATAAATTGGTTTAAATAGTTTGAGGCTATAGGATCTTTTATTAAGTTGTTTAATTCTATTAATTTTTCTTTTGTTGAATCAGGTTGATTGATTAAAGTTCTTGTTACTTTTATTTCTTTTTGAGCTGTATTCACAGTTCTTCCTTTTTATAAAATAAAGGAACAATTGCAATAACTTATATGGGAACTGTCTAATATATTTCACACATTGTATGTACACTAATAATGTATTGTACTAGAATAAATCCCGCCCACTAGAAACGTATTTCCTTTGTGGGCTTTACTAATTATTGCAAAAGTCGCTTGGTGGTAACTTTCAGTTTTTAGTAAAAAACAATATGGAAATTCTCAAACTGTTCGCCAAAACAGCCTTAAAGAATATTCAAAAAATTTTCCCCTTTAGTTTCGAGCTTTAGGGGAAAACCTCTCTAAATATTTTTATCTGTAAATTCATACAGCTTTTTACTTTCCGATAATTCTATACCTATTTTTACAGCACTGCAAACACTGATTGCGGTGTCCATTACATTAGATACATTACCTTTCATTTCAATTAGATACGCATTTAAAACAGTGTGACACGTCACACTATTTTAAATGTAAAACAAACCCCAATTTATGATGGGTTTTCCCATCATTTTGTCGGTTTTTTCCAACTTTTTATTTTTTTATTTGTGCTATAAAAATTAAAAATCCCGACATGGAAATATTTAAACAATCGGCAAACCTGCATATAGGGCAAGTGCTAGAGTTATATTTACAATTTTATACTTTGTTCAAAAAATAACCTGTTGCTATTAATGTTTAATTGGATTTCAAACCCACCAGCACTAGAGAGCTGTTAATATACATGAGTTAAAAAAAACACCTAATCAAAAACCATTGTTTTTACAGCTACTTTCAAAGTGCTTTGTATTTGTTCTTTAATTTGATTTCTTTTCACATCTTAATTTGCTATCTCCTTTCTACTACAGCCCTTTATACACACAGCGTTAAATCAACTTAATTAAATATTTATAATAAATAAAAAAAAGTGCGAATGAGACCTTTTTTAAAATGATTATTAAATATTATTAAAATAAAAAGAAATAAAACTTAAACACAAAAACAAAAATAAAAAACAAAAAAATACAAAAGTAAAAATAACAAATAAAAATAAATAAAACTTTCAAATTAAAAACAAAAATACAAAGATCACAATGAGACCTTTCAACTTCTAATTGCTAATATATCACAATGAGACTTTTTTACCACCTTTCACATTACATATCAATGAGACCTTTCAACTTAGCGGAATTAAATGAGACTTTTTAACCATACT
>Ga0209395_1007801_pt1 | contig 11133 bp, 4 predicted proteins | sample GOMGulsemesocosm_3_FD_184635 | JGI IMG/M metagenome (GOLD analysis project Ga0209395, IMG submission 184635) | Methane-oxidizing microbial communities from mesocosms in the Gulf of Mexico - GOM9D Gulf of Mexico (SPAdes) (version 2) | ecosystem: Environmental > Aquatic > Marine > Cold seeps... | reverse complement strand
TTCAGCCATTTCGAACGCAGCAAGTGCCAGACCACCATCGGCCAGATCGGTGCAGGCCTTGATGAAGTCACGGTTGTCGCGGATGAAATCACCGTTACGTTTTTCGGCCTCAAGATCCACCGTAGGCGCATCCCCGTCTTCGCGGTTGAAAACCTCGGCCAGCAGTGCGGATTGGCCCAGGTGACCAGCGGTTTCACCAATGAGCAGAGCAATGTGGCCGTCGCGGGCTTCGCCAATGATGGGCTCTTCACCGGCGGCAATCAAACCAACAGCGCCGATCGTTGGGGTTGGCAGGATGCCCTGGCCGTCGGTCTCGTTGTATAGTGAAACGTTGCCGGACACGATGGGCATGTCCAGAGCCGCGACAGCCTGACCGATGCCTTCGATGGCACCGACAAACTGGCCCATGATTTCGGGCTTTTCTGGGTTGCCGAAGTTCAGGTTGTCGGTGGTGGCCAATGGTGTGGCGCCCACTGCAGTCAAGTTGCGGTAGGCCTCGGCCACCGCCTGCTTGCCGCCCTCAACGGGGTTGGCTTTGACGTAACGCGGGGTCACGTCCGACGTGAAGGCCAGCATTTTTTCGGTGCCGTGTACCCGGATCAGACCCGAGCCCACTCCTGGGCGGCGCGTGGTGTCGCCCATGACGGTGGTGTCATACTGCTCGTATACCCACTGTTTGCCCGCATAGTTGGGCGATGAAATCAGGCCTTTGAGGCCATCGATAGGATCAATTGTGGGGACGTCTGCGTCGGTCAGTTGTTCGGCTGGCGGAGTGGCCACCCAGGGGCGGTCATATTCCGGTGCTGATCCAGCCAGAGTGGCCAGTGGCAGATCGGCTTTGACTTCACCATTGTGCAGGATCAAAAAACGGTCTTCGGCGATGGTTTCGCCGACAATGGCAAAATCCAGGTCCCATTTCACAAATACAGCGCGGGCTTCGGCTTCCAGCTCAGGTTTCAACACCATCAGCATGCGTTCCTGAGACTCTGACAGCATCATCTCATAGGCCGTCATGTTCTCTTCACGTTGCGGCACGTCTTCGAGGTTCAGCTTGACGCCCAGCTTGCCCTTATCGCCCATTTCAACAGCCGAGCAGGTCAGGCCTGCTGCACCCATGTCCTGGATCGAGATCACAGCACCAGTCGCCATCAGCTCTAGCGTGGCCTCCATCAGGCGTTTTTCAGTAAAGGGATCGCCGACCTGAACCGTGGGGCGCTTTTCTTCAATTGTGTCGTCAAATTCAGCTGAGGCCATGGTGGCACCGCCAACCCCGTCGCGACCGGTTTTAGCTCCAAGGTATACGACTGGCATGCCAATGCCCGAAGCAGCCGAGTAGAAGATCTTGTCGGTGTCAGCCAGGCCGGCTGCAAAGGCATTGACCAGGCAATTGCCGTTATAAGCTGGGTGAAAACGGACTTCGCCGCCAACACAAGGCACACCAAAGCAATTGCCGTAGCCGCCGACACCCGCGACCACGCCGTTGACCAGCTGCGTGGTCTTATGGTGGGCTGGTTCGCCAAATGACAGCGAGTTCATCGAGGCAATCGGCCGCGCACCCATGGTGAACACGTCGCGCAGGATGCCGCCAACGCCGGTCGCCGCACCCTGATAGGGCTCGATATAGCTGGGGTGGTTGTGGCTTTCCATCTTGAACACCACGCATTGGCCATCGCCGATATCAACAATGCCAGCGTTCTCGCCTGGACCGCAAATGACTTGTGGGCCGTCGGTTGGCAGGGTGCGGAGCCACTTCTTGGAGGATTTGTAGGAACAGTGCTCGTTCCACATCGCAGAGAAGATACCCAACTCGGTGTAAGTGGGCTCGCGTCCCATGATGTCCAGGATGCGCGCGTACTCGTCCGGGCTTAGTCCGTGGCTTTCAATCAGTTCGGATGTGATGGCTGGTTCCTGCATCGATCATTTGTCCCCGGATGGCTGGATTTGCGCGCCTTTTAGGGCAAGCAGGCCTCCGGGGAAAGAGGAAAGCGGAAAACTAGGCCATACCAATGTCTGCGCAGGGGCCTGGGAAGCCCTGCTGACGCCGCCAATCAAGCGCTCCCGTCCGTCGTTGGGTATCAAGAATACCCGTCTCCTGTTGGGCGTATCGGCACCGCCGATGCGTCGCGCAGGCGCGGGAGGCTTTGTTTTGGTTGGCCGCATCCAGAGACAAAAATCAGAACCGCTGTCCCACATAGATGTAGATTTGATCGTCGCCCAGATTGTTGTGGCTAATATCCACCGAGAAATCGACTGGGAACTTCTTGGAGACTCTATAGCGGGCACCCACACCTATGGCACTGTGACTGCCGCCATCACGTAGTTGGTCAAACTTAGCACCGGTCCAACCAATGCCGCCAAAGGCCACGGCGCCCCAGCGTGCTCCAAAACGATGACGGTACTCGGCCTGCAGCGATGTCGACCGTAGATTGAGAAACTGGGTAGAGTTAAAGCCGCGCATATTGTCCGTGGCGCCGATCGAGCATTGGTCAAAAAATGGCGTCTCGTCGGTGGCCGAGCAGATTACCCCCCGAAAGGCCAGATTGCTGTCACTTCCGAGCGAATGGTAAAGGTCATAAATGGCAAAAGCCCTGTCATAACTGGGCCGTTGGCTGTCTTGGATAAAGCCTCGTGTGGCCTCGGCTGTCAGCCGGGAACCGTCGGTTGGGTAGTCGCTGTCATTGCGGCGGTCCCAATCGGCGCTGAAACCCGCAGTTACAATTTCCAGGCCCAGATCTGGGCTGAAACGCGGCGGCAGTGCAGGTAGGCCGGGGAAATCGGGGTTTATGGATGTATTCAAATACCGAAACACCCCGCCGAAAGAGAGCTCTTCGGTAACGCCGTAAGACAGGTTGAACCGGGCGATTTCGCCGTCTTGGTGAATCGGAAATGGTCCCAGAGGCGTAAACAGATCGTATCGTACGTCTGCCTTGCCGGCAAATAGGCTGAGCAGCCAGCGATTGTTGTTGAAGGCGAGGTTGGCCAACAAACCAGCCGCCTGACTGCCATTGTCTGACCGCATCGCACCAAGTCCGATGACCGAGGTTTTGGAACTGGCGTCCATTTTGAACAGATAACCCGCCCCAAGCGCCAGACCCGAACCGATGGTTGGATTGGAGAAGGGCACCGGGGCCACCACAACCGACCCATTTTTGAAGCCAAAACTGGTGTCTTTACCAGAGTCCTCGATGTGGTCCATTTGCCGTTGCACTTCGTCTGCTCCGACAGCCTGCGCCAAATGTGGTGCCGCGCAGCAAAGCAAAGCCAGTACAGCCGCAAGAGTTTTGCAACTGCTGGCTTTGCGGGGCGAAAAAAACTTCGCCCCGCTGAGACATGGGATGAGATGTTTTGTCATACCTTGCTTTCTAAGGTCCGAGCTATTTATTCTCCTTGGCGGCTGCAGCCTCTTCAGCCTTAGCCTGCACCTGTTGCTGCACGGCTGCGCCAGCCGCCGCAGAGATGGCAGTTTTGTCCGCATCACTCAGCTTTTCCGGATCTTCCCCTCCGGGTAGGGCAACACGCACTTCGCGGCGGGCAAATTCGATGCCATTTGCCTTGAACTCATTGCGAACGCGGTTGTAGATTTCCTTGCGGATGGTGAACTGAGTGCCTGGCTTGGCCATGAACTTGCCCCGCATAACGATACCCACATCGTCAAACTGGAACACACCTTGGCTTTTGAACGGCTCAAGGAAGTCATCCTTGAACAGCGGTTCCTCCATCATTTCAGCACCGATCCTCTTGAAGATCTTTTTGACCTTGTTGGGGTCAGTATCGAACGGCACCGTAAACATCAGTTTCATGATCACCCAATCACGGCTGAAGTTGGTCAGCTTGGGGATCTCACCGTAAGGGATAGTATGCACCAGCCCACGGTGGTGGCGCAGTTGCATGGACCGGATCGAGATTTTCTCGACCGTGCCCATGGTGCCAGCAACCTCGACATATTCGCCAACACGAAAGGCATCATCGATCAGGAAAAACACGCCAGATACGATGTCAGCTACCAGTTTCTGAGCACCAAAACCGATTGCCAGACCAAGGATACCAGCACCAGCCAGCAGTGGTGTGATGTCGATGCCAAGGCTGCCAATTGCCAGTAGTCCAAAGATCACAATGATGGCACCCTGGGCACTGATCAGAACCAGAGGTAAAACGGTGGTCAAGCGCGAGCCGCCTGCGCCGCCGCCTTCGCCGCCACCCATATCTTCTTCGACGGGGCCCATGCTGGTTTGCTCTTTGGCCAGCTTGCGGTTGACGTAGAGCGACACCAATTCGTAAATCACGTAACCAGTGGCTGCAGTCATGATGAATTCAACCGTATTGGCAGCGAAACGCTCGCCGACCCCGGCTGCGGCAAGGTTGCGAAGATCCAGGTTCCAGGATTCCGCAACCCGGAGCACCACAAACAGGCCAACGATGACGCGGCCGATTTTGATGTAGCTACGTTTGGTTGACTTATACGCGGCCTCGGCCACGGCACCTTCGCCAATCATTGGTGGCAACATGTGGCGTACCAGTCCGCGAATTCCAGTATCCAAGGCAGGGGCCAGCAGCAACCAGAACATCGTGGTGTAATGCGGGGTGGTGATCAGTAACGGAAAGTTCGCAGGGTTAGAGGAAAGAACTTGGACGGCCACCCACGTGATTACAGCAGTGGCTACCGCAAAATACGGATAGGCGGCAGCAACCCAGATGTCGAACCGGCTACGGTCCGGGTCGGTGCCCAGCATCATGTCTCTCAGGCCTTTGCGGGCAGTCCAGAAAATCAGCGCGACATAAATGTGCACAGCAGTATTCAGCCAAAAGGCGATACGGGTCTCATTGATGGCAATGCCGTTTAGCGTATCGAACCCAATGATAAACAGAGTAAACCCGCCCAGCATGACCAAACCGATTAGATTGCGGTGGAGATACCCAGCCCAACGGTCGTCAATGTTGACCAGACGAAGGTCCGACCGATGTGGGGCCAGGACAAAACGCGAAATGGCAGCACCCAAACGTGGGAACCAGATCAGATAAGTCACAAATGGGCCGGCAAAGCTGAGTTGCGCAGGGCTAAGTAACGCCAGCCCAACTGTCCGCAGGACTGTGTAGAACGCGATCAGCCCAAGAATATCACGACCGAAACGGCGGGCAAGAAAGCTCAATGCGCTCCAGAGCGTCGCATCTTCAGCTGCCGTCTCGCCGCCTTGCCAACGTTTGGAGAGCATATTCACCACCCATTCAGCAAGCAAACCTGCGCCAATGGCAACAGCCATCAAGGCAAACAATTTCAGCAGGCCCTGGTCACCAAATGAGTTTCGGAAATTTGAGAGTGCTTCCCCTTGTTTGACAAAAAGTACCGGCAACTTTTCAACAGCGGACAAACTTGGGGTGTAAAACGCTTCCCAAGTTTCATCAATTACTGTGATGACGCTTTTGCCTGATTGAGGGGCGGCTTGTGTTGCGGCTACCGCGTCCAATCGATCCAGCAATAGACCTCGGACTTCATCATCCGACATCCGGGCAACCATTTCGTGAATGGCTTCGGGGGTCAGTGGGTCTGGCAGTGTTACTGTTTCGGCACCCGAACCATTGGATGTTGGCAACATGGGGGATTGGGCGGCAAGCGGAGCTGCACAGCCCAGCGCCATGATGACCACGATTCCCAATATGTTTAATAATTGAGCAGGTCTCTGCAAAAGAGTATTCATTTTATCCTCTTGGAAATAAGTGGCCAAGTCTAATCTGAAATGCCGGGTGAACGGGCTAGGTGTTTGATAAGTTTAACATGAGTGTTACCCTTAGTTTGCGGGAATTTTCCAGATAGGAAAAGCAAAAAAAAAGGCCGAGCACTAAGCTCGGCCGAAGTCCAACAGGGAGGTGAAGGCTAGACAATTGTCAGCGCCTTCGAGAGTGATTTAGGCGCAGCAGGTTTACGCTTCAAGACAGGAAATGCTTAAAAAACGTCAATACCGCTATGCAAGTTTTGCATAGCTCATAATTTGCCCAACGCCTTTAGATGCTTGCGGTGTGCGATGATCTCGTTTTGGACAAAATCGCGAAAGGCGGAAATACGTCGGGAATGGCGCAATTCTTCCGGATAAGCCAAGTATACAGGGACTTCGGCTGCATATTTCTTTTGGAAAATCTGCACCAGATCGGGGAAGTCTTCGGTGACATAATCCGGCAGAACGCCAATGCCCAAGTCATGCAGAACTCCCTGCAGCACACCGAAATAGTTGTTCACTGTCAGCATTGATTGCGGGTTATGTGTCATTAGATTCTGCACCAAGGCAGCGGCGGATCCCACTTGAGCTGAACGTGGATTCTGGCAGATCAACCGGTGCGTTGACATATCACCAAGCTCTTCTGGCGTGCCATTGCGTTCAAGATACTCGCGCGAAGCATAGAGTTGCATTTTGACTGTCATCAGCCGTTTGCGGATCAAATCGGCTTGGCTGGGTTCTTTCATGCGAATCGCCACATCAGCTTCCCGCATGGGCAGATCTAGCACACGCTCTTCCAGCATCAGGTCAATTTTCAGGTCTGGGTACTGATCATACAGCTTGGCCAAACGCGGGGCCAGCCACAGGGTGCCAAAGCCAAAAGTGGTGGTGACACGCAGCTCACCAAATACTTCTTCGTCGCTGTCACGGATGCGTGCCGAGGCTGTTTCCAGCCGTTTAGACATTGCGACAGTGGCGTCAAACAGCAACTCGCCTTGCTCGGTCAGGATCAACCCGCGCGCGTGCCGGTGAAAAAGCGTGGCGCTGAGGCTTTCCTCTAGCGCGCGAATCTGGCGGCTAACCGCAGACTGTGACAAGTTCAATTTGTCACCGGCATGGGTCAGGCTACCCGCATCGGCTACCGCGTGAAATATTCTAAGTTTGTCCCAATCCATGTGCATCTCTTTTGATCTGATAGGTCTAACCTATATGAATTGTATCACTTGTTTCAATTTCAACCGTAGCACTGAAATGTGATTTGTTAAAATACGACTATACAGGTCAGCATTTGTGACCTATTAATCACTGTAACAGTGCACGCCAGTCAAGGTTGGGAGGCCCCGATGAGCTCGCAGAAAATTTCGCTCAACGACAAATACGATTTGGACAAATCGCCCGTCATGCTGAACGGTACTCAGGCGCTGGTGCGTCTGATGCTGATGCAAAAGGCACGTGATGTTGCCGCCGGGTTGAACACCGCTGGCTTGGTCACCGGCTACCGCGGCTCGCCGCTGGGGGCTGTCGATATGATGATGACGCGGGCTGAAAAGCAGCTCAAAGCCGCCGATGTGACATTCCAACTGGGTCTGAACGAGGATCTGGCAGCAACTGCGCTATGGGGCAGCCAGCAGGCCGAGGTGCGCGGCGAGGGCAAGTTCGACGGTGTATTTGGCCTGTGGTACGGCAAAGGGCCGGGGGTTGATCGCTCTGGCGATGTTATCCGCCACGCCAATATGGCCGGCAGCTCGAAACACGGCGGCGTGCTGATGGCGATGGGCGATGACCACACGGGTGAGTCCTCAACGGTGCTGCACCAGTCCGAATGGGCTTTGATGGATTCTTACCTGCCGATCGTCAGCCCTGCTGGTGTGCAGGAAATCCTTGATTACGGCCTCTATGGCATTGCGCTCAGCCGATTCTCAGGCCTCTGGGTCGGGTTGAAGACGATGAAAGACACCATCGAGGTGACCTCGGTTGTGGACGGAGATCCAGACCGCATCAAACTGGTGACGCCTGAGTTTGAGATGCCCACCGATGGGTTGAACATCCGCCTGGCTGATGACCGGTTCCAGCAAGAAGACCGCATCATCGATCACAAACGCTTTGCCGCCGAAGCGTTCTCGCATGCCAACAAGATGGACAAAAGGATCTGGGGCCAGCGCGGTGCCAAAATTGGATTTGTGGCCGCCGGCAAAAACTGGCTGGATCTCAGCCACGCCTTGTCCCTGCTGAACATTGACGAGGCAATGGCCGAACGGCTTGGCATCACCACCTACAAGGTCGGCCAGACCTTCCCATTGGACATGAAGGGCTTCCACGATTGGGCCGAAGGTCTGGATCTGATCGTCGTGGTCGAAGAAAAGCGCAAACTGATCGAGGTGCAGATCAAAGAAGCAATCTTTGACGATCGCCGCGGCCGTCGGGTTTACGGCTGGCACAAGGGGGGCGGCGCGGGCTCGATGCACGGTGAAGAACTGTTCCCAACACGCTTTGCACTCGACCCGATTATGATCGCCGAAAAACTCGGCCAGATCCTGATCGAAGAAGGCCGGGAAACAGATGCCATCCATGCTGGCCTCGCCACATTGGACCAAGCACGCCGGGCGGACAACGCCGAAGAAATTGCGGTGCGCCTGCCGTATTTTTGCTCTGGCTGCCCGCATAACTCATCGACCAAACTCCCGGACGGCTCGCGCGCCTATGCCGGTATTGGCTGCCATTTCATGGTGCAGTGGATGGATCGCGAAACCACCGGCTTTACCCATATGGGCGGCGAGGGGGCCAATTGGATTGGCGAAGCTCCTTTCTCGAACCGACCGCATGTGTTCCAAAACTTAGGGGATGGAACGTACAATCACTCTGGCATCCAGGCAATTCGTGCTGCGCTCGCAGAGGGCACCACGATGACCTACAAGATCCTGTACAACGATGCGGTTGCTATGACCGGCGGGCAGGGCAACGAGGGCGGGTTGGACGCGCCGCGCATCGCTCGCGAGCTGGAGGCTATGGGGGTCCAAAACCTGGCGGTGGTTTACGACGAAAAAGAGGATGTGGACGCCAAACAGTTCCCCTCTGGAATTCGTATGCATGAACGCGCCGAGCTGATGAATGTTCAGCGTGAATTTGAACAGGTCGAGGGTGTCTCGGCAATCTTGTATATCCAGACCTGCGCTGCCGAAAAACGCCGTCGCCGCAAGCGGGGCTTATTCCCCGATCCGGACCAGCGGGTGTTCATCAACACCGATGTCTGTGAAGGCTGCGGTGATTGTGGCGTGCAGTCGAACTGTGTGTCGATTGTACCTGCAGAGACCGAATTGGGGCGCAAGCGGGCGATTGATCAATCCTCGTGCAACAAGGATTTCTCCTGCCTGAACGGGTTCTGCCCGTCTTTTCTGACTGTTGAGGGCGCTAAACTGCGCAAAGACCCAACGGCTAAATTGGATCTGCCAGACCTGCCGCAACCAGATCTACCCGCGATCAACGGTACCTATAACGTTGTGATCACTGGCGTTGGTGGTACTGGCGTTGTCACCATCGGTGCGGTGCTGGCGCAGGCGGCTCAGATCGACGGCAAGGGCGCTGGCATGATGGAGATGGCCGGGTTGGCACAAAAGGGCGGCGCGGTGCATATCCATTGCCGTCTGGCCAATCAACCGGAAGACATCAGCGCAATTCGGGTTGCCACGGGCGAAGCGCATGCTTTGATCGGTGGTGATCTGGTGGTCAGTGCCGGTGCCAAGACGCTGGGTCTGATGGCCACGGGGCGCACTGGTGCAGTGGTGAATAGCCACGAAATCATCACCGGTGATTTCACCCGCGATACTAATTTCTCAATCCCCACCGACAGGCTGGAGTTGGCTCTCGCGGCACGGCTACAGGATCATTTGGACCTGTTTGATGCCACCGATCTGGCCAAAGCCACGCTGGGGGATTCGATTTTCTCTAACATGATGGTGTTTGGCGGTGCCTGGCAACGCGGCTTGATCCCGCTCAGCCTGGATGCCTTGACCCAAGCGATCACCATGAACGGCGCAGCGGTCGAACGTAACCTGCGTGCCTTTGACATAGGTCGCTGGGCCGTCCTGTTCCCGGCCGAGGCCGCACAGGCGAGCAAACCCAAGGTCGTGGATCTGCCCAAAACACTGGAAGAAAAAATCGCTTTCCGCAGCGAAAAACTGGTGGCCTATCAAGGCCCTCAGCTGGCCAAACGCTATAATAAACTATTGGACGGGATCAGTGATCCAGCCCTGAAAGAGGCGGTGGCCAAGGGCTATCACAAGATTCTGGCCTACAAGGACGAATATGAAGTCGCCCGGCTGCTGCTGGACAGTCGTGCCAAGGCGGAAGCCGAATTTGAAGGCGATTTCACATTGTCCTACAATCTGGCACCGCCAATTCTGGGCGGCAAAGATGCCAATGGGCGCCCAAAGAAACGTAAGTTCGGCCCCTCTACACTGCGCTTGCTGCGCCTGTTGGCCCGACTGAAGTCCCTGCGCGGCACACCTTTGGACCTGTTTGGCTACACCGCAGACCGCAAGATGGAGCGCGCGCTGATCAAACAGTATGAAGCAGATATGAAAGTCTGGTTGCCCAAAGCCAGTCCTGAAATCCTTGAACCGCTGATCGGGTTAGCAGAATTACCGTTGCAAATCCGTGGTTTTGGACCTGTCAAAAATGACAGTGAATTGAAGGCCGCAAAACAACGTGACTCTCTTCTGGTGGCATTGTCTCAGGGTGGCTCACACCTGGATAAGGCGGCGGAATAACCTCAAAACTCCCGCGCCTGCAGGGTGTCTTGGCAAAGCCAAGAACAGCCTTGGGCCCAGCGCCGCGCTGACGCGCGGCGCTGCTTTGTTTGGTACCGTCACTAAAATCCTTGGGCTTGCTGCTGTTGCTGCTCAACTCGCTTGGGGAGACATCGATGAATGCCCCGAGTAAGGGCGTGCTGTCACAAGGCTGTCACCTTGCCTTGGCAAATAGGGTCACTGGTCTTATCTGGCCACAAACCTTTACGGAGCCTTCCCCAAATATGACAACTCGCCGTCAGATCGCCCGCGACATTTCTTATGCACATTCCGCGCAGAGCGGTCCGGGGCGGGCCTTGATCCGGCTGATGGAGAATTCGACCGGACGTCTGCGATTGATTAAACGCGCCGCAGGATATGAGCATGACGTGGCTCAAGGCCGAAATTTTTGGACGGTGATGGCCGAACGTTATGGACTGTCACTGGACATTGCCGGTGGCGCACTTAGCAATATTCCAAAAGACGGGCCGCTGATCCTGATTGCCAATCATCCCTACGGCATACTTGATGGATTGATGATGGGGCATATTCTGGCAGAAACCCGTGGTGATTTTCGTATTTTGGCGCATCGGGTTTTTCGCAAGGCCGAGGATTTGAACACGGTGATCCTGCCGGTGTCC
>Ga0209395_1007798_pt1 | contig 11137 bp, 11 predicted proteins | sample GOMGulsemesocosm_3_FD_184635 | JGI IMG/M metagenome (GOLD analysis project Ga0209395, IMG submission 184635) | Methane-oxidizing microbial communities from mesocosms in the Gulf of Mexico - GOM9D Gulf of Mexico (SPAdes) (version 2) | ecosystem: Environmental > Aquatic > Marine > Cold seeps... | reverse complement strand
TGAGCTATTGCGTGTAAGTAGTTTTGTTCTATCGTTTTATGAATTTCTTCACGTTGGCTATTGGGTTCAGCAACTATCAATACGGTTAACATTAAAATGATCATGATTGCCGACAATACTAAATATACTTCTGGCCACTGCCAATTGGGCTGGTCCACTAAAATAAATGGAATACTGCCAAGGCCTGCATATCCTGTCCACCAGCCTGCTGTCGCCATTGCAGAGCCTGCGGCCATGTAATTTTTGTCTTTGTCATTCAAAGAGTCTATTCGATAAGCATCAATGGCTATATCTTGTGTTGCACCAGTAATAGCAATAAATAAGCCAAATAAAGCCATTAAATTTAATTGATTACTGGCATCAAGCTGACTTAGTTGCCAAGCACTTAACAACATTAATATCTGTGCGCTTAATATCCAACTTCGTCTTTGGCCTAATTTGGTTGTTAATAAAGGAATTTTTAATCTATCGACTAAAGGTGACCATAAAAAATTGATGCTATAAGCAACAAAAATCAAACCAAATAAGCCTATGCTTGAGCGACTCATCCCCTCGTCTTTTAACCAACCACTCATGCCTGAGCCAATCAGTACCCATGGAAAACCACTTGCTATACCAAAGAAAAAAATACTGAGTAAACGCCGGTCTTTAAAATAGTATAAAGTTTGCTTTATTGAATGGGGTGAAGACATTAAATGAAATACTGCATAGGAGAAAGTACTAGCCTAGCAAAGCTGAAGGTTAAACCCAACTAAATTAAGTGTGAAAATATATTATGGAAGTTAAGCAATAGGTCGCCAACCGATGCAGTCGATAGGGTAACTACCAATACCATTAAAGAAATCTATACAGGCACTCATTTCGCTTTTGAAAAACAAGTTTTGTTGTAAAGCTTGACCGCCATTTAGACTTACTTCATGAATTAAATGCCAAAACACTCGCTCATGCGCGGTACTGGGTGTTTCATCCGTGACATTTAAATACGCCCATTCTTCCAAGGTGTCAACGATGAATTGATCTAATTCAGTGTGATGTAATGTCTGGTCGATGACCGCGCTAACATAAGCACTCATTTGTATGATTTTTCCATTGATAAACTGCTCAATTACCATGAATAGTTCCTTGGATGCGCTCCTTGCTTCCGCTATTTTAATTTGAGAATAAATATTAATCTGATTGGTGACGTGTGATTTTATCACTTTATTTAGTAAAGTGATAAGTGTAAAATTACACGCTATAATGATTAACGATTACTCTTATTTATCGGTGATAATCGGCTTTTTGTCAAAAAAATAAAGGATGTTTTTTTTAACACTTTAGTATGAGATACGCCGCTACTCTGCAGGTAGCAATGTTGCTTTGAGTAACATTACCGGCTCTAAAGGTACATCTTCCCAACCAATTGTTTCGTTGTAATCTGTTTTTACTTTTGCTATTGCTTCAAGCACTGCTTCACCTTCAACAATCGCGCCAAAAACAGCATAGCCCCAGTGTCTGCCAGGATCTAAGCTAGTATTGTCGTTAATATTAAAAAAAAACTGACGATTAGCCGTGTGAGGGCGACTTTCTTTTGCCATAGCAATAGTGCCTATCTCATTTTTTAAACCATTACCTGATTCGTTAACTATATCTTTGTTGAGCTTTTTTGGGTTAAAATCAACATCATAACCGCCGCCTTGTACAATAAAGTCTTCAACAATGCGATGAAAAATAGTGTTGTTATATTCACCTGTGACCACATAAGTTAAAAAATTATCTACGGTCATTGGCGCCTTAACTCTATCGAGTTCTACAACAATAATCCCCATTGATGTTTCTAATTTTACTTTTGGAAAAATATTAGTTGGATCAAGGGCAATATTTTTAGCATTAATTTGCATAGTAAATAATAGTAAAGTAAAAAATATTGTAGCAGTAAGTAATATGCTTCTCATTGGCCGCTCTCGGTTGGGGTTTAGGTTATTTCAGAAAGTTGTTAATTTTTTCATTAACTAAAATTTGTTGTAGTAAATTGGCTAAGCGTTGATTGAAGTTACGTTCAAATACGGCAACATCAGCTTGAAAAGGCCCCTTACTATTACCACTGTTTTTAAAAGTACTGGTGAGTGTTTGTTCGTTATTATTAATGGTTACTTTCAACACTATTTCAGTTTGTACTTGGTAGCTCATTATTTTTTGCGTGACATTTATTATCGCTTTTTCTATCGCAATATTAATTGTATTTACTGCACTGCCTTGAATGGCTAAACCTTTTATTTTCCAATGTTTACTCAAACTATTTTTAATTATATCTTCAAGCCTTTCCTGAGCAGAAAACAATGATGCTGCTTCACCTTTACGTAATATTTGCACTATATGATTTGCAGTACGCATATCGACAACCTGCAGCACTGCTTGTTGATCAATATGATGAGTTACTGAGGATGTCATAATCTCAGGCGCAATAATCAAATGGCTTGGAGCACTAGTACAGCCGGCTAATAAAAAGGGAAAAATGAATGCAGCAATGGGTAGTAAAATACGTTGTGATTTCATTTTAAAAGTTCGCTTGTTGTGTTTGAGTAAAATTATTTAATTGCCGATTGCGTAACAAATTTTTCGTTACTTGCAATGAGTTTTTCATTACCAAAAATACGCTTTAATTTTATGTGATATGCCAATTGTCGGTTACCAATGATACGTAACTCTCCCCCTTTTTTTAATACCCTGTGGCTGTCTTTAAACATTTGCCAGGCAATATGATCTGTAGTGGCTGCTTGTTGATGAAAGGGGGGGTTACATAAAATCAAGTCGACACTATTACTCTCAATGTTGGTCAGACAATCATTCAAAGTAAACAGGCATTGCGTTGCTAATGCTGGAAAATTCGTTTCTATATTAACTTGAGCACTAGTGATTGCCATATGTGACTCATCAATAAACTGAATGCACGCAGTCGGTTGATTGGCTAATATGGTTAAACCAATAACACCATTACCACAACCTAAATCAATAACCTGACTATTTGGGGTCACCTCAGGTAAGTTTTCAATAAAGTAACGGGCGCCAATATCGAGCTTTTCTCTCGCGTAAACATTGGCATGATTACAAATAGCAAAATCACGATGCAAGGACTTATTAGTTAAAGGCCAAACCGTTGGGAAAGGGGATGTATGTGTTTGTTTTTGATCGAATTGGCAAAAGACTAAACGGGATTTTTTTACCGCCAAGGACGTCGTGGTAGTACCTAAATGTTTTTCAAATAATGCTAATGTTGAACGGTGAATATCTTTGGCACGATCGGCAGCAATAAAAACAGTATTTTTATTTGAATTGCTCTGCTCAACACTGTTTTTTATTTGGATCAATTGTGCAATTAATAAAGATTTGCTTTTTGGAATTTTAAATAAAATAACATCAATATTTGTTGGCAATGTATCTAAGCAATTCAGTTTAGTGATATTGGTATCATCAAGTTGATTTTTACTGATGTTATGAGTGATACCTTGACCACTTACATAGGAATCGTTAATACAATAAACGTCAGTTTTATTACTAAGTGACTTGTTAGGTAACGTTACTTCTAATGGAGTACAAAAGTTGGTGGTAAGTGCGCCGAAAGCATCATTAAAAATGAGCACCCGAGCATTATCACAAATTAATTGTTCCTTTTTAATATGATTAAGTAAATATTCATCACTTGCGTCCCATGCTTGTAAACTACGGTTTACTTGAGCTAATGGAAAACGGGAAAGTTTTAGTTGTTGATCATTTACAAAGAAAGGGCTTAGCATAGTAAAGGTATGGGTGTTAATAAATGGAGTTAAGCTATTGTGACATATTTACGCTGTTATCGCGTTAATTTTTGTTGCTTCTGGCCACTAAAGTTTATTAAAATAAAACCTCAATGACACCATTAAGTTAGCAGTAAATAGAGTGCTTTTGTATTTTATGCGTAGCATCTCGTCATAAGTTAGCTAAAATTACCTGTGTCTCCCTCTGTCATGTTGAGAAAATAATGTCTATAGCTACAGCCATTGAAAATAAACTTTTGTCTGCGTTTTCACCGCTACATCTAGATGTGATTAACGAGAGTAATAATCACAATGTACCGCCGGGGAGTGAATCTCACTTTAAAGTAACCATTGTTTCAAATAATTTTGAAGATGAAAGGTTGATCAAACGTCACCGTGCAGTTAATTCTGTATTAGCTGAAGAGTTGGCTGAAAAAATTCATGCCTTAGCTTTACATACCTATACAGAAAAAGAGTGGCATGATTATTATGCTGCTAATACACCTTTGTCGCCAAATTGCTTAGGTGGCGGAAAGTAATTTGTTTTAAACATAACTCGTTAGTACGTGATTTGTAGCAACAATACGTATTGCTACAAATGGTATACCTAACCCAACTCAGGATGTAGAATGAGTTGTCAACTGCTCGTACCTCTTTAATTTGAGAGCAAGGTACAATAGCGAAAATTTTATTCTTTATAAAAACAATTTAAAAAGGTTTTCTTATGGTAATCAAGCCAAAAATTCGTGGTTTTATTTGTACAAACGCTCATCCAGCTGGTTGTGAAGCGCATGTACAAGAACTAATTTCCTATGTTAAAAGTCAAGAATTTAGTGAAACAGGACCAAAAAATGTTTTAGTGATTGGTTCTTCTACTGGTTATGGTTTGGCATCACGCATTACTGCTACTTTTGGTCATAATGCCAATACTTTAGGTATTTTCTTTGAGAAACCACCGACAGAACGAAAAACTGGTTCAGCTGGTTGGTACAATACAGCTGCTTTTCAAAAAGCGGCTGACGAAGCGGGGGTTTATTCAAAAAACATTAATGGCGATGCTTTTTCTCATGCGATTAAAGCCCAAGCAATTGAAACCATTAAAGCTGATATGGGTAAAATTGATTTAGTGATTTATTCATTGGCTTCACCACGTAGAACTGATCCTGACACTGGCGAAGTTTACTCTTCTACGTTAAAACCAATTGGTCAAAGTGTTACCACTAAGAACTTGAATACATCAAAACGTACTATTGATTCAATCTCTGTTGAAGCAGCGAATGATGCTGAAATTCAAGGCACTATCGATGTGATGGGGGGCGCTGACTGGGAATTATGGTTAAATGCATTAAAAGCTGCTGACGTATTGGCACAAGGTGTTAAAACCGTTGCTTATACTTATATTGGTAAAGAGTTAACCTGGCCAATTTACGGTAAAGCAACAATTGGTAAAGCCAAAGAAGATTTAGATAGGGCAGCAACAGCTATTAATACTGCGACGGCTAGTCTTGATGGCCAGGCTCGTGTTACCTCGCTAAACGCTGTAGTAACGCAAGCAAGCTCGGCAATTCCAATTATGCCACTTTATATTTCAGCTATGTTTAAAGTGATGAAAGCTGATGGTACCTATGAAGGTTGTATTGAACAAATTTCAAACTTGTTTAAAGAAAATATCTATAGTAATAGTCCACGTCTTGATGACCAAGGACGCTTCCGTCAAAACTATAAAGAACTTGAAGACAGTGTTCAACAACGTATTACTGATATTTGGCATAGTGTTGATACCGACACTATAGATGATATGACTGATTATGTTGGCTATCACAATGAATTTTTAAAACTGTTTGGTTTTGGTGTTGATGGTGTTGATTATGATGAAGATCTTAGCCCAGAAGTTGAGATTAACAACTTAAGTTAAGTGTTTTAAATATTTAATTTTTAAAAAGCCGATGCTCTGTCATCGGTTTTTTTATGCACGAATTAACAACAATAGATAAATAGATTAGCGGTTGGTTTAGCCTATTTCTTTAATCATTACACCAAAGCAATATCAGTGAAAACAATACAAAGAATAAATCACATTAATACCGTTTTATGCTTAAACTATACTCGAATCACGGTCAAAACTAGGTCTTTAGGATGAAATTTATCAACTTAACTGACTATTCTATAACAACTGGTTTTTATCTGTGTAGCGCTGAAGCCTGTTTTATAGGCAAAACATGCAACTATAGTCTAATTTGTAAAGAAAATTTTTCTTTGACCGTAGAATAAAAAGGGCTTTTTGTGGTAGTATCTGCGCCAGAAAATTTTAACTTAGAGCCAGTGGGTCTAATAATATTATCCTTGATTTTTATTAAGGTGATTTTTTTAGTCTTACTGAAATACACTGAAATTGGTGAATTACTACTTATCTAATTGATATTTATATCTTTATGATTTTGATATGAATTAGACAAGTGAATGAACTAATTTTTATACTCCCATCAAAAGTAGTGCAAGTGTTTATGATTACAATAAAAAAAGGCTTGGATGTTCCTGTACAAGGTGCTCCCCAGCAGGTAATCCATGATGGTCCGTCCATCAAAACCGTTGCAACATTAGGTGAAGAGTTTGTGGGTATGCGTCCAACCATGTTTGTTAAAGTGGATGATCGTGTAAAAAAAGGTCAGGTGATTTTTGAAGATAAAAAAAATCCTGGCGTTAAATTCACAGCTCAAGCTGCCGGTGTTGTTAAAGAAATTAACCGTGGTGAAAAACGTGTTTTACAATCAGTAGTTATTGAAGTAGATGGCTATGATCAAATTACGTTTACCAGTTATCCCGCTAATCAACTAGCTTCTATCTCTCGTGACGAGGTTGTGAAAAACTTAGTTGATTCAGGCTTGTGGACTGCGTTCAGAACTCGCCCATTTAGTAAAGTTCCTGCCGTTGATAGTGCTCCTGCTGCAATTTTTGTTAGCGCGATGGATACTAATCCATTAGCTGCCAATCCAGAAGTTATCATCAATGAGCAAAGTGAAGCGTTTAAAAATGGTTTAACCATTTTATCTCGTCTTACTGAAGGCGAAGTATTTGTTAGCAAAGCGCCAGGGGCAAATATCCCTGTAGATAGCAATGCTACAGTAACTGAATTTGCTGGTAAGCACCCTGCAGGTCTTGTAGGCACACATATTCACTTCTTAAAATCAGCGAGTGCCGAACGATTTGTATGGCATGTTGGTTATCAAGATGTTATCGCTTTTGCCAAGCTCTTCACAACGGGTGAACTTGATAACAACCGTGTGATATCTCTTGCTGGCCCTGCTGCTACTAACCCACGTCTTGTACGTACGGTTCTTGGTGCTAGCACTGCTGAACTATCAGCTGGTGAAGCTATTGACGGTGAGTTACGTGTAGTTTCTGGCTCATTATTAATGGGCTCAACCGCAAGCGCTGTGCACGGTTACTTAGGTCGTTATAACGTACAGGTATCATTAATTCTTGAAGGTCGTGAAAAAGAGTTTATTGGTTATATGCATCCTGGACCAAATAAATTCTCAGTAACTCGTGCATATATGTCTCATTTCTTCCCGAAGAAATTATTCAATATGACCACCACAACTAACGGTAGTTCACGTGCCATGGTACCAATTGGTAACTTTGAGCGTGTTATGCCATTAGATATTTTACCTACCCTGTTTTTACGCGATATTTGTTCTGGTGATACCGACGGCGCGCAACAACTAGGTGCCTTAGAGCTAGACGAAGAAGATTTAGCACTGTGTACATTTGTTTGCCCAGGCAAAACAGATTACGGTGTCATTCTTCGTGATTGCCTAACCACAATCGAAAAGGAAGGTTAGTCATGGGCTTGAAAAAGTTTATTGAAGATATTGAGCCGCATTTTGAAAAAGGCGGCAAACATGAAAAGTGGTTCGCTCTTTATGAAGCGGTTGCTACCGGTTTATTCACACCTGGTTATGTGAATAAAGGTAAAACTCACCTTCGTGATAGCATCGACTTAAAACGAATCATGATCACAGTATGGCTAGCGGTTTTCCCTGCCATGTTTTTTGGTATGTACAATATTGGTTACCAAGCTGTTGATGCATTAGCTGCTGGCTATGCTTTACCACAATCATGGCAAGTAGACCTATTCACCATATTAGGTGGTGTGCTAACGGCAGACGCTAGTACCTTTAGCATGATGCTATACGGTGCTTGTTTCTTCCTACCTATCTACGCGGTAACTTTTGCCGTTGGTGGTTTCTGGGAAGTTCTTTTTGCTGCAGTGCGTAAACATGAAGTCAATGAAGGTTTCTTCGTTTCTTCTATTTTATTTGCACTTATTCTGCCAGCAAGTATTCCTTTATGGCAAGTCGCTATCGGTATTACTTTCGGTATTGTTATTGCAAAGGAAATATTTGGTGGTACAGGTAAAAACTTCTTGAACCCTGCATTAGCGGGTCGTGCGTTTTTATTCTTCGCTTACCCTGCACAAATCTCTGGTGATGCTGTATGGGTAGCTGCTGACGGTTTCTCTGGTGCTACTATGCTTAGCTCAGCTGGCCAAGGTTTAGTTGATTACTCAATGAATGCTGACTGGTGGAACGCTTTCTGGGGATTCATTCCTGGTTCAGTAGGTGAAGTCTCAACTTTCGCTATTCTGCTTGGTGGTGCATATATCCTTTATAAAGGTATTGCTTCATGGCGCATCGTTTTAGGTGTGTTTGGTGGTATGGTGGCAACGTCTTTCTTATTCAACCTAATTGGTAGCGATACTAATGCATTGTTTGCAATGCCTTGGTACTGGCATTTAGTTATTGGTGGTTTTGCTTTTGGTATGATGTTTATGGCAACAGATCCTGTATCTGCGTCATTCACTAATACAGGTAAATACTGGTTCGGTGCTTTGGTTGGAATCATGGTTGTGTTAGTTCGTGTAGTTAACCCAGCGTTTCCAGAAGGTATGATGTTAGCCATTTTATTCGCTAACTTGTTCGCACCATTGTTTGACTACTTTGTAGTACAAGGCAATATCAAACGGAGGCTTGCACGTAATGTCTAGTAATAAAGAAACATTTGGCAAAACGCTAGGTTTTGTCTTAGTTATCTGTTTAGTGTGTGCAGCCTTGGTATCTATCGCCGCGGTTGGTTTAAAACCACTTCAAACAGCAAACAAGTTGCTTGATAAGCAAACTAAAATTCTTGAAGCCTCTGGTTTATTAGCCGATGCTGGTAAAGATATTGTAGGTACTTATAGTAAACGTGTTGAAGCTAAAATGATTGACCTAAAAACAGGCACAATTATTGAAGGTGATGTTAATACATTTGACGAGCGTTCAGACTCTCGTGATTCAGCTAAGAGTACTAAGCCAACGAATGATATAGCAGGCCTTAGTCGTCGTGCTGATCGTGCTGTTATCTATTTAGTTAAAAACGAGCAAGGTCAATTAGATACTATTGTACTACCTATTGTAGGTGGTGGTTTATGGGATCTGATGTATGGCTTTGTTGGTTTATCACCAGACTTCAACACAGTACAAAGTGTTGTTTACTCTGATCTTAAGGAAACTCCAGGATTGGGTGCAGAAGTACTAAATCCTAAGTGGAAAGCCTTATGGCCAGGTAAAAAAATGTTTAATGAGCAAGGCGATGTCGCTATTAAGCTTGTTAAAGGTGGTGCTAAGCAAGGTGATGTTCACGGTGTTGATGCATTATCAGGTGCAACATTAACCAGTAATGGTGTTGAGCGTACTTTACACTTTTGGTTAGGCGATGAAGGCTATGGTCCTTTTATTGCTAAATTCCGTAATGGAGGATTGAACTAATGTCTTCAGATACTAAAAAAGTCCTCTTCGGACCTGTTGTTGATAACAACCCAATTGCATTACAAGTTTTAGGTGTATGTTCAGCCCTTGCGGTAACAAGTTCAATGGCTAATGCGTTAGTTATGACCCTTGCCGTAATAGTAGTAACCGCATTTTCTAACTTATTTATTTCTATTATCCGTAATCAAATACCGTCAAGCGTACGAATTATCGTGCAAATGGCGATTATTGCTTCATTGGTAATTGTTGTTGACCAAGTATTGAAAGCTTTTTCTTACCAGTTATCGAAAGAATTATCGGTTTATATTGGTTTGATCATTACTAACTGTATTGTTATGGGTCGTGCTGAAGCTTTTGCTATGAAAGAAAAGCCTGGTGTTAGTTTCTTAGACGGTATTGGTAATGGCTTAGGTTACGGCGCCGTATTAATGGTTGTTGCTTTCTTCCGTGAATTATTGGGTTTTGGTACTATCTTTGGTTTAGAAGTATTACAGCTTACGCAAAATGGTGGCTGGTACCAAGGTAATGGTCTATTAGTCTTGCCATTTAGTTCATTCTTCATTATTGGTTTAATCATCTGGGCAATTCGCCAGTGGAAACCTGAACAAGTTGAGGAAGATTAATCATGGAACATTATTTAAGTATATTTATTAAAACCATTTTCATTGAGAATATGGCGTTAAGCTTTTTCTTAGGTATGTGTACTTTCCTAGCGGTATCAAAGAAAGTTAGCACAGCGATTGGTTTAGGTGTTGCGGTTGTTGTAGTATTAGGTTTAGCGGTTCCCGCTAACCAAGTTATTTACCAAGCGATTTTAGCGCCAGGTGCACTTGATGGTCTAATGGGCATTACTGATCCGAAAGAATCAATTGACCTTAGCTTCTTGTCATTTATTACCTTTATCGGGGTGATTGCTGCCTTAGTACAAATTTTGGAAATGTTGTTAGACAAGTACTTCCCAGCTTTGTATCAGGCACTTGGCATATTCCTACCTTTAATCACTGTAAACTGTGCCATTTTTGGTGCGGTTTCATTTATGGTTGCAAAAAACCTAACTCTTGGTGAAAGTGTTGTTTACGGCATTGGCTCAGGTGTAGGTTGGATGTTAGCAATTGTATTGATGGCTGGTTTACGCGAAAAGATGAAATACTCTGACGTACCAGCTGGCTTAAAAGGTTTAGGTATTACATTTATTACTGCAGGTTTGATGGCTTTTGGCTTCTTATCTTTCGGTGGTATTTCCCTATAAGTTTGGTCGGTGCAATAGCTGGTAAAGCATGTTGCACCCATAGAGAAGTTTAAGGAAAAGTCGATGGAAATAATTCTCGGCGTATCGATGTTCACTGCGATAATTATTGCCTTGGTTTTAGTGATTTTATTTGCTAAATCTAAGTTAGTATCAAGTGGTGAAGTAACGATCAGTATAAATGGCGATCCGGCAAAAGCAGTTAAAACGGCTGCGGGTGGCAAATTATTAGGTGCATTAGCTGATCAAGGGATTTTTATTCCTTCAGCATGTGGCGGCGGTGGTACTTGTGGCCAATGTCGTGTTGA
>Ga0209395_1007797_pt1 | contig 11138 bp, 10 predicted proteins | sample GOMGulsemesocosm_3_FD_184635 | JGI IMG/M metagenome (GOLD analysis project Ga0209395, IMG submission 184635) | Methane-oxidizing microbial communities from mesocosms in the Gulf of Mexico - GOM9D Gulf of Mexico (SPAdes) (version 2) | ecosystem: Environmental > Aquatic > Marine > Cold seeps... | reverse complement strand
TATTAATAATAGCGACGTCAGGTTTAACTAAATCTGAGGTGTACGCTATTTCGCCCATGTGATTAGCACCTAATTCTACAACAGCAAAATCATGGTCTTGCTCAAGACGTAATAAGGTTAGTGGCACGCCAATATCGTTATTGAAGTTACCTTTAGTGGCTAATACTTTTCCTAATCGTGACAAAATAGCCGCGACCATTTCTTTTACTGTGGTTTTTCCACTACTACCCGTAATAGCGACTGTTTTCGGGGCTACTTGCTCTTTTACGTAAGCGGCAATTTTCCCCAATGCTTTATGAGTATCGCTGACAATAATTTGTGGGATATCAAGTTCACATTGGTGATCAACAATAACCGCACCACAACCTAGCTTTATTACTTGTTCAAGAAAACGATGACCATCGAAGTTTGGCCCTTTGAGTGCAAGGAATAATTCACCTTCTTGTAATGCTCGACTATCAGTATTTATACTATCAATAGTAATATTATCGCCAACCAATTCACCTGACACAGCTTGGGCAATTTCAATTAAATTTAGCGCAATCATGATCTGGCTCCAGCGAGTTCTTGGTTTTTATAAAGCTGATAAATTGAATTAATAAATTTTCGTTCGTTGTAATTAACTTTTTCATCACCAATTATGATGTAATCTTCATGGCCTTTACCGGCAAATAAAATCATATCGTTTGCTTTTGCTTTTGTTAAACCAGTTATTACTGCAAGCTCTCGATCTAAGACGACTATCACTTCATCAGGGTTTGCACACCCAACAAGCATGTCATTTACAATATCTTCTGCTTGCTCATTTCTTGGGTTATCGCTCGTTATAATCAGGTGGTCTGCGCCGAGTTCTGCGGCTTTAGCCATTAAAGGGCGCTTGCCTTTATCACGATCGCCACCACAACCAAAGACAACCCATAATTCACCTTTACAATGCTGACGGCAAGCCGCTAATGCATTCGTTAATGCGTCAGGGGTATGTGCATAATCAACAATCGCTGTTGCACGGTTTTCTGCAGAGAATACTTCCATGCGACCTAACGTTGGCGTGAGTGATTTGATCGCTTCGGCAATATAAATTAAGGATATTTTTTGGACTAATAGAACGGAAATTGCGGCGAGTAAATTATCAATATTGAAATCGCCAATCAGCGGGCTACTTATCGCCTGCTTTCCTAGGTGTGTATCTAATACAAATTCAACACCCTGTGAATGGTGTTTAATATCTCCAGCTCGAACAAACGCGGAGTTCTGTGTAATAGATTTTGTCCGGCCATAAACAATAACAGTTTGTTCGCTCGGCCAATTGTTTAGCCAAGTTTTTACTTGTTGATCTTCGCCGTTTACTATCGCAATTTGTTTATCATTTTGGCTAAAAATTTGATATTTAGCCTCAGCATAATTTGCCATGGTTTTATGGTAATCAAGGTGATCTCGAGATAAATTAGTAAAAACAGCTATATTGAGTAACTCAGCATTCACACGCCCTTGTTCTAAAGCGTGGGACGATATTTCCATTGCAACATTTTCAATATGATCAGCGGTAAATTCTGCTAATAACTGATGAAGTTGCGTGGCGGCTGGCGTGGTGTTTTCAAGTGGCTGCAGCGCATCCACTTGCCCTGCACCATTAGTGCCTATTACTGCCGTTTTTTGCTGACAGTGATCAAATAGCTTAGCTATAATTTGACTGGTGCTGGTTTTACCATTCGTGCCAGTAATACCAATAATGGCCATGTTACTCTGTGGATTTTGATAATAGCTTTTTGCGAACGAGTACAGTTGTTTATTAAGCTGATAAAAATAAATTTGCGGAATGTTCTGCTCTGCAGATGCATCTTTCGATAAATAGCTAACCTCACCATGTTGCTCTGCAAACTCACATTCAGCAATAACTAACGATGCACCATTTTGAATAGCTTGTGATATATAGTCATTACCATCTTGTAGGTGACCTATAACGGCACAAAAAATATCTCCTTCACTAAGTTTACGCGTATCGTTAACTAAATTGCCGGATAAGCTAGGTAAATAAGTTATATCGATAGGTAAATTAAAAGCAGAAAGTACGCTTACAAGTTTTGTTTGTGATAAAGAAAAAGTTTTAAGCATCTGCCTGCTCCTTCTTAGTCTTGTTTATTTTTAATGATTTTTTATCAAGTTGTGATTTATTCTCAGCGACACGCTTAGCATCAGGAGCAATATTCAATATTCGTAACGCCCCTTTCATTACTCGAGAAAATACCGGAGATGCTACCTCACCGCCATGATATAAATCACCACCGGGTTCATTAATCACGACAACAACCACAATTTCCGGATTAGAAATAGGTGCCATGCCAGCAAATAAACCCACGTAGTCATTACCGTACCCACCCGCGAACGCTTTTATTGCCGTGCCTGTTTTCCCGCCGACCCGGTAACCATCAACTTTAGCATTAGGTGTATGGTCATTAACGACATTTTCTAACATCGCAACAATTTCATGACTCGATTGCTGAGAAAACACGCGAACATCATCAACAGGCAAAGTATCTATTGTGCCTTTTTTGATAATTGTCAGTGGTTTTTTCACACCACCGTTTGCTAATATCGAATAGAATTTAGCTAACTGCAATGGTGTTGCTGCAACACCATGTCCCCACGATAACGTGGCTAATTCAAATTTTGACCAACGCTGACGATCATGCATAATGCCGGTACTTTCACCCACTAAACCAATACCGGTTTCTTCTCCGAACCCTGCATCAAAAAACTTGTCGAGTAGATATTCTTTAGGTACTGAAAGCGCTAATTTGGTGGTGCCCATGTTAGACGAATGCACTAAAATATCGCTAATACTTAACTTTCCGCGATTAATAGGATCAAAGACACGACGACCGCCTAAACGCATCCAGCCTGGATTGGTATCAATAATACTGTTCGCTTTTGCTGAGCCAAACTCTAAAGCGGTTAATGCTGTCAATGGTTTAAGCGTTGAACCAGGTTCATAAAAGTCAGTAATTGCACGATTCCGAAAACGATGGATCGCGGTATTACGGCGGTTATTAGGATTGAAAGATGGGCTATTTACTAAAGCGAGTATTTCACCTGTATTAACATTAGTGACAACGACTGACCCTGATGTTGCTTTAAACGCTTTTACAGCACCTTTTAATTCTTTATAGGCAATTGCTTGAATACGTTGGTCGATACTTAAGACAATATCTGTTGGCTGAGTTGAGCTCTTTTCAGACAATATTTCGATTTTTCGCCCTTTCGCGTCTTTTCGATATTTCTTATTGCCGTCAACCCCTGTTAGCAGCTGATCATATACGCGCTCAACTCCTTCAATACCTTTATCATCGACATTAGTAAAACCAACCACATGTGCACTACTCTCACCTGACGGGTAATAGCGCTTGGATTCTTTACGTAAATGAACACCTGGAATTTTTAATTCTTTAATATAATTGGCCATAGCCGGTGAAACTTTACGTTCTACATAAACAAAGCGCTTACGTGGATTTTTTATAATTCTGGCTGTTAATTTATTTACATCACGTCCTAAAACATCAGCAAGTGCCTGCCAATGTTTTTTCATTTCCAACGCGTTATTTTCCATAACAATTTTAGGGTCTGCCCACACGGTTTCAACAGGTACACTTATCGCTAATTCGCGACCATTTCTATCAACAATAGAACCACGTTGTACGGTATGAGCGGTTGTTCTTAATGAGCGCATATCCCCCTGTTTTTTCAACATGTCGGGTTCTACAATTTGAATATAAGCACTACGAGCAAGTAAACCAGCATAAACAAGCACAATAACAGCAACCACAACGTAAAAACGCCATGCCACTGATATTTGCTGATATTTATCTACTTGTTTTTTCACTAATTTACTCTTCAGTTGCTTTATCGTTGCTTAATAATAATTTCCGAATTTACATTCGGTCTTTTCATCTTCAATAATTTTTCTGCTTTGCTTTCTATCGTACTGTGCTCAGCTAAGCTACTTTGTTCTAATAATAAGTTGCGCCACTCAATGTCTAATTCATCGCGTTCCGTCAGTAACACTTCTAGACTACTGGTAGTTTGGCGATTCAAATGCGTAAAATAAATCACTGAAAATGCCGATAAGACTACGAGTAATAAAAAAAAGTAAATAAATATATGCCGCTGAATGTCGTACCAAATCTCTACTGGTAACGTCACTTTTGAGCTAGTCATCACTATTTCAACTTCATGAACGCGGTAATCTCATCGCGACGCGCATAACGGAACTGCGTGAACGCTTATTTTCTTCAACTTCGTTTAAACTCGGTTTTAGCCTACGACCTATAAGTTCAAGTTTCTTACCTTTATTTAATTCTTCTTCACTGATTGGCAAACCGCGCGGTACTTTTTTGCCTTGTGAATGCTTTTTCATAAACTGTTTGGCTAAACGATCTTCGAGTGAATGAAAGCTGATCACTACTAATCGGCCATTTTCAGCTAAAACTGACAACGACGCGTCGAGTACTTTTTCAATTTGCTCTAGTTCACTGTTGATATATATACGGATTGCTTGAAAGCTACGCGTTGCTGGATGCTTTTTAATTTCGCGTTGCGGGGCTGTTGTTTTGATTATTTTAGCGAGTTCACTCGTACGGGTGAAAGGTGTTTCTTCACGAGCATCAACGATAGCGTTGGCAATACGCCAAGCATGTTTCTCTTCGCCAAAGGTACGTAAAACCCAAGTGATATCTTCAACATCTGCAATCGCTATCCATTCTGCAGCTGTTTGTCCACGAGTAGTGTCCATACGCATATCTAGCGGGCCATCGTTCATAAAACTAAAGCCGCGCTCTGCAACATCTAGTTGTGGGGAAGACACACCAAGATCTAGCAAAATCCCATCAACCTTTTCAAGTAATTGATGTTTCTCCGCTATATTTTGTAGGTCAGCAAAACCTTCATGTTCGATAGAGAAACGAGGATCGTCAGCAAATTTTTCAGCCGCTTGAATAGCTGATGGATCTCTATCAATGGCAATAAGTCGTCCATTTTCAGAGAGTTGAGAAAGAATAAGGGCTGAATGACCGCCACGGCCAAAAGTACAGTCGATGTAAATACCGTCTGGGTTAATCGCGAGTCCGGTGATTGCTTCGTCAAGCAATACCGATATGTGTGACTTATCTAATTTCATTTTTGGTAATACCATTTTACTGAATACCGAGGGATCAATTCGGTATTGGGTTTATTTAACTTTATTTACTTTTTATTTTGTTATTTACAGTGATAAATCTAACAAACGTTCAGTCAATTCAATTTCACCTGACTGAATTTGACTAATACCTTGCTTCATTTGTGCTTGCCAAGCATTTTCACTCCAAATTTCAAATTTCTTCAATTGCCCTACCAGCATTACGCTTTTTTCTAAACTGGCATGCTGACGTAACGGTCCATTTATCAATAAGCGGCCACTCTTATCAATTTCACAGTCACAAGCATTACCTAAAAGCACTTGTTGCAACAATCGCTCTTGTGGGTTCATGCTTGATAAATTACACAGCTTTAATTCAATTTCTTCCCATTCAGGAAGCGGATATAGGAGCAAGCAGGGGTGCTGAATATCAACGGTACAAACCATTTTTCCTTGGCAATCAGCAAATAGCTCTTCGCGGTACTTGGTCGGTACCGTGATTCTATTTTTACTGTCGAGCGTTATTGCGCTAGTGCCTCTGAACATAATCCTGCTTTATTGTTTTAGTAATCCCTTAAGATCCACTAATTCCCACTTTTTCCCACATTGATACAGTTTAGAGAGAAAAGTAAAGTCATGTCAAGCAATGATTGGTTTAAATGAACGCGTCAAATGCCAATAAAATTAAGGCTTCTAGCAAAGTAGATGAATTTGTGGGGTTTTGTGGATCTTGCCCCCAAATAAACAGATGAAATTTATATTTTAAGCTTTTTCAGTGTCATATTTAAGTGGTTAGCGACCACTTACTTGATACCAACGATCCCTATGACTAACAACCAAAAAGCAAAAAATAATTTAAGTTTTGTTGCAGAAAGATGAGTCACCAAGGTCTTGGCAAAAACACCACCAAGTACGGCACCCGGTCCGGCGAATAAAACGACCTGCCAGTATACTTCAAATTGAATCAAGGTATGTTGCCAAATAGCGGCCCATACCGTAAAAGCCGAAACAATAACGGCCGCGGCGACGGCCATACTAATATCGAATCGACGAAGAATAAGATAAATAGCCAATAACTCACCAACACCCACCGATAACCAAGCAGTTAACGCTCCACCAAATAAACCTATGGTTATTAAAGAAAACCAGTCGAATAGGTATAGTTGACTACGTTCTCGATGTGGCTTTAAAAACAAAACCGTTACAATAATGAAGCACCCTAGCACTAAAGAAAACCAGCTAAAGCTTTGATGTAACGAACTGGGTGAGTTAAGTTGGTTACCATAAACTAGCCAAATACCGACTACTGAACTAATCGATGTAATGCTAATGATACGTTTAAAACCTTGCCATAAGCGTAATTCTGTTTTTTCACTTTTATAATGAAACCACCAAGTAAACGCCCCCGCGGTCATGCCAAAGCACTGAATAGCGAAGCTTGTTGCAATTGACTCTTGTTCAGTAAAGTTAAGTTGGTTAAATAGTGGAATAAAAACCACACCACCACCCGCCCCAGTAGCGTTTGCAAAAATAGCTCCAAGTACACCCATAAGGCTGAACAAACTATAATCACTTATCCCACTAAAATTTATTGGCGAAAGCAATAACATCGCCAACCAGATAAAAATGAAAGGTAAAATAAACTTAGGGTTACTTAAACGTAAAAAACTCATATCGAAGATTAAGACTTACTTTGGCAATTTAGTTTTTCGGTCAAAAAATTGATAGCTTCTGCTGACAAGTTGCTATTAGAAATATAGCTACGTCCTTTTGCATGCTTGATCAACCAGCCGAGTTTAGTTGTTTCAATGCCTAATACATCGGTCCACTGCAAGGTTAAATTGGCGTAAAATGACTGACTAATAATGCCGCTATCATCTATGGTTAGTTCAACATCACCTTTTGCTGCTTTACTTAACATTTGTCTCGTCACCCAAAACGGCTTTTGGTAGTAAGTACTAACTGCTTCAATAATTCCTAGTGTAAAAACAAACCAAGCAGCATAAGGATTCATTTGGGTGAACAATACCAATAATATGCCAGCGGCAATTAAAACGGCTGATTTTTTGTAAGCATGAAAAGACGTATCAATAATAGCAGACTCACTATAACACTCTTGAAAGTGCGCTTTGTCTAACTGGTAGCGTGTCGAATAAGAAAATGGTTGCGGCATAGGTCATAAAATAGATAAATAAACAGTGCCAGTATTTTACCTTATTTTGTGATAAATACTGAATGAAATCTAAAGTTATTGGGAATTGTTCCGTAAAAGAACTAGTCAAAAAAGGCATTACTCAGAGCAAAAATGTTACAAGTTTTTATTTGCTTAACGACCTCTCTTCAATATGATGGTCTACATACTTTTATTTATAAGAATATTGGGCTTTATGTTATGAGTAACCATCCTATTAGTGAAAAAAAATTAGAACGTGTTACCACGAGTAACTTTGGCGAATTATCTAATGGTAAAAAAGCGCAATTATTTACTCTAACAAATAAGTTAGGAACTCGTATCAAGATCACAAATTTTGGCGCGATTATTACTTCAATATTTACCGAAGACATAAGTGGAAACTTCGCAGACATAGTGCTCGGTTACGATAATGTTAAAAGCTATGAAGCCGATCCCTATTATTTAGGGGCTATTATTGGCCGCTATGCAGGACGAATTGACCAAGGTAAATTCAGCATAGGTAAAGATGATTACCAACTAACCTTAAATGCAGCTGATAGTCAGCTTCATGGTGGGCAAAAAGCACTTAACAAACAATTATGGCAGGCAAACACACTTCAATCGGAAAACTCAGCAGGCATTGAACTAAGTTATGTGAGCTCAGATGGAGAAGAAGGCTTCCCTGGGGAAGTGACTTTTAAAGTGATTTATCAATTAAATGACGATAATGAATTTAGCCTTGAGTATTTCGCCAGCACCAATAAAACCACGATAGTTAATCTAACCCAGCATAGTTACTTTAATTTAGCGGGCCATGATAGCGGAAATATTTTAGATCATCAGGTCTACATCAATGCGGATCATTTCTTACCTATGTGTGAACGTGTCTATCCAACTGGCGAGCAAACGCCAGTAAGTGGGACTGCTCATGACTTTACCAATAAAACTGACTTACGCGTTTTAGCGGATGAAATTAACGGCAATGACTCGCAAATAAAAATTGGCTTAGGTTACGATAACTATTGGCTGTTAAATGATGATGCCATTACAGGTGAAGCACTTGCGGCTATGGCAATAGAAACAACATCAGGGCGTCGCTTAAGTATTTATTCTGACCAACCTAGCTTAATTTTATATACCGCTAATTATATTGACGGCAGCCAAATAGGAAAAGACGATTACTGTTACCAGCAACGTGCGGCCCTTTGTTTAGAAACACAGCGAGCCAATAGTACTGAAAAAGGTTGTAGCATTGAAAATTTCATCTTAACACCAGAGCAAAACTTTTATAGTAAAACTCGCTGGGTGTTCGATCATACTTCGAGTTAAGCAACATAATTTATGATGTTATTGTGCTGATAAAAATAGTTATTAGTTTAGTCTTTCTCAGATGCCTGATAAAATTTTTAAACTGCCTATAACTAGTTTTATGCTTATATACTTGTACTAAATATAAAAGGGATGCCGTTGTTTACTACTTAGCATCCTTTAATGTCTAGATTGCTGTTTAAACACTACATAACTTGTTGTTCTAAAAGTTACGGCTAGCGTGCTTAGCTTACATCATGTCGCACTAAAGCCGTAACACTATAATTTAAATAAAGAATAATCACCTAAAAATTAAAGTTCTCTGCATTATACGCTTGAGTTACTGACGTTATGTAATAACTTGATTGTTTGCTAAAAACTCAATCAAAGTTTCAATAGTCATAACTGACTTTATTTGATCAAACATAGCATGAAAAAGATCAGTTTAGGCTTAACAAATATATATTAAATTAGAGCGTTTAATATATGGCATTTCGCTCCGCTTAACAGTCATTATTGCCACAGAGAAGACATTAGCACTAACAGGCTAAAGTTGATTTCGGATTAGTTTTTGTATCGATAACGCCCTAATAACAGGCAAAAAAAAGTTTGCTAAAATGTTGAGGAACGAAAACAGCAAACTGTTTTTTGTCCTTGTTAATTAGCTTGTTAGAGAGCACCGAACCACTCTCTCATTGTAACTATGTCGTAGTTTAACAACATTTCGTGATATTGTTTATACAACCTTTTCAGCATAAATTTATTTGTGCCTACCACATCCATTCCACGATCATCGTATGGATGCACAAGTACACCCAAATCAATATCGAAAATATATAAATCAAAATTGAATGATGGTTTTATACCAAGCTCTACGCCAAGCTTGCCAAATAAAATTTTATGAAGCTCTGTTCGCTTGATGTTAAAGAATAGGTAATTTCGGTTCCATTCGTCATCTTCGACCCATTCGCGGAGTTGAAAGTTTTCTTTAGGAATATCAATTTGCAATTCTTTTAGTTCTTTGAATACACTAAAACTAGATAAATATGAATCTCCAGGAAAAGCTAAACAAATTGATAAATTTTCTGATTTTTCAAATATAGTCTCGATAACCTCTGTAGATTTTTCGAGCGCCGAGGTGAACATTTTAATGTAAGATTCACCTTCCGAAAGCTCAAATCTCAAACATTGTTCATTACTATAAAAAATAGCATTCTGAAAAGAATTTTTACCGAAGACTTCGAATGCTTGCTCGATCATTGATGTGCTCTCTAACAGCTTATTATGGAGACTTCTCAGTAATGTCCATCCCATAAACTTTAAATAATTCATATTAATATCCCATAATTTCATAGCTTTAGAAACTGGAAAAACTTTATTTTTATCAGTACTTGGATATTACTGAGACTTCTCACTAATATCCATTATAACATTCTAGATTATTATTAGAATATCAGTGAATTAGAGGTTCGATAAGTTGGTTTCGGGTAGTTACTGAGACTTCTCAGTAATATGACTCGAATATTACATTAGAAAATATATGGCAAAAAAGTAATTGCTAATGTCTTCTTCGCGCACAAAGTGATCATTACATTTCAGGCATTATGACTGAAACGAAATTTCCTAAAACAAGTGAATATGACTATAGCCATTTAAAAATTTACTGTCGTATGTGAGATCAATCTCAATCATTCTGCGTAGTCAAAAATCAATGATAGCAATTCCTCGATGTTAAAAATTATTATGAGGAGCTTGGGTACGTCTAAATTATGCTAGCAATATCCGCATCTTGATAAAATAACTACATTAATGGCACAGGGCAAAAACGATTGTAATTAGATATTGCTTTACTGAGTAGCAATAGGCGTATAATTACGTTTCATCAAGTTAAGTTAATGATACCTAGCTCAGACCTAGTGTTAAAGCGTATTATTAGATGGCGACAAATTTGTCCTGAGCTTCTTATTCGTTTAACGACTATTGTCGGCTTCCAAGATGAAATAAAAGAAGAGTTTTAAGAGTTATTAAAGTTTTTATACGAAGCACAGCTGGAGCGTTCTCATGTGGGTACGAATAATTCTTACCAACGGAAATGATGTTTGGACGTTCGACTAGAAGATGAAGAAAAGGCTTAAATATACACTTTAAATATTAAGCGATAACCTCTTGGTTATTGCTTGATATTATCTATAAACACGTTGAGTTACGGATAAGGTTTTAATATGTATTTGCTAAATACAACCTTATTTATTGACTATAAGTTAGCCCACTGTTGTTTTAACCCCATAAGATGAACAATACCAAAAGATAAACAAATAACTGAACTCCAAAACCAAAATTGACTGCTATTACCTAAATATTGCCCCTCAGGATTTACAGCGAAGAAAAGGCCAGCGATCCCGCGTAGTAAATATACAGAGGTAATCGTGACAAGAGCTAATCGCATTAAAGGAAACTTTGTCAGTAACCCTGCAGCAGAAAAAGCATAAA
>Ga0209395_1007795_pt1 | contig 11141 bp, 8 predicted proteins | sample GOMGulsemesocosm_3_FD_184635 | JGI IMG/M metagenome (GOLD analysis project Ga0209395, IMG submission 184635) | Methane-oxidizing microbial communities from mesocosms in the Gulf of Mexico - GOM9D Gulf of Mexico (SPAdes) (version 2) | ecosystem: Environmental > Aquatic > Marine > Cold seeps... | reverse complement strand
CGGTTGGATGCAATCTAACCCCGGCCACTGTTTCTGGATCCGCTGGTACGAGGCTGCGTTAGATGGGCGGCCTCTAACAGGAAGCTGGGATAGCCATTGGCAGATGCTGCGTGATGTTGCGCTGATTCAGAATGAGGATTGGGAGCAGGGGGCTGAGCATGTAGCGGGGCTGATTGCGGAGATTGAAAAGCCTTATGCGCTGGCGATGACGGCAAGCAATGAGCGGGTTGTTATCAGTGAGCAAACCGGCCTGTTGAAATTAGAGGCGGTTGTCCCCTTGGTGCAGGACTTTGGGCGATACATTCGTCGTAAACTGGGCAAAGCGCTCGAGGTCTTTGGTGAGCACCCGGGTAATCAACACACCGCTGTTTTGCCCGAGCTACGGCTGGTTTGTGATGCGATTGAAGATGCCGAAAACCTACCTGTTGAGTTATATGATACCTGTACCTCAGTCACCACTCGGGTTGCGGCGAGGATCAAGGACGGGGCGCTTCCGAGCGAGGACAAAGACGCGCTGATCGCGGATTTTCTAAAGCACATTCGCGAGGCCGGGGCCGAGATATTTGCCGAGGATGAGGAAACCCGCAAGGCGGTGGAGCGGCGAAGAGCAATTGAGCCGAATGATGCGCTGATCGAGCATGGGGATGCTATTTGGGCCGTGGCCAACAAGATTTCTGGGGTGTCAGAAAGCGGACCGTTGGAACAGCTCCCTCAAGCTGCGAACCAAGCACTTGATCCATCTGTGTCAACCGAAGGGCGACATACCTCGTCGTTCAAGTTGGTTGGCAGAATTGTTGCGGTTCTGACCACTGTTGGCGCTGCGGGATTAGCGTTCCCTCCCGCTGTCCAAGGTGCAATCGAATCCTATCGGTGGCTGGTTGCCGATCCTCAGGTTCAAATTGTTTGGCAAGCCATTCTTAGATACTTGGGGCTGGCGTAGTTAAATCAAACGAAGGGCCTTGCCTGACCGCGGGTGGGGGAGGATCCCCCGCCCATGGGGGCGGTCGGGGGATGCCCGGTGTGCCACCGGGCGAAAGGCTTTTTACTCTGCCTGCTTCTCTGCCGCCAGTGTCGCAAGCGACAGACAAACCTCAGTCGCGGTGGCCATATCCTGCACCGAAATCCACTCTTTTGGTCCGTGAATACACTGCATGCCGGTAAAGATATTGGGCGACGGCACCCCCATTTCGGTCAGCCGTGACCCATCGGTGCCACCGCGGATCGGAACCGACAGAGGCTCGATCCCATGTGCCCGGCTGGCCTCTCGAGCCAGCTCCACCGGGGCCATGTCGTTCTCCAGCCAGTAGCGCATGTTGCGGTACTGCGGGTAGATCTCGCAAGTGATCTCGGCGCGCGGTTCGGTGGCCTGCACCGCGGCACAGACCTGACGCAGCAGATCGCCCTTAGCCTCTAACCCGTCCATTTCAAAATCCCGCAGGATCAGTTTCAGCTCCATCTCGGACGAGCCACCGATCATGTCGGTGGCGTGGATGAAACCCTCGCGCTCGTCCGTTGTTTCCGGTGTCATCGTGGCCTGCGGCAATGTCTGAACGATTTTTGAGGCCAGATGGATGGCGTTGACCATCTTTTCCTTGGCCAAACCGGGGTGAATGGACACGCCGGTAATACGGACAACCGCGCGATCCGCCGAGAAGCTCTCATACTCGATCTCGCCCACTTCGCCGCCGTCCAGCGTATAGGCAAAATCGACTCCCAGATCTTTGGGCAATTGTTCCCCCACACCGCGGCCAATTTCTTCGTCCGGGGTAAAAGCAATGCGGATGGGGCCGCGCTGGATATCCGGGTTGTTCAGCAGATGCCGCGCCATGGTCATGATGATTGCAACACCGGCCTTGTCATCTGCGCCCAACAGTGTGCTGCCGGATGCGGTGATCAGATCATGGCCCTGTTTGGTCGCCAGATAAGGATGTTCGGCAGGCGACAGCACCAGATCAGGATCATCAGGAAAGGTGATGTCGCCGCCGTTATAGCCCCTTATGACACGAGGTTTGACGTCGGTGGCATTGAACTGCGGTGCCGTGTCCACATGCGCCAGCAACCCGATGGTGGGGCCGGAGGCTGTGCCGGGAATGGTCGCCAGCACAACGCCATAATCGGTCAGCTGCACATCCTGCGCGCCAATAGCGCTCAGCTCTTCTTTCATTAAGTTCAGCATGTCAAACTGGATCGCGGTGCTGGGAGAGGAGGCAGAGTTCTCGTCGCTTTGGCTATCGATGGCCGCATAGCGGACAAGACGATCCTGAAGTTCCTGATTGAAATTGGTGGACATGATCTCTCCTCAACAATTTTGCATACAGAACGCCCCACGCTGCGGAGTGTCAAGTTGATGACTTGATCCACAAGTTGGGAAGATGATCTCCCTTGCTCAATCAAGTGCTGGATTACGCCAAACCATAAGAGCAAAGTGTTCTGTGATGCCGATATAGTTGGGAAGAGCGATTTCATGATCGAAGCCCGCATACAAAGCAATGTTGATGGATGCGGAAGGCCCTATTGCCCCTTCCGTCAAGGTCTGGCGCTGAAACTCGGTGGTTCCTGAACGATCCCGTTTGCCTGGAAATGGAAGAGCAATTGCTACGCCCTCCAAACCTGCTTTCATAGCCAGATTCTTTAAGGAAAGGAGCAAGGGAGAGAGTTCTGGACCCAACGATTGGTGGCCAGCTCCAGCGGTAAGAAGCATACGGCAGACGTATAGCCACTTGCCTGCTGGATTATGTGCAGCCCCTGTTCCGGAAGTGGATATTGCGGTCCAGTTATGGGGGGCTAGCGCAACGCGGGATGGAAGGCGAATGGCATTCAGATAACCGACAAGGTTGCCCTTAATCTCATTCACAAATGCGCCTTGTGGGGATGCTTCGAAGCATGTGTTGACCGCGATATGCGAGTGCTTTGGATGAACAAAGGCAACGCCTCGTCGACCAAGGGTGTCCACTCCCGGATTATCTTGCAATTCCACAATGGCTTGTAAGTCTTTGTCGAGGGCTGAACGTGCAGGTAATGTCGCCAATGGGGCTTCCTAAATTGATTTTGAAAATATTGCCCGAAAATAAAGGTTCAACTCAGTAATTAGGTGCGATCGCCATTGGATAAATTGCTAGTGCGATTATTGTCAAAAGAAAAGGGCGACCCAAAGGCCGCCCTGTCATTCCTTGCTGTAACCTGTGGGTTACTCGCTCAATTTCTGCGCCACCAGTTGGTTCACTGCCTTGGGGTTGGCCTTGCCGCCGGTGGCTTTCATCACCTGACCTACAAACCAGCCTGCCAGTTTTGGGTTCACCTTGGCTTTTTCCACCTGCGCCGGATTGTCGGCGATGATCTGATCCAAAGCCGCCTCAATCGCGCCGGTGTCTGTCACCTGCTTCATGCCGCGCTCGTCAACGATCTGCGCGGGGTCACCACCTGTCGTATAGACGATTTCAAACAGGTCCTTGGCGATCTTGCCGGAAATGGTATCCGCCGAGATCAGCTCGATGATGCCGCCCAGCTGCGCCGGGGTGACCGGACAGGTGGAGATGTCTTTGTCGTCGGATTTCAGGCGGCCAAACAACTCGTTGATCACCCAGTTGGCGGCCAGCTTGCCGTTGCGACCCTCGGCCACGGCTTCGAAATAGGCAGCGGATTCGACATCAGCCGTCAGCACCGAGGCATCATAGTCGGACAGGCCAAAATCGCTGATGAAACGTAGTTTCTTGGCATCTGGCAGTTCGGGCAGGGTGGCGGCGATGTCGTCAACCCAGGCCTGCTCGATTTCTAGGGGCAGCAAGTCGGGGTCAGGGAAATAGCGATAGTCGTGCGCTTCCTCTTTTGACCGCATCGACCGGGTTTCACCCTTTTCCACGTCATAGAGGCGGGTTTCCTGATCGATGGAACCGCCAGCTTCGACAATCGCGATCTGGCGACGGGCTTCGACTTCGATCGCCTGCTGGATAAACCGCATCGAGTTCATGTTCTTGATTTCGCAACGGGTGCCCAGATGCGCGAAGTCCTGCGTTTCCTGGTACTTTTCGTACTGGCCAGGACGGCAGATCGACACGTTCACATCAGCACGCATGTTGCCATTCTGCATGTTGCCATCACAGGTGCCCAGGTACCGCATGATCTGGCGCAGCTTGCCAACAAACGCAGCGGCCTCTTCCGGGCCACGGATGTCGGGGCGTGATACGATCTCCATCAGGCAGACGCCTGTGCGGTTCAGGTCAACAAATGACATGTTCGGATCCATATCGTGGATCGATTTGCCGGCGTCCTGCTCCATGTGGATGCGCTCAATACGCACATTGCGCGCCAATCCGTTGCCCAGCTCGACCAGCACTTCGCCTTCGCCGACGATGGGGTGATACAGCTGCGAGATCTGATAGCCCTGCGGCAGATCGGGGTAGAAATAGTTTTTGCGGTCAAAAGCCGAGTTCAGGTTGATCTCTGCCTTCAGGGCCAGTCCGGTGCGCACCGCCTGCTCGATGCAATATTCGTTGATCACCGGCAACATGCCGGGCATCGCCGAGTCGACAAAGGCCACATTTGAGTTTGGCGCGGCACCAAATTTGGTTGAGGCACCTGAGAACAGCTTGGCATTGGAGCTAACCTGAGCGTGCACCTCCAGGCCGATGACCAGTTCCCAGTCATGCTTGGCACCCGAAATCACTTTGGGTTTGGGCAGTTCATATGTCAGGTCGAGCATCTCGCACCAGCTCCTTTGATCATGGTTGATCAGCGTTCTAGGCCAGCCCGGCAGGCGGGGCAAGTGGCCAGTGCGTTGGCTGGCCACTTGGCGTTTGTTACGCAGTAACGGCTTGCACTGTGTTGCGACGCAGGGCCTGCAGCGAGAACAGTTGGAATGCGATGAAGATCGGCACCACGAACATGGGAAATAGCGCCAGCGGGTAGGCGTTGATGATGTTGGGCGTATCAAAGGCCATCAGTTGCAACACGCCGGGTGAGGTCATGATACCGGTGCTGACGGCCACGACGAAGTCCAGCAGGCCGACGATGCTGGCGCGGCGGATCAGATGCTCGGCATTGGCGTCGCCCCGATGTGCAGCACGGGTGGCCTGAATGGCGGCAATGCCCGCCATAATATCACCGATGCCGGCGGGCAGGGCAAATTGCCAGGGCAGCACCCCCATGGCCCAGCCCACCACAAATAATCCGCCCATCAAACGCAGGCTTTGAATGCTGATCAGGTGGGTGTGGTCCAGATTATGCAGAATGATGCGCCCTGTGGCCGTGAACCGCCCAAGGGCCCACAGCAAAAAGGCACCACCAAGCAGCGGCATCAGGGCATAAGGCGGATCGGTCAGCTCTACCGGCGGCATCAAAATGCCAGCCTTGGCCAGTGCCACGACCAGTGCGTACCAGACCCCAAACAGCGCGGCGAGCCCGCCAACAACAAAACTGGTGCGGGTGATGGACAGGCCCGCGCGGGTGGCGCCGATGGTGACCAGACTGAGCGCCAAGGCCGGCAGGATCACTGCGAATACTTGTAAATAGGAGGTTGCGATGGATTCAAACATTTTGGGCTCCGGTTCGGATATCGTTATGTGAGTTCATTTAGCATAGTGACTATCAATTAAGTAGTGACTTCACATTTGCAAGGGTCACCCCTAAATTAAACTCATGACACAGGATGAACGCCGAAATTGCCCAATCCAGCGGGCCTCGAATGTGATGGGGGATCAGTGGTCGCTGCTGATTCTGCGCGAGTTTTTTCTGGAGGGCGCGCGTCGGTTCCAGGATTTGCAGGACGTGTTGAAGGTTTCGCCAAATACACTATCGGCCCGGTTGCGAAAGCTGGAGGAAGGAGGTGTGTTGGAGCGCCGCAAGTATTCGCAAAATCCGCCGCGGTGGGAATATCACCTGACCAAAAGCGGAGACGCGCTAGCCCCGATGATGGCAGCGCTGAGGATCTGGGGCAGTGAACATACGCCTGATTTGCCGGGGCAGGGGAAGTAAGGCAGAGCCAAATTGGCTCCCCTGGGGGATCTTCCTCTTGGCGGCATCGCGGGGCGGGGCTAAGAAGGATGTCCTAACAGACCTGAGGAGGCCTCCGTGGATACCAGCGCCCGTATTGCACAAATCATTGCCACTGAAATCAGCGCGGCTCCGAAGCAGGTGATCTCGGCGGTGACGCTGCTGGATGAAGGGTCAACCGTGCCCTTCATCGCGCGTTACCGCAAAGAGGTGACTGGGGGGCTGGACGACACCCAGTTGCGGACACTGGATGAGCGGTTGTCTTATCTGCGCGAACTGGAAGCACGCCGGTCAACTATTTTGGACGCGATTAAGTCTCAGGATAAGCTGACATCGGAACTGGCTGGCTCCATCGCCAAGGCCGAGACCAAGGCGCAGTTGGAAGACATCTATCTGCCCTATAAGAAGAAACGCCGCACCAAGGCGATGATTGCCCGTGAAAACGGGTTGGAGGCCTTGGCTGAGGCAATCCTTGCGGATCGAATGGCCCAGCCCGAGACTTTGGCAGCCGCATATGTTTCGGAGACCGTGGAAACGGTAAAAGACGCATTAAATGGCGCGCGTGATATTCTGGTGGAAGGGTTGACTGAAAACGCGGTCCTGTTGGGGAACCTCCGTAGTTTCATGCAAAAAGAGGCTCTGATGACAGCGCGGGTTGTTGAGGGGCAGCAGGACAAGGGGGCTAAGTTCTCGGATTATTTCGATCACCGCGAGCGCTGGGCTGTTGTTCCGTCACACCGGGCCTTGGCGATGCTGCGCGGAGCCAATGAAGGCGTGTTGACGCTGGATATTGGTCCCGATCCTGAAGAGGGGGCTGCCCGCGCCGAAACCATGGTAGCTGCGCAATTTCAGGCCAGTGGCAAAGGTCCGGGAGATGTCTGGCTGCGCAAAATCGCCGGTTGGGCCTGGCGGGTGAAGCTGAGCCTGTCGATGATGCTGGAGCTGATGAGTGAGCTGCGCAAGCGGTCGCAGGACGAGGCAATCCGGGTGTTTGCGCGCAATCTGAAAGACCTGTTGTTTGCCGCTCCGGCCGGTGCGCTGGTGACCCTTGGGTTGGACCCGGGCATTCGCACCGGCGTCAAGGCGGCGGTGGTTGATGCAACCGGGAAACTGGTGGGCACAGATACCTTTTATCCATTCCAGCCGAAAAGGGATGTGCGCGGGTCCGAGGCTGCAATCCTGAAACTAGTGGTGCAGCACGGGGTTGAGTTGATCGCTATTGGCAACGGCACTGGCAGCCGCGAGACCGAGCGACTGGTGGCGGATGCTCTGAAACTACTGCCCAAGGGTGTGAAGGCGCCGACTCAGGTGGTGGTGAGCGAGGCCGGCGCCTCGGTGTATTCGGCGTCGGAACTGGCGGCGCGGGAGTTCCCGGATCTGGATGTAAGTTTGCGCGGGGCGGTGTCGATTGCAAGGCGCTTGCAGGATCCTCTGGCTGAGCTGGTCAAGATCGAGCCCAAATCGATTGGCGTTGGACAGTATCAACACGACGTTGATCAGCACCAACTGTCCAAATCGCTGGAGGCGGTGATCGAGGATGTGGTGAACGGGGTTGGTGTGGATCTGAACATGGCTTCAGCCCCGCTATTGGCGCATGTCTCTGGACTTGGCCCCGGACTGGCTGAGGCGATTGTGGCGCACCGGGATGAGAACGGTGCCTTTGCGTCGCGTAAGGAACTTTTGAAAGTAGCGCGACTGGGGCCACGGGCCTTTGAGCAATGTGCAGGGTTTCTGCGTATCCGCGACGGGGCTGAGCCGCTGGATGGATCGTCCGTTCACCCCGAGGCCTATCGGGTGGCGCGCAAGATCATCAAGGCCTGTGGGCGGGATTTACGGAGTTTGGCCAGTGATCCCGCTGCATTGCGCGGGGTGCAGCCCGAGAGTTTTGTGGATGAGAAATTTGGCCTTCCCACGGTGCGCGATATTCTGAGCGAGCTGGAGAAACCGGGCCGTGATCCGCGTCCCAGCTTTGTCACCGCAACCTTTGCCGATGGGGTCGAGGACATTAAAGACCTGAAACCGGGCATGGTGCTGGAAGGCACAGTGACCAATGTCGCGGCCTTTGGGGCCTTTGTGGACATTGGCGTGCATCAGGATGGATTGGTGCATGTCAGCCAGTTGGCCGACAAGTTTGTCAAAGACCCGCATGAGGTGGTGAAAACCGGTGCGGTGGTCAAAGTGACGGTGACCGAAATTGACGTGCCACGAAAACGCATTGGGTTGACCATGCGCAAGGATGGGGGTGTCTCGGCGCGCGAGGATCGCAATGCGCGCGGTGGGGCTCCGGGGGGCAAGTCAGGTGGCAAACCGGGCAGCAGGAACAATCAGGCCCGAGATAATAAAGCCGGGCGCGGCAAGCAGCCGATGTCTGCCGGTCCCAAGGGGCAAAAAGGTGGCGACCAAGGTGGTGGCGCGCTGGGTGCGGCGCTGATGGATGCGATGAAGAAACGCTGAGGCGCGACCAAAGATCTCGGCAGGGATTTTCCCTGTCGAGTGACGCTGGCCAGTTTGCCATCAGCTATCTGCTGTTGCCTTACACATGGATACTAGCGGCGACGTCGCCAAAGCGGGGTCGGCCGGGGATTTTATCCCCCGAGCGTGAAAGCAGTCCTGTAGCGCTCCCCCATTGAAAAGGAGCCCGGTTCCAGTGCCGGGGTGTCACGTCCGGCGGTAATCGCGATTACGCTGCAGTATGACATGTAAAGAAAAATCAGATCTGAAGGGGGCGCACGCTGACTGCGCAACGCCTGATCTGGTGCGGTTGTTTGTGTGGATGCGTTGCGCGATGAGTATTTTGGGCAACGAGAGGCCAGAAGAATTTGCTCAGGCTCGTTTCTTTTTGCTGAAAATACTCATAGCCGCCCTCTGCGTCCATGCACTGTCGCTTGTGTTGGAATCTTAGGGGGCCCTACTTGCCTTAAAATAGACTGAGCTGTGGTCCTTCGGTGGTAAAGGTCACTTTGTGACCGCGGGTGATCTCGTCGCGAAACAGATCAGCAATGATTTGCAGGGCATCTGCGCGACCGCGGGCGGCAAAACGGCTGGGTGAAGTGACGCGGGTGTTGTTGTCAAAACCGTCCGCTGCGTGGGCCCAGATCATCGGATGCAGTTCGTGCAGATGGTCGCGGATCAGCCAGTCGGCGGCCTCGGCGATTTGCAGACGGGGAAGGTCGGCCTGTTCGCTTAACCCCAATCCGTTACACAGGGCCACGGCGCAGTAAGAGGCTAGCAGATTAATCGTTTCTTGCGTCGGTCGAGTTTCGACGATGTCACGCAGACCGTCGAGGAAGAAATCCACATCGACCTGCGCGCAGGCTTGTTCGTCATTGGCGATGGCATCGAAATAGACCCAAGTGTAACCGCCAGCGCCCCAGGCGTCTTCGGTGCGCGAGGCGGTTCGGCGGGCCTCGAGTTCCAGTGCAGAATAAGAGCCAAACCAGCGCGGCAGCATGTGATTGCCAAGGGCGCGCATGTGGCGATTGTCGAGCGGATCCATATCGATCAGGCTCTCATAGCTATTGGCAACCTGCATGGTGGTGTTGCTGTTGCCATGCAGCAGGGCGCAGGCAGCGGCTGCCAGCATCGGGCTGTTCAATTGTGTGTTGTCAAACGGTGCTAGCAATGCCGAGGCGCGGTCGAAATGGGCGGCGCAGCGACGGCGGTTGGCGGATGGCACGATAGTTTCCCAGCCGGTGCCTCGCCAGGCCCAGCCAATGTCGACATGTGCGAGGGCCACCACAGTGGCCAGATAGGGATCATCGCGGTGGCTTTGGCGCACCGCCTCTAGCTCCATGATGCCATCGATCAACGGCCGATCACCTGCCTCGTGGCCGTCGCTGAGCGCGTGTTCAACCGCATTGACCACGTCGGCACGGGCGCCGTAGGCCAGCAGGTCCGCCACGGGCATGCCGCCGGGTGTTTTGTCCCGGCTGCTATCTGCGGCTGCTATTTCTTTTGACAGTTCATCCCAGCGTTCCTGACGGGCGAGAAACTGACCCTGCGCCTGCGCGGTGCGGCAAGCGATGTCATCTGCGCTGTGATCCATTACGGGAATAGACAGGCTGTCCTCGGGGCGCGGTTTTGGCAATGCGTCCGCGACCGGGACCGCGCGCGGGGCGGACGGTGCCTTGGAGGCAATGCTCAGCCGACCGCCAATGGTGTGGATCATCCGGGAAAAAGCATTCCGCGCCTGTCGAGAGGGTTTGAGCATCAAGTGTATCCGGTTCGTAGCAGCAGATTTGTTGAGCTATCCTCTCGCGGCAATGGGGCGCAAAAAGGGCAAGGATGGGGAGATACAGGTTTTGATTGGGGTTTTCGCGTGACGGGGGGCTGAGTGCTCAGGACTGCGTTGTCTTAAAGAACACGAAAATGGTGGCGCTGCGGCGGCAGCCCACAGTTTTGCAACACAGTTTCAAGTTTTTGGTGTGGTGGCAGCACTTGGGGCGGCAGTCGGCGTTTTGCACCATCTTTCAGGAAGAATGTAACCCGAACAGAGAAGTCCCAACGGGTGTCAAAGCGGATGTAATCGATCTGGTCTAATTCCAGACTGTCGTGCTGGGCTCCACTGTACCAGGCGATGCGGCCCTGCGTGATCGAAAGGCCAGAGCCAGTGTCGCGCCACAGATCCCAAAGGGCAGGCAAGGTTGGCAGCGTCAGAGCAAGCATCAGCCATCCTGCGGCATCCACAAAGAGGTAGAGCGCTGCCAAGACAGCATAGAGGGCGATAATTGTTATCAGTAACTGGGGCGTACGGGAGGTACGGTTGAATTCAAACTCCGTTGGCATCAACGCCCGCCTGATACATCGAGTGTGGTGCCGGTGATATAGCTGGCCTGATCGGACAAAAGAAACAGAATGCTGTCAGCAACTTCGTCGGCTGTGCCTGCACGTTGCAACGGAATGTTTGGCCCGATGGCATCAATTCGGTCGGCAGCACCTGCCTTGGCGTGGATGTCGGTCAGGATGATACCTGGGCGTACTGCATTGACGCGGATGCCATTGGGGGCCACTTCGTCAGACAGGCCTTTGGTGAAGATATCAACAGCGGCTTTGGAGGCGGCATAATCGACAAAGGTATTTGCTGATCCCAACCGCGCCGCAGCCGAGGACAGGTTGACGATCGCGCCGCCGCTACCCTGCGCCTGCATCCGCAA
>Ga0209395_1007794_pt1 | contig 11143 bp, 12 predicted proteins | sample GOMGulsemesocosm_3_FD_184635 | JGI IMG/M metagenome (GOLD analysis project Ga0209395, IMG submission 184635) | Methane-oxidizing microbial communities from mesocosms in the Gulf of Mexico - GOM9D Gulf of Mexico (SPAdes) (version 2) | ecosystem: Environmental > Aquatic > Marine > Cold seeps... | reverse complement strand
CGCGACTAAAGGTTTAATTCACAAAAACAAAGCTGCACGTCAAAAGTCTCGTTTAAACGCTTTAATTAAAGCGCTTTAATTCGAACTTTGTTGTAGTTAAAAAACCGGCTTCGGCCGGTTTTTTTATATCTGTCATTTTATTATTACACCATGTAACAAACTCATCATATCGTTTCACTTTATCGCCATTGTAATATCCACCTACTCTCTCTAGAATGTTTTCGACCTTTACTTAACTACGGAAATACAATGAAGTCGATTCTGTTACCTCTCGCGCTTATGAGTACCTTAGCTGTGCCAACAATGGTTCATGCTAATAATTCAGTTGATAAAACCTCCCTTAAAAATGCCCATCAGTTAAGAGACAACGCGCTTAACTCCCGTTTAGGCTTTGATATTGTAGAGTCATTAACCGTAGAAGTTGGCCCTCGCTTAGCAGGCACTCCAGCGGATCTAGTCGCTGTTGCTTGGGCTGAAGATAAATTTAAATCATTAGGTTTTGACAAGGTATATAAACAGCCTGTTGAAGTGAGACATTGGGAGCGTGGTTTTGCTAAAGCAAGCATTTTATCACCTTTCCCACAACCTCTTGCAATCACAGCCCTAGGCGATAGTGTTGCAACACCCAAAGGTGGCTTACGCGGCGAATTAGTCTTTTTTGATTCTGTAGATGAATTACGCAGCGCAGATCCAAAAGATGTAAAAGGAAAAATTGTTTATATTGATGCACGTATGCACCGCCATCTTGAAGGTAAAGAATATGGTACAACGGTTGCTGGTCGCTCTATTGGATCATCGGTAGCCAGTGAAAAAGGCGCTATTGGCCTGATGATTCGCTCAGTTGGCACCGACAGTTCTCGTATGCCTCACACGGGTAATATGAATTATCAGAAAGGGGTTAAAAAAATCCCTGCTGGCGCAATTTCAACATCTGATGCCATGATGTTAATGGCGATGAAAAAACGCGGTAAGGCTATTACCGTCAATATGGAACTTGAAACCCAGGCTTATAAACCAAAAACGTCATATAACGTTATTGGTGAGATCACGGGCAGTAAATACCCTGATGAATATATTCTCATTGGTGCCCATTTAGATTCATGGGATGAAGGTACTGGCGCATTAGATGACGGCGCTGGTGTTGGCATTGTGATGGCTGCAGCACATGCTATAAAGCAATACAAACCAAAACGTACTATTCGCGTTGTATTATTTGCCAATGAAGAAGGTGGCCTTATTGGCGCGAAAGAATACCGTAAAGCCAATGCAAAAGAGCTACATAAAATAAAATTAGCCGGTGAGTCTGATTTTGGCGCACGTAATATCTGGCGCTTTGATAGCCAAGTACACCCTGACAATTTAGATGTTATGGCGCACATCAATAAAGTATTAAAACCTTTGAGCATTAACAGCGGTAACAATAAAGCTGGCGGCGGTCCTGATGTATCAATTTTGCCAGAGAAAGGTGTTCCAGTATTTAGCTTACGTCAAAACGGGACTGACTATTTCGATTACCACCACACACCAAACGATACACTTGATAAAATCAATCCAAGCGAATTAGCGCAAAATGTCGCAGCATGGGCAGTTGTTGCATACGTTGCCGCACAAGCAGACGAAAAGTTATTAGCCTTACCTAAGAAAAAGAAAAAATAAGCTAGAGAGTTATCTTGAGCAATCAAAAGGCCATTTAACAAAAAGTTAAATGGCCTTTTCTACATAATTGGTACTCTCTATTTATCACTCTGGCTTGCCGCCTAGTGGTTTCAAGTATTTGTCGACTAATGATACCAGCAATAGATCACCGCTCTCATTAACACGAAACTGTCCATATTCTGCTTTTTCAAGCTGATTCGCGCTGCCCTCTTCAAAAAAATAGGCATTGGTCGCTATTTTAATGCGCCCTTCTCGCTGTCTAAACCTTACAACAGTGTCATCATTGCGTGGCTTAGCATCAACAATACTCAAAAATGTTCCAATACCTGAATCATCGACGTTAAGCGTTGCGAGACCATCATGATTCTCTTTGTGTGTTAATGCTTTTGATATCTTGCTCGCGATATCAAAACGCAGTGCCATATAATCACCTTGCATTAAAGATCTGGGGTCTACGGGTGCAAGTTTTAAGAACACGACATTGCCATTAGTCAATAACTGCTCTTTGTTATAAATAGAGAAATTGACAACAACAAGCACAACAACGAGTGTCACAATGGTAATTAGCTTTCGCATGTTATTGCTCCTTAACCTGTGGCCAAAACTTGACCAGTAACAGGCGACAAACTAACATTAACATCGTAATCACTAGCAAAACCCCTGATTTATACAGCAAAGTCTCTTCCATATTATAATAATAGACGCAGCAATAAATTATTAGCGCTATTATCCCCAGTCCTACCATGACGCGATTTGAGCGAGAAAAGCCCAACAGAATAACAATAAGAGCCGCACTAATGCCCGTGGCGTTGATTGTTAATACAGTAAAAACAAAGGTAATACCGATAATGGCTGCGACTGGCTGTGAGCGTAACGAAAGTTGACTCTGTTTCAGCAGTTTTACCATGCTAAACATTATGGCAGTAATAAAAGAGCCTTGAATCACCACCACAGGAAGTTCAAATAATGGTTCACTGCGTCGTGATAATAATTCAACCAGCTCAACATTAAATGGAGTTACGCAGTGCATCAGTAGCCAATACATGACCAAGCCATAAATGATGCCATTGACTCGTTCAAAGATTTTTACTGATTTAAACTCATTGATAGAAAACATCACAAGTAAAATTAACGCTACTGAACTAACTATATAAGGTGCTCCTATTACCGTACATGCAATATCAAATGACAGCGCTGAAAATATCGCTGAAAATACCCGGTGCACAAAATTAGGCATGATAACGGCTAACACAACATGAAAAATACCGATAAATAACCAATTGACCGCATTATCTGCGTTATCGATTAATGAAAAGACCACCAAAGCCTGCCCCGCAAGACTGGTTGCTAACCCCAAATGCTCAAAAAAGTCATTGTGCACAACTCTAATAATAAAATAGGCGGCAATGACTAATGACACACCAAATAAGCCTGCGGTGAAAGGCTCATCAAAAAGATCATTCATTAACAAAAAGATAAAACCTAAAAAAAACACTGCGCCAAGCCAGCCAGATACAGCCAATAGGATTTTTATATACCAAGGAGATACGTTATTGCTTGATTGATGAGTTTGAGCAGGCTCTTGAGAAAGCAAGCCAGCATTTATCATGTTGTCTAATAACGGATGTTTACTGCTCATGTTCAACCTCCTTTTGAACCGCATTAAGCCACCAAGCGGCACTCGCCCCTAAACCAATCACTAACATAGCGAGGAGTAGAAATGCACCAAATTCACCATCATTTCTAAATAATAGGTTTCCACATAATGTGACGATAACTAAGATTGACGATAAACAACCAACTGCTAGCATAAAGAGATCGATAGTTTTACGGCGATATATCCAATAACCACCACCTAAGCAAAGCAACCATACAGGTAAAGCCGCATTGCTTAACACATTATCTTCAACCGCCGCGACGATAGCCAGTAATGTAACAAAACAGGCGGTGATCAAAGTAATAATCCGTATTGGCCAATCCCTTTCTAGCCATGTGATTTTTTGACGAGCAACATGCCATGCAACTAAACTTATTAGATTTAAACTAAATAACCCCCACAAAATATCGATGCTCGTATTAAACATGATACTCAATGGATTGGTATTAACATCACAATACAGTGCAAATGAGACATTTAATAAGCCAATGATCATTAGCCATAACACAGGAAGTCTCGCGGTTATGGCCCAAGGAGTAATTAAACAGGCCCATACTAAAAATAATTGCCAGGGATCTGCGCCAGTTTGATAAGTTTGCCCAAAGAGGGCTAGTAAAACGCCCACTAAGATTGATGCAAGCGTAATAAGTCCCAACCTCAACATGGTGTCTTTTTTCACTAATAAATAGCCAGCTACACTTAGTACTAAACTCACTTCAACTAATGCGAACTTGGCGAACTTTCCAAATTCCATCCAGTTATAAGCAATAAAGAACATCATTGAAAGACCTAATGAAATGCACCCTACCCACAAACTTAATTGATTTAAGAAGGCAAACCAGCGCTGTGAATTGGGCAACAATTTAGCGCGAGAAACGGCTTCGTCTAAAAGTTCAGGCGTGATCTTTTCGTTTTGAATGAGGCTGATTAACTCATTACGATGTGAATCCATTCCTTGCTTCCCACTGTGAAAATACTCAATTGATAGTAGCCGAATTTTATAATTTCGACCATCAAAAAAGGTCTTAGCCTAACACGGGGTAAATAGAGGCCAATAGACATCCTGCCATAGTAAAGTTAAACACTTTTAATCGACGAGGGTCATGTAGTATCACACTAATTTTTTGACCAAGTACGGTCCACAAACTACCAGATGGCACGTTAGCAAGTGCAAAGATAAATGCAATCGAGACAATCGAGAATAAACTTCTGTCTGGTGAGTACACCGTTATAGCCGTAAGAGCCATGGACCACGCTTTAGGATTCACCCATTGAAAAGCACAGGCTTGAAAGAAAGTTAAAGGTTTAGCACCTTCATTACTATTTTGAGCTGGATGCCCTGAAAACGCTATTTTATAGGCCAAATAGACTAGATAAATGACACTTAAAGTTTTTAAAATGACATGAGAGATTGGAAATTGTTCAAACACAGTCATCAGTCCTAAACCCACTAAGACAACCATAAATGAAAAGCCTAAAATAATGCCAGCCATATGGGGTAAAGAACGTTTAAAGCCAAAATTTGCACCAGATGACATTAGCATTAAATTATTTGGACCCGGAGTGACCGTCGACACGACAGCAAATAATGTTAACGCTAGCAATACTTCAATATTCATAATGACTTCCTAATAGATACACTTAATTCGTTAAACAATTATATGTACTAGTAACTGAAATTATCTTGCTTTGTGTGTGTAAATACTGCTAATTTTGCAACATATGGATACTTTAGATCGAATTAACAAAAGAATATTGCACGAACTATCAAATGATGGGCGTATTAGTAATGCAGAATTAGCACAGCGTGTAGGCTTATCGCCCTCTGCGTGTTTGAGACGTGTTCAAGAGTTAGAGCGTAGCAAGGTGATTTCTGGTTACCGCGCCGTACTTAATAAAAATCAATTGGGTATTGGCTGCGTGGCATATGTCATGGTCGGGTTATCTAGTCATACTAAAGACTCTCAGCTTGCCTTTGAAGCAGCCATGGAATTAGCGCCACAAGTAGTGGAGTGCCATAACGTGACAGGATCGTACGAATATTTAATTAGGGTAGAAACGAGCGATTTAAATACTTATAAGAATTTTCATACTGAAGTGCTGGGTACATTAGCCCAAGTAACATCTATTTCAACCTATGTGGTTATGGAATCAAATAAAGATCAGCGTGCGTAGCCTGATCTTTATCACTTAGCCTTTAAAGTTTACTCTGCTATTTTACGCATAAAGACCATCGAATTATCACTCGATTGCTCAGCGTCATACTGATAACCTTCATAATCGAATGCCTCTAACTCTTGCGGCGTTGAAACGCGTTTATCAATCATATAACGCACCATCAAACCGCGGGCTTTTTTGGCATAAAAGCTAATAATTTTATACTGGCCATTTTTGTAATCTTTAAAAATTGGCGTGATAATTTGTGCATTCACATTTTTTGTTTTAACTGCTTTAAAATATTCCGTTGATGCTAAATTAACCAACACTTCACTGTTTGCAGCCTTTAGCGCAATATTGAGAGTATCAGTCACTTTATTACCCCAAAACTCATAAAGGTTCTTGCCACGAACATTGTCCAATTTTGTACCCATTTCCAACCGATAAGCTTGCATTAAATCAAGTGGACGCAGTAGACCATACAAACCTGACAAAATACGTAAATGAGATTGAGCAAACTCAAGATCATCATTTGTTAACGTGTCAGCATCGAGCCCTACATAAACATCGCCTTTAAACGAGTGGATAGCATGTTTTGCATTGTCTGTATTAAACGGAGTTTGCCACTCGCCAAAACGTGCCGCATTCAGTCCGGCTAATTTGTCGCTTAATTTCATTAACGAAGCAATATCTGTAGCCGTCAATTCTTTACAACGTTGCATCAATATTTGTGCTTCATTAAGTAAATCACATTGACCCGCAGGCAAATCTTTCGCTGGAGTTTCAAAATCAAGTTTTTTGGCTGGGGAGATTACAGCTAACATGTAGGCAATACCTTAGTGAATAATAATGGCGTTATTGTACTTCGTAATACGGTGAATACAACCATGTGAAAAACAGGGATAAATGTGACCTAAATAACGATTTCATGACACAAGTGTCAGTTTTATAGTATCTCGTAATTAAATTACACAAATAGCCTTTGGTTCTCTTAAATTACGTGTTATATGTAATTACAACAAAATTTAATCTGCGTTGAGTATCCCGTTTTACTCAATAGCAATGGCCTTATTAGGATAAAAACACCGATGAACAAACTAGAACAACTAAAAGCAATGACATCTGTTGTTGCTGATACTGGCGACTTTGAAGCAATCAAATTATATAACCCTGAAGATGCGACAACTAATCCATCATTAATTTTAAAAGCAGCACAATTATCGCAATATCAACCTTTAGTCATTCAAGCGATCGAGTTTGGCAAAAATAATGGTAGCGACCAAGCTCAGCAACTCTCTGCGGCGAGCGATTATTTAGCCGTGGCCATCGGACGCGAAATTCTAAATACCGTACCGGGGCGTATTTCAACAGAAGTTGACGCTCGTCTCTCATTTAACAAAGAAGCATCCGTTGCAAAAGCAAAGCAATTAGTTGCGATGTATAAAGAAGCAGGCATTGATAAAAGCCGCATTCTGATCAAGTTAGCATCTACATGGGAAGGTATTAGTGCCGCTAAAGAATTAGAATTAGAAGGCATTAACTGTAATTTGACACTACTATTTAGTTTTGCTCAAGCTAAAGCCTGTGCTGAATCGAACGTTTTTCTGATTTCACCTTTTGTTGGCCGTATCCTAGATTGGTATAAAGCTAATAGTGATCAAAAAGAATATGCCAGTCATGAAGATCCAGGCGTTGTTTCTGTTACTGAGATTTACAAATATTACAAAACACATGGTTATAACACGATTGTCATGGGTGCTAGTTTCAGAAATATTGGGGAAATATTAGAACTCGCCGGCTGTGACAAACTGACTATTAGCCCTAACTTGCTGCAAGAGCTTGAAGACTCAAATGGTGAAGTAATTCAAAAACTAACCAACGATTATGCATCAAAACCTGCACCATCATCATTAACTGAAGCGCAATTTAGATGGGAATTTAACGAAGATCCAATGGCAGTGAACAAGCTTTCTGAAGGAATTCGCAATTTTGCAATCGATCAAAACAAATTAGAAGATATGCTGCTAGCCCAATGGTAATCAGCATTTCTTACTATAAACTGATGTAAACCATGTAAAAAGTTTTAGTTTTTTGTTGACTCCTTACGCCTAATAGGTTAATTATTAACCATCATTAACGCATAAGGAGAAAGCCATGGACAGGTTAGAATTCGCAGCAAATTATGATGCTACACCCGCTAAACGCGGCCGACCAAAAGGCAGTAAAAAGAAAAAATGGCGTGAAATAGAAGCTATTCAGGATAGGCAGAGATTAGCCAAGGAATTAACTGATTTAGACTTAGGCCATGAGTACAATATAGATGAGTTAGATCTCGATTTTTGATCTAAATTCATCCACAATAAAAGCGTCTTATAGACGCTTTTTTTATGTCTTCATTTAATAGGTACACCTTTGACCACTCTCCCTTCAAATATCCATAAAAGCTGGCAACCACTGTTCAAACAAGAATTTTCAAAGCCATACTTCCAGCAATTAATGATCTTTTTAGCACAACAAAAAGATAATGATGTGACAATTTATCCACCAGAACATCAATGGTATCGCGTTTTCGAAAAACCATTATCATCAATTAAATTGACGATAATTGGGCAAGATCCTTATTTTAACGAAAATCAAGCAATGGGCCTGTCTTTTAGTGTACCCAAAGATCAAAAAACACCACCAAGTCTTAAAAATATCTATAAAGAACTCAGTTCAGATTTAGCACTTGAAATACCTAATCACGGTGATTTGACGCGTTGGTTTGAACAAGAATCTATTTTTTTACTTAATGCATCACTCACCGTAGAAGCGGGAAAAGCAGGCAGCCATTTAAAACAAGGTTGGCAAACATTTACTAAAGCCGTTATTGAACATATTAATCAGCATTGTAATCATTGCGTATTTTTAGCATGGGGCGCATTTGCCCATAAAAGCTGTGCCAATATTGATGAGACAAAACATGGTGTGATAAAAACGTCTCACCCAAGCCCATTAGGTGCTTACAAAACAATGAAAACAGCCCCTTCCTTTTTAGGGTCTAACTGTTTTAGCGAAGCCAATGCATATTTGTCTAAAAACAATCGAGAGCCTATAAACTGGTCTATTTACCCGTGACCATAGGAAATGCGTGAATTTGTAGCAGAAGTAAAATATTATGTACAAGGCGCGTGATTGAGCAATAGCTTGCTATTGGGATTGAGCGCAACGTAGTAGATAGAATTTTAGTTCGCTTGAAAACCTGCATATTCATTGGTTACGGGTATAGACTAGGGTAGTGTTAGAAAATTCCGGGAGTGTCATCGCTATTACATTCCCTTACATTCGTGCTTACATCTGCTTACTGAAATAAATTATCTGCATGTCATGATGATTCCTGTTCTATTTTAAACTAGGTATTCACATGAATAAATCAACTATTGCTATCGCTATTTCACTCTATTCTTTAACGCTATTAACGGCTTGCGGATCGAGCTCTTCAAATACATCGACTCCAGCTCCAACTCCAAATCCAACCCCGACCACAACGTCAACATCGACTTCATCATTATCTACAGCGACATTAGCATTGGGGATTATTGATGTGCCAAGTGATGTGGCGTCAACCTATACTGCTGCACTCAAATTTAACCGTTACGCTAGTGTTACGGCACCCAACGGTAAAAAAATCGGCTTAATTGCCCAAGATGGATTGTCTGATAATCAAATAGTACGTGCTCGAGAAATTCTACGCTTCTATCTAACCAACGTTGAAAAATCAAAGTATGGTATCGATAAATCAGCCGTTGCCAATAAAATTGCAGATAGTGGTGCAAAAATATTATTATTAAATGGCGTTGATGATGGCAAGAATCCAGCCGCTAATTTAGAGGGACAACCGCTATATTACGGTGAAATACAAGTCGAGGGCGGCCCATGGTATACCACACAAAACTATGAGCATAGAGATGCGTCGTACGAAGAGATTCTACACTTTGTTCATGACAATGGTATCGGTGTCGATCAAAATCCAACATTCGCTGGCGTACTGCCAAAATATCAAGCAGAAATTCGCGCAGCACAAGTCGACGCATCCGCCAAAAAGCTATGGGGCGCTGGTCAAGACAGCTGGATTAGCGAGCTCACCGCAGAAAATAGTCTAACCCAAGAGTATTTAGCAGCGGCTATAGATGCCTATTACGGCTTATGGGGGGCATGGGTGCCAGAAACAACAGCGCAGCAAGGCAATGGCATGTGGGGATTTTATGTTGGTAAAACTCGAACAGATACTTTAGCCGATGATCCAGCTGGTTACGCGATCATCGAGCAGTTTTTCTCGCCAGTTATTACCTATAATGCGCGTATTGATGAAGCGTTCACGGGCACGTTTAGCTTAGCTTATAACGTTTTACTGCCATATACGCACCATTCACAATATTTAAAGGATATTACGCTGACAGGCTCTAAACCAAGTGGGGTTAGGGTAAATCAACTTAATAATAATATTACTGGCAACGCCGGTTCCAATACGGCCATATTCACCGGTAACCTTTCGGAATATTCAATCACTGTTAAAGACAAAATAGTCACCGTAAAAGATTTACAAGATAATAGAGATGGAGAAAACACACTAAAGGATTTTGAAAAAATACAGTTTTCTAGCGCTACAATCGATGTGCCAACATCTTAGTTAGAGTTAGGCTTATAGGGTAGTGATTGAGTTTTTTTGGGGAGTAAAAAATCTGCTATTACAATTCTATACTGATACTAGATGTGAAGCGCCGCTCTTTGTTAAAGAATTTTACAGAACCATTCGCTGCGATAGCCGCTCTTAATCATTGCCGCCATGGATGGTGGTACTTAGATTATGCTGGGAGCATATAAGCTGCCCTGATTTCGCGGCATTGCCTACAGGGATGTAGGTACTTAGGTTTTGTCTGGAACAAAAAACCTACGTTCTTCCTGAACACCGCCGCTCTTTGCCATCCATGGCACCGCGGCATACCGTTCATCCTGAACATAAAAAACCGCGTGATATTGCTATCACGCGGTTTTTTGTATTACTAAAGAGTGTAACTGATTACTCAGCAACGATCTCGATAGTAACAGTAGCATCAACTTCTGCATGAAGATGAACAACGATTTCGAACTCGCCAGTGTGACGCAATGCGCCTTCTGGAAGACGAACTTCGCTTTTCACAATCGCAACACCAGCAGCAGTAACTGCATCAGAAATATCGCGAGTACCGATAGAACCGAACAATTTACCTTCGTCGCCAGCTGTAGAAGCGATAACAACGTTTGATAACGCGTTTAAGGCTTCGCCACGAGTTTGTGCAGCAACTAATTTTTCAGCTAGACCAGCTTCTAATTCAGCGCGACGCTCTTCAAATTTTGCTACATTTTCTTTGCTAGCAAAAACTGCTTTCTTTTGCGGCATTAAGTAGTTACGTGCATAACCTGATTTCACAGAAACCAAATCACCTAAACCACCAAGCTTAGCAATTTTATCAAGTAAAATAACTTGCATTACCTATCTCCTAAAAGTTCAACAACCGACTTACTGGTGTAAGTCTGTGTATGGAAGTAAAGCTAGGTAACGAGCGCGCTTGATTGCAACAGCAAGCTGACGCTGATATTTAGCGCGAGTACCAGTAATACGACTAGGAACAATTTTACCACTTTCAGTGATAT
>Ga0209395_1007793_pt1 | contig 11144 bp, 8 predicted proteins | sample GOMGulsemesocosm_3_FD_184635 | JGI IMG/M metagenome (GOLD analysis project Ga0209395, IMG submission 184635) | Methane-oxidizing microbial communities from mesocosms in the Gulf of Mexico - GOM9D Gulf of Mexico (SPAdes) (version 2) | ecosystem: Environmental > Aquatic > Marine > Cold seeps... | reverse complement strand
GAGAACGTTAGCGAATGAAGCTTCCTATATATTTTGATTACTCAGCTACAACACCTGTAGATAAACGTGTTGCAGAAAAAATGATGCAGTATATGACTACCGATGGTTTTTACGGTAACCCTGCGTCTCGTTCACACAAGTTCGGCTGGCAAGCTGAAGAAGCGGTAGATATTGCTCGTAACCAAGTGGCAGATCTGCTTAATGCGGATCCTCGTGAAATTGTTTTCACCTCAGGTGCGACTGAATCAAATAACCTTGCTATTAAAGGTGCTGCTAACTTTTACAACAAGAAAGGTAAGCACATTATTACCTGTAAAACGGAACATAAAGCCGTTTTAGATACCTGTCGTGAATTAGAACGTCAAGGTTATGAAGTAACTTATTTAGACCCAGAAAGTAATGGTTTAATTGATCTTAATAAACTTGCTGCAGCAATGCGTGATGACACTATTTTAGTAAGCATTATGCATGTGAATAATGAAATTGGTGTTATCCAAGATATTGCTGAAATCGGCGAAATGTGTCGCTCTCGTAAAATAATTTTCCATGTTGATGCCGCACAAAGTGTTGGTAAAATTGAAATTGACATGCAGCAGTTGAAAGTTGATTTAATGTCAATATCAGCTCATAAGTTCTACGGTCCAAAAGGTATGGGCGCAATGTACGTAAGCCGTAAGCCACGTATTCGTCTTGAAGCACAAATGCACGGCGGCGGACATGAACGTGGTATGCGTAGTGGCACATTACCTACGCATCAAATCGTTGGTTTAGGTGAAGCTTGTCGTATTGCTAAAGAAGAATTAATACAAGACAGAGTACATGTAACGAAAATGCGTGATCGTTTATGGGCTGGCTTGAATGAAATGGAACAAGTATTCGTTAACGGAGATTTCGATAATCGTTACCCGGGTAACTTGAATGTAAGTTTTAATTTTGTTGAAGGCGAATCTTTGATTATGGCGCTTAAAGATTTAGCGGTATCTTCAGGTTCTGCCTGTACTTCTGCGAGTTTAGAGCCTTCGTACGTTTTACGTGCTTTAGGTTTGAATGACGAAATGGCACATAGTTCAATTCGTTTTAGCTTCGGCCGTTTTACAACAACAGAAGAAATTGACTACGCAATTGCGCTTATTAAAAAATCAATTGGTCATTTACGTGATATGTCACCACTTTGGGAAATGTTCAAAGATGGTATTGATTTAGATTCAATTGAATGGGCTGCTCACTAAGCATCCCGCAATAACTATTTTACTGATGAACGTCATTAATGATTCGTTCATCAGCTATTAGGAGAGAAATAATGGCTTATTCAGAAAAAGTAATCGATCACTATGAAAATCCACGTAATGTTGGCTCAATGGATAAAAATGATCCACAAGTAGCAACAGGTATGGTTGGCGCACCCGCATGTGGTGACGTTATGAAGTTACAACTTAAAATTAGCGATGATGGTATTATCGAAGATGCTAAGTTCAAAACATACGGTTGTGGTTCTGCTATTGCATCAAGCTCATTAGTTACTGAATGGGTTAAAGGCAAGTCTATTGACGAAGCTGGCGAAATCAAAAATACTGCAATCGCTGAAGAACTTGCTTTACCACCAGTAAAAATCCATTGCTCTATTTTAGCTGAAGATGCTATTAAAGCCGCAATTGCCGATTACCGTAGTAAAACAGCTTAGAAATCGGAGTTATTTATGAGTGTTACAATGACACCCGACGCAGCAGACCGTGTTAAGTCATTTATTACTAACCGAGGCAAAGGCCTTGGTTTACGTCTCGGTATTAAAACTACCGGATGTTCTGGTTTAGCTTATGTGATGGAGTTTGTAGACGAGTTAAACGAAGACGATACTTTGTTTTCTATCTCTGACGTGAATATTATCATCGACGGAAAAAGTTTAGTTTACCTTGATGGAATCGAAGTAGATTTTGTTAAGGAAGGACTAAACGAAGGTTTTAAATTTACCAACCCTAACGCTAAAGGCGAATGTGGTTGTGGTGAAAGTTTTAACGTTTAAGTGTGTTTTGTGAACGGCTTATTTTTAGGCCGTTCGCTGGAGTTGTTGTGAATTATTTTCAAATTTTTGGTTTTTCTGCCCAATACGATGTTGATACTAATCAGCTTTCTGAGCTTTACCAAACTCTGCAAAAAAAAGTGCATCCTGATAAATTTGCTCATGCCTCAAGCCAAGATCAATTGGTTGCTGTTAAAAAGTCAACATTAGTTAATGATGCTTACCAGACATTAAAAAATCCGTTGAAACGTGCACAATATTTATTGGAATTACGAGAGAGCGATCAGCCAAACGAGCAAGCTTCGTTTAGCGATAATAGCTTTTTGATGCGTCAAATGGAATTACATGAAATGCTTGACGATGTTAAGCATTCTAATGATATTGATAATGCTATTCTTGTGTTATCTAAAGAGCTAGATACTGGCTCTGCTGAATTATTTTCAACAATGCACACCCAACTTGACGAAAATACCACTGAGTCAAACTTGTTAGCAGGCGATAATTTAAGAAAGTTGAAGTTTTATAAAAAATTACAGGTTGATCTCGATAAACTCGAAGATCAGCTTTTTGATGATTAATATTAAATAGTTTGCCTTAGTTACGACAAAATAAGTCGCAGCAAACAAGTGTTTTTTCATCAACAATGAAATATCATACCGCCCGTTAATCGTAACCGAATTTAAAAGAGTCTTAAAATGGCGTTATTACAAATAGCTGAACCCGGCCAAAGTACCGTTCCTCATGAGCATCGTCTTGCTGCAGGTATTGATTTAGGTACAACCAACTCCCTTATTGCCAGTGTTAAAAGTGGTTTGTCAGAAACTTTATCTGATAGTGAAGGGCGTGACATATTACCTTCAGTTGTTAGCTATCAAGAAAATGAAGTTTTAGTCGGTAATGACGCGCAAGCACATTCTGTTAGCGATCCTGAAAATACCATTGTTTCAGCAAAGCGTCTAATAGGTCGTTCATTAGCTGATATAACAAAAAAATATCCTTCATTACCTTATACTTTTTCAGGTGATGATAATCATCCGAGTATTACCACACGAACAGGTGAAGTAAACCCTGTTCAAGTGTCAGCTGAAATCTTAAAAAACTTAAAACACCGCGCTGAAAAAGCACTAGGTGGTGAGCTTTCAGGTGTGGTAATTACCGTACCTGCATACTTTGATGACGCCCAACGTCATAGCACAAAAGATGCGGCTAAACTTGCTGACTTGAACGTACTGCGTTTACTTAACGAACCAACTGCTGCGGCTGTTGCTTATGGTTTAGACAGTGGTAAAGAAGGTGTTATTGCTGTTTATGACTTAGGTGGTGGTACATTTGATATTTCAGTATTACGTTTAAATAAAGGAGTTTTCGAAGTATTGGCGACTGGCGGAGATTCTGCGCTTGGTGGTGATGATTTCGATAACCTGTTAGTTGACCACATCATCGAACAGGCTGGTTTGCAACGTCCATTATCGGCAACATTAGAACGTCAATTACTGAAGCAAGCTTGTCGTGTAAAAGAGCAATTAACTGAACATAACGTAACTGATTTTTCATTAACATTAGAAAATGGTGATGAAAAAAATGGCGAAGTTAATCGCGAAACATTTGAATCCTTAATTAGTACGTTAGTCACTAAAACATTACGTGCATGTCGTCGCGCTTTAAAAGATGCTGAAATTACCATTGATGAAGTTATTGAAGTGGTGATGGTAGGTGGTTCAACACGTGTACCTTTGGTACGTCAACAAGTTGAAAAACACTTTAACCGCCAACCGTTAACCTCTATTGACCCAGACAAAGTTGTGGCTATAGGCGCAGCAATTCAAGCTGATATTCTTGCCGGTAATAAACCGGACAGCGATATTTTATTACTTGATGTTATTCCACTATCCCTTGGTTTAGAAACTATGGGCGGCTTGGTTGAAAAAGTAATTTCTAGAAATACCACTATCCCTGTCGCAAAAGCCCAAGAGTTCACCACCTTTAAAGACGGTCAAACGGCTATGGCTGTTCATGTATTACAAGGTGAACGCGAACTCGTTGAAGATTGCCGTTCGTTAGCACGCTTTGAGCTACGTGGTATTCCCGCGATGACCGCCGGTGCTGCACATATTCGAGTTACCTTCAAAGTTGATGCCGATGGTTTATTAGAAGTTTCAGCGATGGAAAAATCTACAGGTGTAGAAACGGGTATTACCGTGAAACCTTCGTTTGGTTTAGAAGAGCAAGAAATTACTAAAATGCTGATGGACTCTATGAACAACGCTGAGCAAGATATTCAAGCACGTATGCTTAAAGAACAACAAGTTGAAGCTTCTCGAGTGATTGAATCAGTACAGTCAGCGCTTGCCAGTGACGGTAAGTTATTAAATGAAGACGAAATTAACACTATAAATAATGCAATAAGCGCATTAGCGAAAATTGCCCAAACTAGGGTTGCTGACGATATTGAAGCAGCTATTGAAACATTAAATGAAAGCACTGCCATTTTTGCTGAACGTCGTATGGATTCATCGATAAAAACAGCATTAGCAGGGCATTCAGTCAACGAAATTTAAGACTTTTAGGAGCTAAAAAACATGGCGAAAATTATATTCCTTCCTAACGAAGACCTATGTCCAGATGGCGCGGTAGTGGAAGCAAAAAAAGGTGAAAGTATCTTAAATGTTGCGCTACGTAGTGACATTGGTGTTGAACATGCTTGTGAGAAAGTATGTGCATGTACAACGTGTCATATGATCATCCGTGAAGGTTTTGACTCAATTGCAGAATCTGATGAACTTGAAGACGACATGCTCGATAGAGCATGGGGCTTAGAACCTGATTCACGCTTAGGTTGTCAGGCACTGGTTGGTGATGAAGATCTAGTTGTTGAAATACCAAAATATACAGTGAATATGGTATCTGAAAATCATTAGTTAATTCTTAAAAATTAACGCTAAAAGGGTAATGGCAGTAATGTTATTACCCTTTTTTATTATATATTCGAAAGATTACTGTCAGTTTTATCCATTAACTAAAAGGCTACATTTGGATATATTAAGGACGCAAAGGAAACAGAAAATTCCCTGTAATCTTATTGGTAATTTTAGCGTTAACCGTTTTTAAGTTCATATCAGCTTAATATAACTATTAAGTATAGACCTTAGGTTGTTATCAAGGCGTATGAGTTTTACGTTTGTTTATTTGTAATAACAAAATAAAACATAAGGGAACACAAGTGCTCTTGCAATTTATAGGGGGGATGATGTGGTAACTCTATACCGCTCATACAATTATAATGGCCAAACGCAATGAGAAAGTTACGTAATATCTAAGGTTTACAGACACTAAGCTGCTAGGTTACTTAAATGCTATATTTTCCCTTTGATTATCAAATAACAATAAGCCCCTAATCAATTATAAATTCCCAAAATTAATTATAAATTCCCGAAATTCAGAATATATTATAATTTCAATTATATACTTTCTAATGAATTAACATTAAACCCTTAAAATACAACACGTTACACTTGTAGTTCGTTGTGGCATTATTTCTGCTCTAAATATGTTAATCAGACAATCAAAATTATTCTTAGAGAGTATATTATGAACCAGAATTTTATCATCACTGCTGTAATTTCGCTTTCACTATTGACCACGCAAGTAAACGCCGAGCAACTAAGTAATCTGAATAAAAAAAATACAATTAATTCGGCAGCCGATTTGCTGTCGAAAAACTATGTATATCCAAGTGTTGCTGAAAAAATGAACTCATATATCCGAGAGAAATTTGAAGAGGGTAAATATGACCAAATTAATGACAGCAATGCTTTTGCAGATAAATTGACAGAGGATTTACAATTTATTAGTAAAGATAAACATCTACGTATTAAAAATGATCCAGCACGAGTGGCCGTCCTTAGAGAGGAGGAAAAACAACCAGACAGTGATGAAATAGACCCTGATTTTTTACGTGAGGCGAAACAAGAAAATTTTGGATTTAAAGAAGTCAGAATAATTGATGGTAATATCGGCTACCTGAATCTAACCAGGTTTTATCATACCAGTATTGGTGGAGACACCGCTGTGTCAGCAATGAATTTTCTAGCTAATACTGATGCGTTAATTATTGATCTGCGTAAAAATGGTGGTGGGTCGCCGTCAATGATCCAATTGATAACCAGTTACTTGTATGGCGATGAACCGGTTCATTTAAATACATTTTATAAAAGGCCTAGTGATACCCGAAAACAAACTTGGACTTTGCCTCATATTCAAGGGAAAGGCCGTCCCAATGTACCTGTTTATGTATTGATTAGTGGTAGGAGCTTTTCTGCTGCAGAAGAGTTTAGCTATAATCTACGCAATTTAGATCGTGCAACGCTAATCGGTGAAACTACAGGGGGAGGCGCTCATTCAGGCGGTACAGAAATTGTAAATGATCAATTCACAATATGGTTACCTCAAGGGCGGTCTATTAATCCTATTACTAATACGGATTGGGAGGGCGTTGGAGTAAAACCGCACGTAGAAGTAAATCCAAAAGATGCGTTAATCCTCGCTCATAATAAAGCATTAAACGCTTTATCTGAAGCTACCCCTGGAGAAGAGGGCTTTAAGTATCGTTGGTATATTCAACGTTTAAAGGCGCAAAGCTCTCCAATAAAACTAGAGGATGAAGTACTTGCTAGTTATATTGGTGTATATGGCCCTAGAACAATTTCTTTGGAAAATGGCGATCTTTATTATCAGCGACAAGGCAGAGGGAAATTAAAATTAACGGCGATAAACTCTACCACTTTTGCGGTAGAAGGTTTAACTAATTTTCGTATACAAGTAGTGATAAAAAACGAGAAGAGTATTGCTTTAAGAGGTTTATTGGATAACGGATCCTCAAGTGAAAATCCTAAAGATAAATAGCTAACTTTTGCTTAGGCACCTGTGAGTGATATTCCCCGGTGTCATGTTAACTCATTTTTAAATAAACGACTTCTGCTTGTATTATGGTACAGCTTAAAGGGTAGTATTTAGCAGTGGTGGTTACGGAAAATATCTTACAGGTTGAGAGTAATAATTCCCATCGTGCCTTAAGTTCACTATTGGTTATGAGGCTTAGAATAAAAAAAAGCCCTGTAAAGTTACAGGGCTGATTAGTTACAATATTAACGTTTTAACAATGAAGCGCAATGTATACGCGACTCGATATCAAAGCGTATTATCGAGTGTTATTATTCTACTTATTCTGTTTTTTGACGAAACTTGTTATACAGGCTTTTATGGCGATCATTTAAATCTATTTTTCGACCGTCAATAAACATAGTTTCCACTTTGTGACCTAGGTAATCAAAAATATCGCCTTTAGAAATAACAATGTTAGCTTGTTTACCTACTTCTATAGATCCCATTGTTTTATCAAGACCCAATATTTTTGCTGGTGTCAGCGTTACACTAGCAAGTGCTTGGTTCATTGTTAAACCATAGTTAATTGCTTGTCCTGCGGCAAATGGCAAGCTACGTACTTTCCAGTTACCACTTAAAGCAAGTGCAAAATCAACACCGGCATCAGCTAACATTTTAGGTGTTTTATAGGCTTGATCATGATCTTCATCTTGACGACCCGGTAAACCCATAGGCGACTGATAAATTACAGAAACATTTTGCTCACGTAGCTGATCCGTTAAACGCCAAGCGTCACGCCCACCAACGATAACAATGTTAAAGTTATGTTTTTTTGCAAAGATAAGTGCTTGGGCAATTTGGCGCTTTTCATCGGCATGAATATGTAACGGCAACTTGTTATCAAACAGCTTAATCATTGAATGCCAGCGTGAATCTACAGGCAATTTTTTACCCGCTTTTACGCCGTCGTAATAATGCTTAGCTGATTCGAAATAGCCTTCCATGCGTTTGAACGTTTTTCTTGATTGTTTACGCTGTTCTTTTGGTGATCGTTTTTCCCACCACGCAGTATTAATGGCTAGTCTCGGCCAATTCAAATGTAAAGCGTCATCAGCTTTTACTAGTGACTTCTGCCAGTTCCAACCATCTAATTGCATAAGGCTTGATTGACCTGTCAACATTCGACCTTCTGGTACTATTTGAGTATGAGTTACACCATTTGAACGAATAGTGGGTATCAATTGAGAATCAGCATTAAAGGCAACTCTCGCTTTAATATCAGGGTTAACTTCGCCTATTTCACGGGCATCTTTTGTTGCCTTTATTGAGCCGATTTCAGCCAAACCTATACTAGTATTTAATGCTATCAATCCGGGATAAATATGCTTACCACTTACATCTATGATTTGAGCATTATCAGGTACAGACTTAACGGTGCCAACGGCGGTTATTTTCCCTTGACTGAAAAGCAAGTCAGCATTCTTTAATGTACCTTGGCTAACGGTATGTATAGTGCCGTTTTTTAATAAAATAGGGCGAGCTTGGTCTTTACCTGGAATATGATAATTAGCCATACTCGTGGCTGACAAGAGTGCCAATGGCAATAATAGAGTCGATAATTTCATTAGTGTGTCTCCTCTGCTGAGTTTTGATGAGAGTGTTGAAACTGTTGCGTAGAAATGCCGCCGTTAAGCATGTCCCACTTGTATTGCCACACGTCAAGCATGTCTTCACAATGCCAAGTTGGCTGACCTTCAAAAATGGTAGAAATACCTGCTGCTACAGTTTCTGGGGTTTCGCCAGCAGACTTAGCACCTAACGCTTTTTGTATTAGAATATTTTTTTCTATGGCAAGCGATTGCTGATTCACTTTATCTGAGGCTAAGTCAAAGTATTTAGCACCTTCAATCCATGTTTGTTCAGGTTTGGCGTAAACCGACAATGGATGCTTATTCCATATAACAAAATCAGCTTGTTTACCTTTAACTATGCTACCAACATGTTTATCTATTTTAAGCTGCTTTGCTGGGTTAATGGTGACCATGTTTAAGGCATCAATTTCACTCATACCACAGTAAACAATAGACTTTGCTGCTTCTTGGTTTAGTCGACGTTGGATGTTTTTGTCATCTGAATTGATACTGGTTAACACGCCTTTTTCTTGCATTAAGCAGGTATTGCTTGGGATCGCATCAATAACTTCAAACTTGTACGCCCACCAATCAGAGAATGTTGATGCTGAAGCACCATGCTTGGCTATTTCATCGGCAACTTTATACCCTTCTAAAATATGAGTGAAAGTTTGGATAGTAAAACCAAAGTCGTCAGCTACTTCCATCAGCATAAGGATCTCTGATGCAATATAAGAATGAGCATGCACAAAACGTTTCTTATCAAGTATTTGACCTAATACTTCTAAACGATAATTATGTCTTGGTGGTGCAACTTTTTTCTTCTTACTGCGACTTAAATCGTTATAATCGGCCCAATCTTGTTGGTACTCACGAGTTAACTGAAAAATATCTCTAATACTGGTTTCTACGCCCAAACGACTGCTTGGGTAACGTTGACTATTACTCCAGCTACTACGTTTAACGTTTTCACCTAACGCAAATTTAATACTCGGTGGTGCCTGTTTAAATTTCAATTGCTCAGCGTTTGCTCCCCAACGTAATTGAATAACTTGTGCTTGACCACCAATAGGGTTAGCAGAGCCGTGTAATAGTTGTATAGAAGTTACACCGCCCGCTAAACCACGATATATAGAAATATCATCAGGATTTAGTACATCACCAATATTAACTTCAGAGGTAATGGTATGTGAACCTTCATTAACACCTTGGGAAGTAGCAATGTGCGAATGTTCATCGATAAGACCCGCAGTAACATGTTTTCCTGTCGCATCAATAGCCAGATAACCTGAAGGTGTCTTAAGGTTTTTACCTATACGATTGAATTTACCTTTGCGGATTAGAATATCGGTATTTTCAAGTTTACCGGCTTTTCCAGATGTCCAAACAGTGGCATTTTTTATATGAACATTTTGCTGACTGGGCATAGTCTTTTGACCAAAAGCGATATTAGGGCTAGTGATTTGGCTCAGGTAACGAATCGACTTTTCTTCTTTTTCTTTATCTTTCTTCGACTTCTTACTTTTGTCTTCAGTTGCTGCTTGTTTTAGCATAACAAAGTTCGACTCAATCCCTTGGGCATTAACTAATATGCCTTTAATACCTTTGTCGTTTAGTTGGCCACTAAAGCGAATTACACCCGGTAAATCAAAATCGAGTAAATCAGCAGTAAAAGCTAATGTACCATCAGTAGCATTAACATTTTTCAAACTGATTTTTTTCTCTTTATCAGCAATTTTAGTCGTAAGCTTACCAGACGATTTTTTCTTGCCGGTAATTGTTAAGGTTGCAGATACATTGTTTAAGTTAAACGCGTACTCGCCGTTAAAGTCAGTTTTATCGCGTGAAGTCAACTCAGTTTCTTTACCTTGCAGCCACACACTTTGTATTTTGCCATCTTCAAATATATCGCCTTTTACAACAACAAAATCGGCAATTTTACCTTTATTCAAAGTTCCAATAACGTTATTAACACCGGCTATACGAGCAGGTTCAGTGGTTAGTGCGGCTAGCGCTTTATCTTTAGGTAAACCGTGCTTAACAGCCTTACGAATGTTTTTCCAGAAATCACCTTTGTTTTTCAAACCATTGAGCGTAAATGCAAAAGGAATTTCGTTTTTAGCTAATGCAGATGCTGAGCTTGGTGCTCTTTCCCAATGACGAAGTTTAGCAATTGAAATATCTAAGTTATCGTCAACGCCATTAACGTTCGGAACTTTAGGAAAATTTACCGGTAATATAATACTGTCACCGGTCGATTTTATTGCGTCAATACGAGAGTATTCATGGCCAGAGCCTAAATGTACTACTGGAATTTTGAAACTTGCCATAAGTTTGTCGGCACGAAATAAAGACAGTTGGTCGTCACTGGCAAACAATACACCGACATTTTCAATTTTCTTCAATGCTTCTAATGTTGCATTGTATTCAATAGGCTCACTAAAAAATCGCGTGTCAGTTTTATTGTAAGCTTTCTCATACCAGTTAGCGTCAGACAATGTTTGGCGGATCAAAGCGATAGAGCCCATTAAAGACGACGGGTAACTTTGTCTTGAACTGCCCTTATCAAAAGAAGCAAACTGTAAGCTGTTGGCTGAATAAATAAGATCATTAGT
>Ga0209395_1007792_pt1 | contig 11145 bp, 11 predicted proteins | sample GOMGulsemesocosm_3_FD_184635 | JGI IMG/M metagenome (GOLD analysis project Ga0209395, IMG submission 184635) | Methane-oxidizing microbial communities from mesocosms in the Gulf of Mexico - GOM9D Gulf of Mexico (SPAdes) (version 2) | ecosystem: Environmental > Aquatic > Marine > Cold seeps... | reverse complement strand
GCCGTTATGAATAAGTTCTCGAATCGTATCGTCAACATACAATAATTCATGAATACCTGTACGGCCTTTGTAACCCTTAAAGCTACACTCGGTACAACCTACAGCTCTAAAAATAGGTTTTGTATTATTTTCAGGTAAAGCTAATAATTTTTGTTCTTCAGCGTCAGGTAAATGACTTTCGCGACAATGCGGACATAAAGTACGTACTAATCGTTGTGCTAATACACCTAATAAACTTGATGAAAGTAGGAAAGGTTCAACCCCCATATCTTCCATACGAGTAATAGCGCCCGCAGCAGTGTTAGTATGTAACGTTGATAATACCAAGTGACCCGTTAAACTTGCTTGAACTGAAATTTGAGCGGTTTCTAAATCACGTATTTCACCGACCATAACAACATCAGGATCTTGACGTAAAATAGCACGCAGTCCACGAGCAAAAGTCATGTCGACTTTGGTATTAACTTGTGTTTGTCCTATGCCTTCAATCGCAAATTCAATAGGATCTTCAACCGTTAATATATTGCGTTCTTTAGAGTCTATTTGCGATAAGCCAGCATACAAGGTGGTACTTTTACCCGAGCCTGTTGGGCCAGTAACTAAGATAATGCCGTGAGGCTTTTCAATCAATTTAGAGAAGCTATCACGGGTGTCTTCGGTCATACCTAAATCTTTTAAATTCAAACGCGCGGCATTTTTATCTAATAAACGTAAAACAACACGTTCACCATGACCAGTAGGCATAGTTGAAACACGTACATCAACCGCTCGACCACCAATTTTAAGTGAAATACGGCCATCTTGTGGAATACGTTTTTCTGCTATATCAAGTTTCGCCATTACCTTAATACGAGACACTAATAACGAGGCTAGTTTTCTATTAGGGTTAAGTACTTCACGTAAAACACCATCAACTCGGAAGCGAATTTGCAGTGAACTTTCAAAGGTTTCGATATGAATATCTGAAGCATTTTCTTTGATGGCTTCACTCAACATCGCATTAATCAATTTAATGATCGGTGCGTCATCTTCATTTTCGAGTAAATCTTCACTTTCTGTTATTTCATCGGCTAATGAGTAAAGATTCACTTCGTTGCCGATATCTTCCATCATTTGCTGAGCTTCAGACGAGTCTCGTTGATAGGCTTCAGTTAATGCCTGTTCAAACGCTTCCTGCGCTTCAATTTTCACAGTAAAAGAAGTTTTAAGAAACCGTCTAACTTCTAATAAAGTGTCAGGGGTTACGTTTTCCAAACAATGTAATACAAAACCCTCTTCTTGACGATCGACCAAAACGTTATGCCTTTTCGCAAAACCAAAAGGTAAGCGGTATTGATCAAAGCTGTGCTCTGAAGAATTAAGCGAATGGTCGCTCGCTTGTTCAACTGTTGATTCAAGCTCACTCATCATTAATTTTCTTGTACATTTTGTTCAAGTAATTCTTTTTTATCACCCATGTATTCATTAAATGACGGCGGTAATTCAAGCGTGTCATTCCATTTAGGTAATAACGGTAGTTTAGAATTATCCATCAGCTCTAAACCATCTTCTTGTTTGCGTAACTCATCAGCACGAATGAAATTGTATTTATCTTTACTGATTTCGCTCATCAACTTGCCATCGCGAATAATAGTCGCTTTTAAAAACACCATTAAATTACGTTTACGCACTGTATTACTCGTTGATTTAAACAAGTGCCCTAAGATAGGAATATCACCTAATAATGGCACCTTTTGTTCACTTTCTTGAACATCTTCGTCTATCAACCCACCTAATACAATTGTACTGCCACTATCTGCCATAATGGTTGTTTTAATTTCGCGTTTGTTAATAGAAATATCAACGCCTGTGGCACCACTTACCGACGAAACCTCTTGTTCTATGGTGAGCTGAACACCGTTACCTTCGTTAACTTGTGGGGTAACTTTTAGCTTGATACCAACTTCTTGACGGTCAACCGTTTGGAAAGGGTTACTATTATTCCCACTTGTTGCAGAACCGGTAATAACAGGTACTTCTTGACCCACTAAGAAATATGCTTCTTCGTTATCTAATGTAGTAATACTCGGTGTTGCCAGAATATTCGAATTAGTATCGGAACTCGCTACTTGTAAAATCGCACCAATATCACCACGTAAAACCCCCGTGACTAATCCGCTCGCTGAACCTAATACTTGTCCCAATAAAGAATAATCACCTTCAACATCATTTAAGTTATAAGATTCAGTGATTAATTCACCTGTATCCGATGCGTATACAGCAGGAACCACTTCTCCGTCAGTTGTTCTAGCCGCTTCAACCCCTGCAGCAACTTGTCCTAACGTGGCTGTTCCATTAGTAAACTGGGTAAAACCTGCTTTAGGTGAAAACCACTGCACACCTAAATTAACACCTTCAGCTTCAAATACTTCAACAATAATCGCTTCAACATGCACTTGCGCACGACGAACATCTAATTGACGAATAACTGACTCTAAAGAGCGTAACATATCGGGTTGAGCGGTTATCACGAGTGAGTTAGTATCATCATGCGCATCAATACTAACTTGTCTTGTTTTACTGCTTGTACGGGCTGTTTTAGACGTTGACTTACTTTCAGCTTCAATAGACTCGCTAACACCTTTCAATACTTTAACTAAGTCTTCAGCTTTTGAATATTTTAAATAATAAACACGTGTATTTCCGCTTGATGCTAATTCGCTATCTAAACGCGCAACCAAAGTCGCAATACGTTTACGTGCTTGCGATTCACCACTAACAATTACACTATTGGTTCTGTCATCAGCCACAATTTTAGGAATTAAAAAGGTTGGTGTACCCGCTTTACCTTGTGTACTTTTGTTCATGGCTTCAATAATGCGAACAATTTCGCTAGCTGAGGCATATTTAAGTTTTATAATTTGTACGTCTTGATCGCCAGCTTTATCAACTCTTTCGATAATAGCTACTAAACGGTTTACCGCAGCAGCAGTACCGGTAAGTAGAATAACATTGGCTGGATCGTAGTTAACAACATTACCACCACCCGACTGATCTGATAGTTGACGCAATAAAGGTACAAGTTCACGTACCGTAACATTTTTAACTTCAATAACACGGGTAACCATTTCGTCACCTATGCCGGGATTTTCATTGCCAACAACAGGGGTTGGTGAAGCCTTAGAGTCTTTATTACGAATGATTTTTATAATGTCGTTTTCCATTTCTATTGCAGAAAAACCAGACACCTCTAAAACATTCAAAAACACTTGGTAATATTGTTCATCAGTTAAAGGATCATAACTACGTAAGTTAACTTTCCCTCGAACATTAGGGTCGATCACCATGGTTTTATGCAATTGTTTACCAACAATATTAATAAACTCTGTGATTTCAGTATTTTTAAAGTTAGGAGAATATTCAGCAGCTTTCACCGATGAACAAAATAAAAGAAAATTGAATAAGATCGCCGTTACACTTAATGTAATTGCTTTTTTATACCAAGGCGCATGTGAATTATTGCGCATGTAAAACACCTCATTTGTCATTATTATTTACTCATCAATACTGAAAAGTATTTCGGTTATATCGCCATCTCTGTTTAAAAGTAATGACACATCTCGTTCTACTCTCAAGGCTTTTAACGCTTGAGCAGCTTCAGCTGGTTGGCTTAAGTCTAGACCATTCATTTGAATAGCAACATCACCGCTTTTTAAACCTGCTGATTTAAAAAAATCTGGATTTTTCCCTGGCATTAATCGATAACCAATAATGTTTCCATCAACTCTTTTAGGCGCTATTTTCAGGTAATCAGTAATTTTACCCGGATTTGAAGCAATGTCATTTTTAAATGCTTGCGCCTTTTTCGATAACTCTTTATTTAAACGTTGATCAATCTTTTGTGGTTGATGATTAACTCGAATTGGATTTTTCTTCGGATTTAATCTGTCATTTGAATGAGTCTTGTTAGGCTTTTTAATTGGACTACTACGTTCACGTTGAGTTTCTTTAAAATCGAAGCCATCTAGCATCAGCGTTTCTAATCGTCCTGAATGTTTTATATGCACACGATCTTGAAATACATTTTTTAGTACCGCTCGTGTACCTTGAATTGTTTCGTCAATCGAGTAAATTTCTTGTGTACCTTTATATTCAATAATTGCAGCAGAACGACTATCATCATCACTTGCAACTACTCCGGTTAACGTTAAATTCAAACTTGTTTCAGGTGCATCTTCTATTTCTTCTGGCTCATCATTTAAAACAGGTTCTGCATTGTATTCACCAAATATATTCAGTGAGCTAATATTGCTTATGCTAACTTTAGGAACACTGGTCTTATTTTTAGTTCCCGTATGATGAATAACATTTGATTGATTATTAGTTGGCTCATCTAAAACTAACCAAGTTATTTGTGCAAAGAGGTAGGCAATATAACCCAACAATAAAACACCAATAATAATGGCAATTCTAGCTTGAGGAATTTTAGATAGTGTTTCTGCAAATGGCGAAAAATGATTGGAAATTTGCATTAGATTCTTATGTTTATGATGATTTTTACAGCGTATTACCCAGATAATACGTTAGCGAGGCCCTTCCAACAAGTGTTAGGTGCCGATTGTCATCAATATTTACAAACTAAAAAAGTATATGTTTAAACATTAGTGTGAAAAGTGGCGAAAAACACCCGTCTATGATACCTTGCGCCCTATGTAAATAGGGAGCTAGCGTAATGACAAAACAACTTAAACAGTCAACTGAAAATCTATCCGCTAGATTAGATAAATGGCTTTGGGCTGCCCGATTTTATAAAACACGTGCCATTGCAAAACAAATGATTGATGGCGGTAAAGTTTTTTATGACGGACAACGTACCAAATCGAGTAAATCGGTAAACATTGGCGACCGCATTAAAATACGACAAGGCTTTGAAGAAAAAGAAGTGATTGTTATCGCCATAGCTGAACGTCGTAAAGACGCAACGTTTGCACACACTTTATATCAAGAAACTAAAGACAGTATTGAAGTAAGAGAAAAAAATGCACTAGCTCGCAAGCAAGGGGTTTTACTCAGCCCTGCTAGCGATACAAAACCCGACAAAAAACAACGTCGGAAATTAAGAGAATTTAAAGAGAGGATTTAAACATGAGCATTCCAAAAGACGTACTAAATCGTTACTTATTCGATGGCATGCACGTACGTGGTGAGCTTGTTCAATTGCACAACACTTACCAAGACATTGTAGCATTACATGATTATCCTAAAGGCGTAAGTGAATTGCTAGGTGAATTAGTCGCGGCTACTTGTTTATTAACCGCTACTTTAAAGTTTGAAGGTGAAATTGCGGTGCAACTTCAAGGCGATGGACCTGTGGGTTATTTAGCTGTTAATGGTAACCACCTGCAAGAAATGCGTGCCATTGCTCGTTCATTCGAAGGTGAAAACGGTTCTGGATTACAGGAATTAATCGGTAAAGGTACGATGGTTATCACCATTCGACCGACTCATGGTGAAGCCTACCAAGGGGTTGTTGCCCTAGAAAAAGATACATTAGCGGAATGTTTAGCTCATTATTTTGAAGTATCAGAACAAATCCCTACTTCTATTTGGTTATTTGTTGATGAAGAAAGCAAACAAGCTGCCGGAACATTAATACAATTATTACCTGACGGTGACGACAAAGACAAACAAATATCTGACTACGAACATCTTTGTCAATTAACCAATACCATAAAAACAGAAGAAGTTTTTACACTGAACGCTGAAGACTTGTTATATCGATTATATCATCAAGAAGAGGTGCGTTTATTCGAACCACAAGATGTAACGTATCAATGTACTTGTTCTGAAGAGAAGTGCTTAAATGCTATCGCACAGGTTGAAGCGTCTGAATTAAAAAGTATTTTGGCAGAGCAAGGCAAAGTATCAATGACCTGTGATTATTGCAGAACGACTTATGACTTTGATGAAAGCAAGTTAGCATTATTTTTAAACGAAGATGAGCAACAACATTAGGGTTAATTTATCATTTACCTGTTTAGATGATCAAAAAAGGAGAATATGATTAATCATATTCCCCTTTTTTATTTGTACGGTTATTTAACCTAAACGGCTATTAAAAGTGTACAACAACACCCGCAAAAACACCTTCAAAATCAAGTGCTGAGTGAAGGTCATCTAAATCATCTAACTCTAGCTTAACCGCGCGGTAGCCAGCAGTAAGATTAACATCAACCGCTATATTATCGATTAACTCGTAGCTAATACCTACTTGAAGGTCGTACAAGGTATGATCATCTATTGATAAAAAGTTACCTTCTCCATATACGTTAAAACCAGTCCAAGGTAAGCCAATGTTTGTATAAGCATACAACATAGGTACAATACCTGAAGCTGATAATTTACCACTTGTTCCTGAGCCATCAACTTCAGTAACTACAATTTCACTATCAAAATCACGTCCGGTAAGACCAAAGTCAAAAGAGATTAAGTCGTTATCGAATATTTCATAATATAAAGTGTAATCGGTATAACTTAGATCGAATGTTACATCAACATCAACGTTTGCAGCGAAAGTCTCATCACGAAATGAAAAATCAGCATCTAAATTAGTTCTTCCTTTCGTATCAAGCGTAGTACGAGATATTTTAGCGTTAGGGATCAAAGGCAATGGATGCTCTAAAGCAATAAAAACGCTACCCTGTTTTTCATCGTCTAAATTAAAAGTAGACTGGTCACTACTGTCACCAAATGAACCGGATGTTTCACTTGCCCAAATTTGTCCACCAATGTACACACCTAAAAGCGTATCCGCTTGAGCAGTTGAGCATAGCGCTGCGGCTAAGGTTGTCGCTAAAATTATTTTTTTCATTTATTTATCCTTGGCTTAGTAAATCATTTAAATCAATCAATGCTGCATTGGCACGAGAAATATAATTAGCCATTACTAACGAGTGATTGGCCAGCATACCAAATCCACTCCCGTTCAAAATCATCGGGCTAAATACGTCTTCTTGACTCGCTTCTAACTCACGAATAATTTGCTGCAAGCTAACTTTAGCATTTTTCTTCTCAAGTACATCATTAAAATCTATTTCTGCCGCTTTTAAAAAATGCAACAAAGCCCAGCACGCACCACGAGCTTCGTAAAACTCATCATCAATTGTCCACCAGCTCGTTTTAATTTCAATATCTGACGCTGTACTAGTAGATTGTTGTGCAACACTATCGCCTGCTAAATCAACATTAATTTGTTCACGGCCAACACTGGCACTTAAACGCTGAGAATAACTGCCTAGTCGCTTAGTTACTTCACCAATCCAATCACGTAAATTATCAGCTCGTGCGTAAAACTGAGCTGACTGGCTATTAACATCAGTTAATGCACTGCGATATTTATATAGCTCTTTAACGGCATTGCCATACTCACCCTCTGCGCTTGGTAAGGTCCAACTTTTGTGATCAATATTAAATTGTGGTTGCGCAACTTTTAAAAACTTATTTTCTAACGACTGAGATTGAGAACGACTGAATTCTTGACGCATAACTAACGCCATATCTCGTACCATTTCTAGCACACCAAACTCCCAAGCAGGAATATTATCAAGCATAACCGATGGTGGTAACGCATCGTTTGATAAGTAGCCACCAGGCTTAGTTAACAGAGTTTCGGTTACTTTAATTAGTGCTGTTGTTGTTGTATAACCGACAACCGGTACTACATTTTCAGCTTTTGCTGCTTTAGTAACCTCAGCTTTAATATCAAAAACTTCTGGTTCAGAGCTCCAATATACACCTAACAAATACAGTACAAAAAGTACGCCAAACAAAGATCCTACAAACGTTTTAGTTGAAAAATTACTGATCATGAACAGCTCCCGATGCTGGTTATGAAGTTAAAAAACACGACTTCCATGCAGTTGTGTACATTTTTAACATTAAATATTATGGTAATTACACACATTGTAACCAAGCTAGAGCAAAATGGATAACTTAATTACAACAAATGAACGTAATAGCATACTTACTATCACCTTAAACCGTTTAGACAAGAAAAATGCTTTGAGCTCAGATATGTACAATAAACTTAGTAGAACATTAACTCATGCAAGTGCTTCTCAAAATATACGATGTGTGATCATTCAAGGTGATGAAAACTGTTTTTGTGCTGGTAACGATTTACAAGATTTTTTGGAGAATTCAGATAATAAAGCACCCTTTGAATTTATTCATACATTAGAAAAATTTGATAAACCTCTCATCGCTGCAGTTGCCGGCCCAGCTGTAGGTATTGGTACAACATTATTATTACATTGTAGTATGGTATTTGCAGCCAATAACAGTAAATTCAAACTCCCCTTTACCCAGCTAGGGTTATGCCCTGAAGCAGGTTCAAGTTTTATTATTCCACAATTAGTTGGTCATGTTAGAGCATTTGAATTACTTATTTTAGGTAAAACCTTTACCGCCGAAGAAGCCTACAGCTATGGTTTAATAAATCAAGTATGTGAACCCCAAGAACTATTAGCATTAGCACAAACTACCGCCGAATCGATTGTTAAACTGCCAAATGATTCAATGATGACAAGCTTGAAATTAATCAATAATCAACGACCTTCCGTATTAGATAGTATGAAAAAGGAAGGGGTTGAGTTTGCTCGACTTATTAATACTGACGAATGTAAACAAAGGCTTTCTCAATTTTTTAAATAGCTTTTTAGCATCACCAAGACCACGAATGACTCACACCGTATAATTACACAGTAATAATACGGTTTACACACTACCTATAAACATGTGTTTGTGGATTAGAATCTCTAACCATTAACCATATAACCAACGCAATTAAGAATATCGGCCAAAACACACCAACCATCAACATAACCGCTGCACCGAGTCCTAATAATCCAACAAATATTATTGAACCGAAAACACTAAGCACTATAGCTAACGCTGCGACAACTAATAAACATACCACCAATGCAGAAACACTAATCGCCTTAAGTGGTTCAATTAGCTGATCTCCCATGTACAAGTTAATATCAAGTAATTCAATTAAACTCGTTCCTAAAACATAGGTTAAAAACGTGGTGGCAATAATGGCAAGTGTGAGTGCTTTGATAAACGACATGTGTTTCTCCTGGCTAGGGTTTGTTGATCTTTCAGGTATGTTTCTGCAGCAATGCGTTTGGTTTTTATACAAGGCATAGTGATTGATGTGTGGTTATTCCCCACAAAATTTCTATAACGCCGTAAAAAGAGCAAACTCATGCTGCCCGTAGGGTTCATTTAGTAACGATTAGGGACTAAAATTGCAGCGACAACATAAGCAACACCAACCACCATAGGAAACATAAATAGGGCTGCGACCGTTCCAATTCTCACCGCCAGCCTAGGAACACCATAATATTTTGCAACACCACCACAAACACCCGACACTTTTTTATGAATGTTGTCTTTATATAACGTTTTCTTTACCGTAAATTCTCGTTCGTATTTCATTTCAATGCCCTAAGGTTAACGTATTAACTCTTTAATTTAGTGTATGTATACATTAGCCCTGCACTGATAAAAAATATCATTGGAGGGCCAAGGAAAATGACAAAAACTATATTCCCAATCATCGTTTTTATCCCCGTTATTTATTGCAAAAAGATTACGCGTTAACGACTTTCTTTTTTAACAACTCAAGCTCTTCTTCAAGACTTGCTTCCGCTTCTAAATCTCTGAACTCGCTTTCAAGATCTTTGTTCTGCGTAAGATCGTAGGCTTCAATTTGCGCTTCAACTCGGTCAACTTTTTGTTGGTACTGCTCAAATCGACTGATAGCTTCGTCAATATTGTGAATAGCTGCTTTTTCGCGTACTTTTAATCGAACTTCTGCTGACTGCTGACGTAGTACGTAAGATTCTTGTTTGCGCTTGGCTTCTCCTAATTTTTTCTGAAGCCTATCAGCGTCTTCTTGAATTTTTGATAAAAATTCATCGAATTGCGCTAAGTCTTCATTTAATTCAGCTAGCAATGCACTACTCTTTTGCTTTTCTTTTAACGCTAACTTAGCGAGATCTTCACGATCTTTTTCTATAGCGATTTCCGCTTTAGTTTGCCAGTTAGCTATACTTGTTTCTGTATTTTGTATTTGACGAAGAATAGTTTTCTTTTCAGCAATATTTTTAGCTGCGCTTGAGCGAACTTCAACTAAGGTTTCTTCCATTTCTTGAATAATCAGTCTGACCATTTTTTCAGGATCTTCGGCCTTGTCTAACATACTGTTGATGTTTGCATTAACAATGTCTGTAAATCTAGTAAATATACCCATGTGTAATCTCCTACTCTTCTGATGTAATGGTTTGGTTATTGTTTGAATTCTTTGTTTTTGCTATAGCTGTATTTTCTTCATTACTTGAAAGCTTAAATACATCAATTGAAAATGACTGCAGCTCATTTTTAATGCTCTGAGTTAATTCAGTTTTTAAATTTGTAACCACTTGCTCACCTTGCTTTACAACCAACGCAGTTAACGACGTTTCTACCGATGGTGTTACCGTGTTTGCACTAGCAGTAAATGTAAGTAACGATGCGAATAAAATGCTCATCATGCTGAATGTACGTGTTACGTTTTTCATGCTCATATCCTTTTGATATTCAGTTATATGCTCTATTAAGGTATTAACTACCCTTTAAATAATTTAGTTAGAAAGTACATCTTTAAACTTTTCTATAATCTAACTATTACAAGCTATGTGCCAACTTCACAAAACAAATTAAACAACTGATATTAAAAGGTTTTATATAAACAATTTATAAAAACGCACTTTTGACATATTATGTCAAAGACTATTTGTTAGCATTTTTAACTAATAAATAGTCAATTTAATCATTATGATTTTAATGCTTATAAAATGTATTAAATCAGCGGTGAAAGATCTATTAGCAGTGCAATAGAAGGAATGAGTGATCTTAACGGGTAAAGCAGGTGCAAAACGGCAAGCTACAGTTAGCTTGTTCAATACAAAGGGAATTTACCGTTTGAAATATGAAAAGATATGGGTCGCTAAGGAACCCGGGCTAGCAATAGAGCATTATTACTAAGTGGTTATGAGACTACTCGTAAAGGCTTACGATAAAAGATGTAACTAACAAACAGATACCGGGTAACAGCATCAA
>Ga0209395_1007791_pt1 | contig 11146 bp, 8 predicted proteins | sample GOMGulsemesocosm_3_FD_184635 | JGI IMG/M metagenome (GOLD analysis project Ga0209395, IMG submission 184635) | Methane-oxidizing microbial communities from mesocosms in the Gulf of Mexico - GOM9D Gulf of Mexico (SPAdes) (version 2) | ecosystem: Environmental > Aquatic > Marine > Cold seeps... | reverse complement strand
CAATAGAGCCAGTGAAAGTTACCGCACCAATAAAGATACCTAAGAACACTTCAACATCGTGAATTGTTTTAGCTGCACCTAATAAGATACCGTGATCTAAGTATGAGTTAAAACCGATGAATGCAGCAGCAAGACCTACGAAACTGTGAAGAATTGCGATTAGCTCTGGCATTGAAGTCATTTCAACTTTAAGTGCTAAACGAACACCAATGGCTGCACCGATAGCCATTGCAATCGTTGTGTAACCAAGACCGTTTGTTGCACTTGCGATCGTTGCAATAACAGCAATGATCATACCGATAATACCGAAGAAGTTACCCTTACGAGCACTCTCTTGGCTACTTAGGCCATTAAGGCTGGCGATAAATAGAATAGCGGCAATGATATATGCTGCTGTAATTAATCCTTGAGACATGTTTATTTATCCTTTTGGAACATTTTTAACATACGGTGCGTAACGGTAAAGCCACCCACGATGTTGATAGTTGCGATCAGTATTGCAATCGTAGAAAGCACGGTAACCACTAGGTTGTCACTACCAACTTGTAATAGTGCACCAATAATGATGATACCGCTGATTGCGTTTGTAACACTCATAAGAGGTGTATGTAGTGAATGTGCAACATTCCAAACTACGCCGTAACCAACAATACATGCCAGCATAAATACAGTGAAGTGTGCTAGGAAGTCAGATGGAGCAACACTTGCTAACCAGCCAAATAGGCCTGCAGCAACAATAGCGCCAACAGGTTTGATCCATTTGTTAGGTGCTTTCTCTTCAACAACAACAGCAGGTGCTTCTTCAACTTTTGGTGCAGGCGCTGCACTTACGTTAATTGCTGGTGGTGGCCAAGATATTTCGCCATCTTTAACAACTGTAGCGCCACGGATAACTTCATCTTCAAAGTCGATATCGATGTTGCCATCTTTCTCTTTGCAAAGTAGTTTCATCAAGTTAACTAAGTTTGTTGCATATAGTTGGCTTGACTGTGTCGGTAGTCGACTAGGTAAATCTGTGTAACCAATGATTTTAACGCCATTTTCAGTTTCAAAGATCTCATCTTTCACTGTTAATGCCGCGTTACCGCCAGCAGCTGCTGCTAAATCAACAATTACGCTACCCGCTTTCATTGATTTAATCATCGCTTCGCTAATGATTTTTGGAGCTGGTTTTCCAGGGATAAGCGCAGTAGTGATGATGATATCAACATCTTTAGCTTGCTCGGCCATCATTTCAGCTTGCGCTGCTTGATAACCTTCACTCATGGTTTTAGCGTAACCCGTAGTGCTTACTTCTGTTTCCTCAACGTAATTTACCTCAAGGAATTCAGCACCCATACTTTCAATTTGTTCTTTTACTTCTGGACGCGTATCAAATGCGCGTACGATAGCACCTAAGCTACCCGCAGCACCTAATGCAGCTAGACCTGCAACACCAGCACCAATAATTAGTACTTTTGCTGGTGGCACTTTACCTGCCGCTGTAATTTGACCTGTAAAGAAACGACCAAATTGGTTCGCTGATTCAATAACCGCACGGTAACCGGCTATATTTGCCATCGAGCTTAATGCATCTAATGCTTGTGCACGAGAGGTACGTGGCACACTGTCCATCGCAATCACGCTTACTTTTTTAGCTTCAAGCTTTTTAAGTAATTCAGGGTTTTGTGCTGGCCAGATAAAGCTAACAAGGGTCGCGCCCTCTTTAATTAGCTCTATTTCTGCATCCGTTGGTGCATTAACTTTAAAGATAATGTCCGATTGCCAAACCGATGCATTATCAGTGCTGATAGTTGCACCTGCATCTGTGTATGCTTGGTCAGAAAAGCTAGCTGCTGTTCCGGCGTTATTTTCTACAAGAAAGTCAAAACCTTGTTTGATTAACAGCTCAACCGTATTCGGTGTTGCTGCAACTCGGTTTTCTCTATCTTGGATCTCTCTAGGTATACCTATTTGCATAGTAAGTCCGTGATCGCTTGTTGTTATAATTAATGATGATGGTTGATTTTACGTACAATTTATATGGAGAAGTAGATCTGGATCAGTTTCCCCTCTATTTATAAACGTTACCTAAATTCTGAATACCTTTTGTTCGATTTTGTTGTTTTATTACAACATTCATTGAAGCGTTAAATATTAGTTAAAAAACGTGATTTAGGCTAGCTTTTTTAGATTAAAATAACACTGTTTCTACAACAATAACGTTACTTAATATATTAAAACGCTATATCGTGTTAACAGAATGTAAATTTACACCATTTTAGAAATAAATTTACAACTATTAAGGCTGTTTGTGTCGATGTGTTTGATAGGTATTGGTTATATAGGAGGGGTTTATAAATGAAGGGCGTCATTGAAGCTTAACAACTAAGTATTGTTAAGCTTCAATAGAATACTACTTGTTGCGTTTACGACTTGCACCAAATCCAGCTAGTCCTAAAGCAAATAACAAAATACCTGCAGGCGCTGGTACATCAACAGGTTTTGTTGTAAATGAGCCTGTTTCAATTAATAGCCAAGAATCATAAGATGAATCTCCAGCATCAGCAATAGCAAATTCCATCGAGTGAGTACCTGCGGTTAAGTCAAATACCGAAATTTGCAACATAGTTGTAAAGCCATCTGCTTGCAAGTTATAAGCTGCGTCTGTGTTATCAATAAAAAATTCTGAATTTTTTTGATCATTTACATTATCAATTGAAACCAATGTATCAGTACCAGGAAGTGTAGCGACATTTTCACCATCTAAGAAAAAGGCAAAAGCGTCATTAAACCCTGCGTTTACAAACTCAAGATATTCTTCAGAGGCAAATGTAAAATTGAAAAACAGATCTGAAGAGGTAGAGTGGTCAATTTCAAAGTCAAAACTTAATACATTAGCATCATTAGTAGACGCACCAGCTAATGCGTTTAACCCACTATGACCACCAGTGCTAGTCGTTGATGATATGCCTGTTTGATCATTAACTCCCTGTAAGTTAGAAGCTTTACCGGTAGATAATACAATACCTTGTTCAAAACCTAGACCCGAATTTATCCCATTGGTGAAAATTCCAGCTTGTGTCGCGTTGCCTACATAATTAATGTTACTAATAGATAGATCATTACCGACGATAGATTGCGCTAAAACGTTGCTGTCACTCTCTGCTGTAATAGAGATTGCTTGAGCGCTACTTGTTGCTACTAAAGCACTTGTAATTACTAACGGTAGAATCCCTGCTTTAAACTTCATTTAAACTTCCTTTTTTTTGTGTTGGTGTGGTTTTTATTTTACATCAATTAAGCATGAATTGTGCCATGCCCGTATTTATTGGGGCTAGCGTTTGAGTGAGATGTGTTTTGTAAATTATTTCGACACTTTTATCTGGGGGAGATGGACTAGAGTGAATTAGCAACGTAACTATTTTATGCATTGCTGTAGAGAATAAAACTAAAGGTTTCTGTCTTTAATATTGGCCAACTCCTTGTTTAATATTTCGACAATTCAATATGTGGCGCTACAATATAAGAATCATATTTAATCTTTTCTATTTGTGTGTCGGGACAGTGAAAATTGGGCTTACTCCCAACGAGTAAAGGCATTAAGCTTCTACTATCTATGTAGCAGGGAATAAGCGGATCTATTGAGTAGGAACTAAGGTGTGGATAATGAAGCTTTTGTATTGTTTATTTATTCTGTCGCTCTACCATACTTTACTACTTTCGTCTGAGAATAGCTTTCCACACCGGCCCCAATATCCCGAACTTAATTATATTGGTCTTTTGGAGCTAAAGAATCAGTTAAGAACAAGTTTAATTATTGATGTTCGCTCTGAACTTGAATTTAATACTGTACATATACTTGATGCTATCAACATCCCCTTTTCAAACCGAGGTTTTTTGGTCTCTATTAAAAAACTGACTGGGCAGTTTCCGAGCAAACAATTGGTTATATATTGTAATGGCCGTAGTTGTGAAAAAAGCTATCAAGCGGGGCGCATGTTAAACCGATACCATTATAAAAATAGAGTTTTTGATGAAGGCATGAGGGACTGGTTAGTAAGGTACCCCGAACACTCTGAGTTATTAGGAAAAACACCAGTGGATAGCAACGACCTTATCTCTGAGCAAGAGTTTGAAAACCACTTACTTAATTACGACGAATTCATAAAATTATCTAATAACGCTTATGTTTTTGATATCCGTGATGTTTACCAAAGAAACAGTGATGATTTGTCGTTGCACCAACGTACTGTGACCTTAGACAAAATGCTACTTTTTTTGCAGGAAAATAAGTTTCAAGATAAGCCTCTGCTTCTATTTGATGCGACAGGTCGACAGGCTCGCTGGTTACAGTATCACTTAAAAAAACACCATTACTATGACTATTTCTTTTTAAAAGGGGGTTATAGAAGTATCAAAGAGCGAGCCGTTATTACTGATTGATATTAATGTAGGCATGCCTCTCTTGAGGTATATCACGCAGTTCTCAAGTTATTTATATTACTCTTCAATATCTGTAACGGTTCATGTACTTCAATCTCTGTGCATTAACCCTTAAGCCCCCATCAGCAAGCTAGAAATATTTGGTAACGTATAATGCACGAACAAAATATCAGACGACTTTTACAATGTGACATAAAGTTACTTGTTGCTTTTTCACTGCTAATGCAAGAGAAGCATGTTACTAAAGCCGCGTTAAAGCAGGGCATTTCTCAACCCGCAATGAGTCTATTATTACAGCGTTTAAGAAAGCTATTTGATGATGAGATCTTAGTTTCTACTACTCAAGGACTGATTGCCAGTGAGCGCGCTTTGCAACTTCAACCACAGATTGAGTTGTTGCTTAACAAATTAGAGTCTGTTGTTAACGATGAAGTGTTCGAACCTCAAAATGCGATGGGGAATTTTCGGGTATCTGTCTCTGATGCCACCATGCAATTTATCACCCGTAAATTGGTGATGGGGGCGATGCAACAAGCACCAAATTTAACCTTTGAACTGGTTGATAGAAAGTCCAATGCTTGGGCTTTATTAGAGTCAGGGGGCGTAGATCTATTTTTTGGCTATAAAAGCGATCAACCTAAAACAATTGCTTATGAGAAAGTGTATCAAGACAGGCACCTTTTAATGGTTGCCAAATCTCATGCGTTAGCGAGTCATTCACAACTAACAATAAGTGATACCGTTAAGTATTTAATGGTCAATAATCCAAATTCTAAAACAGACAACCTTGTTGAACAAAGCTTAAAAGAGCTGAAATTAAGCAGAAAAATCCAACTTTCATCGGAATCACTTTTTTGCCTAAAGCAAGCGGTTGAAACCGGATTACTGATTGGTTTTTTTCCTAAATCATTTATTGATGCCTTTGCCGACTTAAGTAAAGTAAAAGTCTTTGTTATGGATGAATTACCTGGATCTGACGGTTATATGTATTGGCATAAAAAATCCGATGGTGAACCTATCAATAAGTGGATGCGTCAGCAATTTAGAGATATTGCTAACTCACCCGCATTGCATAATATCAACTATTAGCGGTTATCATATTGCCAACGTAATTTATCTGGATTTTTTAATCTGACCCATAAATCATCGGTGCACGCTTCACGCCAATAGTGTTGCTCTTCGAAACACTCCTGTACCTCAATTGATACGGCAAAATTAATTGCGGTGACACGCCATTTCCCAGTTAACTTTTTCATCTATTACCTCTATTTTTCAATTAAATTATTTATCCATTTTTTACTGCGTAATCGGTGAATACATGCAAACCACTTAAATATTGCTTCTATAAAGAACAGGGCATAGACCCACTGCGCTGAAAAGCCAAAATAGATTGCTGCGATTGCTGCGATGGGAATGCCAAATAACCACTGGGTAGACATATCCTGATAGAGGCAGAATTTTACATCGCCACCTGCGCGCAACACGCCAACCACTAAAACGGTAGGAACCGAGCGAAGTACAATACCAAAACAAAGAATGACTAAAAATTGTTGCGATAGGGCGTAGGTGGAATCACCCAAGGTAGTGAAGCTATTTAATATAGGCGTTTGAAATAGGTAAAGTAAGATAGCGACTACTAATGTAATGGCAAAACCAACAAAAGCAAAAGCAATCGCTTGATAATAAGCTTGCTCAAAACGTTTGGCTCCGAGTTGGTTGCCAATAATGACTGCTGATGCGTTTGCTATTCCCACTAAGAGGCTCAGTGAGATAGCCTCAACAGGTGTCATGACTGACAGAGCGACTAATCCCTGTTCGCCCGTTTGTCCCATTATTGCAGTGTAGGTAAACAGACCCGCCGCCCAGGTTAAAAAGTTAAAGGTGGTTGGCAGTGAGAGTGCTAAAAAACGTTTCACCTTTGATAAGTCAAGTGAGATGAGTATATCTGTCAAAGAGAAAGCAAGTAGGTGGCGTTGTAGATAGAGGTATAGATATAAACAAACAACCTCAACCATGCTACTGATTAACGTTGCAAGCGCTGCTCCTTTTATTCCCATGGCAGGAAAACCCATAAAACCAAAAATGAGCAGGTAATTAAGAATAATGTTCAAAATGATGCCAAAACCACTGAACAACGTGCTGATCATAGGTTTATGCATGGAGCGTAAACCTGCTGCCATCGTGCTAACAAAGGCGATACTTATCATGCTGAATGAGGTTATTTGTAAATACTCGACGCCTAATTGCTTTATTTCAGGCGAGTCTGTCGCAAGGGACATTATTTGAGCCGGAAAAAACCAAAATAGGGCAACCGTGAAGATGGCGACAATAGAAGAGGTAAGCCAAGTTAGTGCCGTGCTTTCAGTCACACCTTGATTGTCTTTTGCTCCCCAATACTGCGCGACTAGTAGTGCGCCACCGGTGGTGATGCCACCAATCATAATAGTAGTCACAAATATCGCACGACTTGCCACGCCGATAGCGGCAACCGAGGCTTCGCTAAGTTGGCCGATCATGATCACATCTATCAAACCTTTGCTAGAAAAAAGAATACTTTGCAAAGTGATAGGAATAGCAAGGGTGAACATTTTTTGTAGAAAGTCACCACGGGAGTGATGAACAACCTGTGAAAGAGTTACCGACATAAAACCTCATCTATTATCTGAAACTAATAGAGCAGGTTACTCGGGATGGAAAATTGATACCAATATTAAATCCATATAGTGATTATATGGATTTAATATTAGCTAGCTAATATCTGCAAAAGCGGGAGGGCAGTTAAAGGTAATTCGCTGCTCTGTTGTTGGATGGGTTAATGTAATACTACCTGCATGCAGGGCTAGTCGTTGTGGTGATAGCTGTTTACCAAACTCAGTGGCATAAAAATCGTCCCCAACAATAGCATGGCCAATTTGTTGCAGATGAACGCGTAATTGGTGAGTACGGCCCGTTAAAGGTGTTAACTCAACTAAGGTAGTTTGTTTTTCACGTTTAAGCACTTTCCACTCGGTTTGTGAGCTTTTCCCCTGCTCAAAATCGACAATCTGGCGCGGACGATTTTCCCAGTCACAGCGAATTGGCAGGTCAATTAAGCCACTGTCTTGTTTAATAATACCTTCAACACGTGCATAGTAAGTCTTATCGATCACCTTTTGCTGGAACTGACGACCCATATGACTTTGTGCTGATTTACGCATCGCTAATATAATGATGCCTGAAGTGGCAAGATCTAAACGATGTACCACACAAGCATTTGGCCAAATACGTAAAATTCGCAGTGCTAAGCTATCCGAGTGTTTTTTCTCACGCCCGGGTACACTTAATAATCCAGCAGGTTTATTTAAAACAACGATATCGTCATCTTGATAAAGAATATCTAAGTAAGGTGTCGTCGGCGGGTTATAAACAAAATGTGGCATAATAAAGGTCTGCTTTAAGGCTAGAAGGTTACAAAAGCTGACAGCTGTTAGCCATCAGCTGTCAGCTTTATATTACGATTGTGTTGAAACAATAAAACGAATCGAATCTAGTTTCAATTGAGTTTGATCTAGTATCTGTTCAAAGTTTGCTTGTTGATCGCGGATAAACTGGATCTCATCTTCACGAATATTAGGGTTAACTGCTTGCAGTGCTTGTAATCTATCTCGCTCACCTTGCAGCGTTTGCTGCATATCAGTTTTAGCATCGACTAATATATCAGCCATTAAAGCTTGTGCTGTCGGAGTAGAGTCTTTGATTAATTGGTGAATGAGTGGCTGCGATGTATTAGCTATTTTACGGCTAATATGACGATTTACAGGTGATAACTGTCGATCAAAGCTATCAAACGTCACGTTTTCACCTAGGTTTTTACCATTTTTATCTAATAACAGGCGAATTGGTGTTGTTGGCAAGAAGCGGCTCAATTGTGCATTATTAGTGTTCATCGCTTCAACGACGTAGATAAGCTCTAAGAAGGTGGAGGCTGGTGGTAATGAGTTGTTTTTTAGTATAGCAACCGATGTTGTTCCGGTATCACTACTTAAAATCATCTCCATGCCACCTAAGATCATTGGGTGCTCCCAACTTAAATAGTGAACATCATCACGGCTTAATGCAGTCTGGCGATTAAAGGTAACCGTTGCACCTTCTTCGGGTAAACCAGGGAAATCACTGGTGAGCATATGATCTGTCGGGCGTAATACTAAACAATGTTCGCTTTGGTCTTCCTGCTGTACGCCTACAACATCAAACAGTTGCAATGCAAACGTGGTGAAGTCCGGAAGTTGATCGATTTCAGTAATATCGTCTAATAAATCACTTGGGTGTAATAAACCGCTAGAGTTAATCTCTAATAGTCTGTCTCGCCCCTGTTCAAGTTGTACTTTTAATATATTGTTCTGCGAACTGGTTGTTTGAATCAGTTTATCAAACTCGCCATTACTGTTTTCGCCAGTGGCAAGCAGTTCAATCAGTTGATCTTTTACTTGCTCATAAACAGTATGACCCGTTGGTGTTGTTTGCGTAAACGCAGATAAACCGTTTTCATACCACTGCTGTAGGTGCTCTTGCGCAGTATCTTTTAAATAAGGCGTATAGATTTGGATATCACAACGTTGTCCTATTCTGTCTAATCGACCAATACGTTGCTCTAACAGGTCAGGGTTAATTGGCAGATCAAACAGTACTAAGTGATGTGCGAACTGGAAATTACGGCCTTCTGAACCAATTTCAGAACAAAGCATAACCTGTGCGCCATCTTCAACCTGTGCAAAGTAGGCTGCTGCTTTATCACGTTCAACTAACGATAAACCTTCATGGAAAACCGCTGCTTTAATTGCTTCACGAGTACGTAGTGCTTCTTCAAGTGCAAGGGCTGTTTCAGCTTGTGCGGCAATAATTAAGATCTTTTCATCTTTGAATTGCTGAATAAGGTCAATTAACCAACTAATACGCGGATCAAAAGCACACCATGAGTTGGAAGTACCACCTTCAAAGGTTTGGTACATCTGCTCTGGATATAATGCGCTGAATGCTTGCTCTTCTATCGTACCTGAAGGCAGCATTTTCGATACTTTCATCGCCGTTTTGTATTGATCAGGTAAAGGTAATGCAATGGATTTTAAGATACGCTTTGGGAAACCTTTAATTGCAGAGCGTGTATTACGGAATAACAAACGACCAGTACCGTGACGGTCTAGCAGGTTAGTGATTAATTCACGTTCAGCCTGTTGGCGCTCATCATCACTTGGTGGCAGATCATCAATCACTTTAAGCAGTGGTTGTACGTCTTGTTCGCTAAGTAGATCGGTAATACTGTTTTGTGCGTCATTATCTAAAGGCTGATTATCAAGTAATTGATTTACAGCATCAACAACGGGTTTGTAACCCGCTTCTTCATCCACAAATTTTTGGTAGTCGTAAAATCGACTTGGATCTAATAAACGCAAACGAGCAAAGTGACTTTCGCGGCCAAGTTGATCTGGTGTTGCTGTCAGTAGTAAAACTCCTGGCGTTTCTTTAGCTAAGGCTTCAACTACTTGGTATTCACGGCTTGGTTTTTCTTTATCCCAAATAAGGTGATGTGCTTCATCAACGATTAACAGATCCCATTCAGCTTCTAAAGCATGTTCAAAGTGAATCTTTTTGCGCAACAGGTTAATACTACATAAGACTAACTGCTCAGTCTCAAAAGGGTTAACTTCATCGGCATAAGCTTCACTACAACGGCTATCGTCAAAAATACTAAAGTGAAGGTTAAAGCGACGCATCATTTCAACTAACCATTGATGCTGTAAGTTTTCAGGTAAAACAATCAACACACGTTTAGCACGACCTGTAATGATTTGCTGGTGGATAATTAAACCGGCTTCGATTGTTTTCCCTAGACCTACTTCATCAGCTAATAAGATACGAGGTGCATGACGTTTGCCAACTTCTTCAGCGATATAGAACTGGTGAGGAATAAGATCCACACGAGGTCCTAATAACCCACGTAGGTTGGATTTCTGCTGTGTATGTTGATTAAGCAGTGCTTTATAACGCAGTACAAAGCGGTCAAACTTATCGATTTGTCCGGCGAATAGTTTGTCCTGCGGTTTATTAAACTTAATAAAGTTATTTAAAAACGTTTCTTTAAGTTTAGTCGCTTCACCCGTTGACAAAGACGTACCTATATAAGTAATAAGCTCACCTTCGTCATCAACCTCAGTGACTAAGATTTTAGATTCATCATGGCTGACTATTTCATCGCCAACATTAAAACGTACGCGGGTAATAGGTGCTTCAGCAATAGAGTAAAGGCGCTGTTCGCCAGAGGCTGCAAACAGCAGTGTCAACATACGGCCTTCGATAGCGACAATTGTGCCTAATCCTAATTCTGATTCTGCATCGCTAATCCAACGTTGACCCAAAGAAAATGTCATAAAATACCACTCAAATAAAACGGGAAAATAATTAAGGCGCGTATATTACCTAAATCTGCGCATAATTTACTAATCATTAAACTATAAATTTTTGTACCCATAAAACTAGCATATAAATGAAGAAAAACATGCTTTGTATGTTTAGTGAGCGAACGGTCCTTAAATGTAAATAAAGTGTTGCTAAGGTGATTTAGATCCCTATAATGCGACCCCACAGACAAGGACGGTGACGAAAGTTACTAACCCAGTCCGAATCAACAAACTCGATGAGTTTGAGCCAACAAAAACTTTTAAAGCGATTTGAAATTTAGATGTTG
>Ga0209395_1007786_pt1 | contig 11150 bp, 16 predicted proteins | sample GOMGulsemesocosm_3_FD_184635 | JGI IMG/M metagenome (GOLD analysis project Ga0209395, IMG submission 184635) | Methane-oxidizing microbial communities from mesocosms in the Gulf of Mexico - GOM9D Gulf of Mexico (SPAdes) (version 2) | ecosystem: Environmental > Aquatic > Marine > Cold seeps... | reverse complement strand
ATAAAAAAATTCATGTTGTAAACAATGCTCTAGGGCTACATACCTTTATATCGAGAGTTCAAGGGAATAAATTAAAAAGTAAAAATGAAATACGAATTAGTGATATATTCAAAACTGGTCCCGAAGCATTTCTAGAGATGATAGTCGTTCATGAATTAGCTCACATCCGAATAAAACCCCACGATAAGGCCTTTTATCAATTGTGCCAATATATGTTACCTGACTACCATCAACTAGAATTTGAAATGCGTGTATATCTAACTCAACTAGAACTAAAAGGTGATATATACTAACGGTAGTGGCTGAATGAGTTTGGCCACTACCTATACGTGTTTTCAATGCAAAGCCTAATCCAAATAGCCTTCACGGATGAAACTCCTAATGTCTCTTTTGTGGCTTGTGACCTTATAAAAATGAACACTGGTAGTTTATCCCTCACCAAAAGCTAACGTCAAAAAAGTGCGCGAAGAAGACATTAGCAATTACTTTTTTGCCATATATTTTCTAATGTAATATTCGAGTCATATTACTGAGAAGTCTCAGTAATTACCAGAAATCAACCTGACAAACCTCTAATTCACTGATATTATTAATAATAATCTAGAATGTTATACTGGATATTAGTGAGAAGTCTCAGTAATATCCAAGTACTGATAAAAATAAAGTATTTCCAGTTTCTAAAGCTTTGAAATTATGGGATATTAATACGAATTATTTAAAGTTTATGGGATGGACATTACTGAGAAGTCTCCATAATAAGCTGTTATATGCCCAGTCGGAATCATATTTTTACTTGGAAACATAGATGAAAACTCCAAAAGAATTTATTAAGTCATCAGATATTCAAAATATGGAAGGTCAATCAAAAGTTCACCTTCTAAATTCTAATGCAATTCGTAAAACCAAATCTCTTGGATCATTAACTGGTTTAACAGATCTAGGCTTCCAAATAATGACTGTAGAACCTGGACATGAATACTCTGAATATCATCGCCATTTATACGAAGAGCAGTGCTTTTATATTTTGTCCGGACAGGGTGAAGTAATCATTGATGAAAAATCATACCCCATTTCTGTGGGTGATTTTCTTGGGTTTCAAAAAGATGGGGCAGCTCATACAATATTTAATAATAGTGATGAGTCATTGAGTTTCATTTGTGCCAGAGTCAATTTGGAACAAGATGTTTGCGATTATCCCAAAAAGAAAAAACGGCTATATATGAATGGAGCTGAAGAGTCATTGGTTGATTTTAGTGATATTAGAAAGGATGACTAATCCTGATAAATAGTTTAGCGTGGTCATATAACAAGCTAATTAATAAGGACAAAAAACAGTTTGCTGTTTTCGTTCCTCAACATTTTAGCAAACAATTTTTTGCCCATTATTAGGGCGTTAGCTGTACAGGAAATAACATGGACGTCGAGCTGTCAATTCAACCTAATAAAAAAATTAGGCTATCGTCATTTCAAAATAACATGGATGGTACTGGAAGTTGTTCTCTTTCGATCCAAAGTGGTCGCTTTTCATATTCAACAACTGAATTTTGTTTTGATAGCCTTCAACTATTTACAGATCAAGTAAAAACTATATACCAATCCTTAGTTGGGACTGCTGAATTAAGTTATCACTATGAACGTGAATTTATAAAGTTTGAAGCTAAATCTATGGGGCATATTGAATTCTCAGGTGAATTCATTGAGTATGGTGAGATTCAGCAAGAATTAAATTGTGGTTTTATATTAGATCAAAGTTATTTACCAGATTTTATTGAGCAACTAGAGTGTGTTCTGCAAGCTAAGTACAGCTAACAAGCCACTCAAGCAGGACAAATAACAGTTGGCTTTGTTCGCTTCGCTCTCTATTTTAGCCAACTATCATTTGCCTCTTAGTGGGGCGTTATATTCTCAACCTTGTTCGGAGTAATAATTGGAAACTGAACTTCTAAACACCGTAGATGAGCTTGATGGTTATTCTTTTTCTACTTTAGATTTTGTGGAAAAATTCAAAATTAAGCATCATTCATTATGGATTACTCTAGTGGATAAGTATGGTGAAGGTGGTAAAGGTTGTGGCACTCGATATAGTGCAATTAGTTTTATCTCTCAGCAACTTAATAAGCTCCATAATTCAGAGGAGTTAGAAAAACTCGATTATCGAAAGGCTCCGCCAGAGTTTGGAAATTCTCACATTCGCTATTGGGCTGCGAATAAGCAATACCAAGATTACCCTGATGAAATAAGTGATGTTATATCTGTAATTGAAGGAGCAAAAAAGCAAATAACCATAAACCGATATGAAAGAGACAGAGCTGCACGTACTAAGTGTATAGAAAAACATGGATTATCCTGTGCTGTATGTAATTTCAACTTTGAGTCATCTTATGGTTCCCGCGGAGCTGGCTTTATTCATGTCCATCATTTGAAACCATTAGGTGAAATCGGTGAGTCTTACAAGTTAAACCCGGTCAAGGATTTAAGGCCTGTATGTCCTAATTGTCATGCAATGCTTCATCGTACTATTCCTGCAATATCAATAGAAGAGTTGCAAACGAATATAACAAGCAAATAAATCAGGACAAATAACAGTTGGTTTTTGCTCCTGCGTCGCTTATTTTAACCAACTGATATTTGCTCATTATTTGGGCGTTATGCTTCTAGGAAATCATGCATCAATTTGGAAATAAAAATAAATTGTGTTTCATTGTTGCTCTCAATGCCGAGGACGGACTTTGGCCAATAGATATTTGGGCTAAAAACGTATTACTTACGCACTACGACCATTGGGCTTACCTTCAATGTTTTATTTTTTCTTTAGAAGTAGAATTAAATAATCTAAAACTACGAAAACTTGACGATGTATTTTTCGATCATGGTCCAACTACAGATGATTTTCATGCAGAAATTTACCTTTCTGAAAATGAGGTTGATTTAAGTTTTGAGCTTGACAATAAAATGGTTAAAGTATCAATGCAATACAATGAGCTTATTGATTTGTATACTAAAGTTATAGTGCATTTAAATAAACTCGAAGCATAACAAGAGACTATGGCTCAAATAAACGCTTTTTCAATATAAAAACTAATGAAAAGTAAGTTTTTATAGTTCTGCTCTAATGCCTTCTTTGTGGCAAAAGTGACGATTAGCATAGTTAATTGGCTTGGAATTTTGTTAGCAGGTATGAAAGGCTAACAAAGTGCGCTATATAGAAGATACGAGTCGCAACATCAAAGCTCCTCTTCCTCGGCTGAAAGGGGACATTAAATCACGTCACCTCTTAGGTTGAGTTCTTTATTTTTCAATTACCAATCTAGGGTTGGATTATTTTGTGAAGTTATTCACATAGCGCTATAGTTTCCTAAATTGAAGAATCATCTATTCAACAAACCATTATTCGCTTATAAATTTAAGTTGTGTGCTTGATTTCAACTTTTCTAAAAGTTCAGCCTGCATGTATTGATAAATATCATCGATATCAAGCACCTCAATTTTTGCTAGATAACGCTCCTCAGTATGTTGGCTAATACGCTCAACATGCATCGGCTCCATCACATAAATTTTGTCAGCCCACTCAAGTAATTCAACGTTGCACAGTCGAGTCTTATATTGTTTGCAATACTTCTCACTTAAGCCCGCAGATTGAAATACATGCTTATTATTAACTGAGCGAAAATAATCTTCAGCCGTGCGAGAACGATGTAAGTTAGCAGTGCAAAGAAAAAGGATATTCATTATATTGGCTATAAAAGTTTGGAAACTGTGGTTAGCTTGTTCGCGTTAAATTTTTCAATAATCGTGTGAAGTTCTATCATCGTTGGCCGCCCGTAATAAGAGGTATCAATATGGAGTGTGTTTTTTATCCATATTGGTACTTGAGTAGAGTTATGGCCGTGAATAGAAAAATCGACACCACAGTTCAACACAGATTTTTGTTTGGTAAATAATTCTCGATCCCATAATAGTGCATTAACTATCGTTGATTTATCGGCGGGCAAATTATCCCAATTCCATTTAATTGGCAGAGTATGGGATATACCAATTTTCATACCTTGATACTCTACCATTATCGATAACGGCTGATTAAGTAGCCACTGGCAATGTGATGTCAATTGTTCATCAGGGACTGAACTATGCCAAGCTCCTCCATTCTTAATCCAAAGTGATTTCGCAGTCGCATCATTATTGAGGATGGATTCAATCATTAAATGTTCATGGTTTCCAAGCACAACGAGCGCATTTAATTCTCGCATTAGTTCCAATATCATGAGGCTATCGTCACCACGGTCAATCATATCGCCTAAACAAATCAGCTTATCTGCTTTTGGGTTAAAGCTAACTCGACTCATCGCCTCTTTAAGCCTCCTATGATTGCCATCTAAATCGCCAACGACAAAAACTCGCTGATTGTTATTCAAACGAACGTGCTGGATACTGGGAGAATTGAGGATAGCGGTGACTGAAATTTTCATCATAATAAGTTCACCATATTTTCTTTTTAAACTGATTATATAATCTATATTGCTTAAAATTATGCATAGACAGATTATCTTAGCGGTACTAGTTGTTTATAATGACTTCATTACACTTTTCTGCAAACGTCTTCACAAGCATTGTGAGTCGTTGAATTTGAGACTCATATCGGTAATAAAATGTGATTGAATTATCATCACTTATTTTGGCTCGTGTATCATTCAAACCACCATCAATCTGGTAGCTGTATCTATCATTAACAGTGGGAATGATGCGCTCAGCTTTAAAAGCATACAGAGCAAACGCAGCTAAAACTTCTTCAGGCTCAGCATTTTGATTGACTAACAATTGGATATTCAATTTCATGTCATTTCCTTTCTCAATGTAAATATTCGCCTATGGTGTTTGTGACTATAGCGGTTGACCGTTTTTGTCTGTAAAGAACTCATTTATCCCTACAACATAAACACTTGCTCCACGTTTTTTTGACTCATCAATAATAATGTCCAATTTCATCGACTGCCACATTGTATAGCCATTCTCCCCATCCTTTGGGAGGTGGTAGATACTGCCGGACTGTTGCTCCCATTCTAAATACGAATCGTAGCTTCTAATATTGTGAGGATTATATGAACCTGACGAGAGTCGCCAATTTTCATTGCCCCAGCGCCATGTAGCAAAAATTTTTAAGAGTATTGGCTCTCCAGGTACATCGAATTGTAAAATAGTCCATCCATCTGGGTGATGTTTTTTCATACCGATATTATCTTAACTGGCTCAAACTCTGGATTTTCTGAACCAGGGTATCCCTTAGGATTACAAATAACCGTAGTTGCACCTATCTTATAAGATGATGAGTTATGTAGGTGACCGTGCACCCAATAGGCGATATCATGGTCGCCAATAAAACGCTCTAAATTTGATACATACGCCGACGTAGTTATATCTTCTGTCTTATGAGCAGGAGCAGAGCGCATGCTAGGGCCATGATGAGTTATGATTACATTTGTTTGGCCACGTAATTCACTAAGCGTTTTACCCAGCCAATTAACACTCAGTTTATTATATAAGGCGGTATCGATAGACCGAATTTTAGAATAACTTGGAAGCTTCTTTATTTTCTTATAGTCAGTCATGACCTGTTGACACTCGTACCCAGCCACACGAGGATTAGTCATTACCTCGAAATCCGTCCATAGAGTACATCCTAAAAAATTAACACCGCCAATCGTAACGACTTCTTTTTCAAGAATGGTGACATTTGTCTGCTCTGCTAGAGAGCGAATTTCACTGATGTACTTAGGTAATGTTTTTCCATATGCCTCATGGTTACCAAGTACATAGAGAACAGGAACCTTGAAGCACGATTGAGCCCATTTTATACCTCTATTCTTGGTATGAATATCACCCGCAAGAATAACCAAATCTGCGTCACACGTTTCAGGTTCGTAAATCTCAAATTCATTATGAATGTCACTTAATATTTGAATTTTCATACATGCTCACTTTTTGGTGTGAAACTACGTTGTATTTCTTCATCTCATCTCTATTAGAGTCTTCTATATAAACGAATGAGCTAGCTGGAATTCCTCGTCTAACCAATAAAAATTGCTGAATTGTCAGTGCAACTTCATTAGGGATAGAGTCCGCTTGATAAATACTATTTCGGGTGTAGACAAGCTTCCTGTCTTTATCAATTTCATTTACCAAGCTGCTGCACATCCAGTCTCCTTTTTGCCAGCGTTGCAAGTGATCTATTTCGACTTCACCGTAGAGAAACAACATATCTTCAACCGTTAATAATTGTGCATTTTTAATATTTCCTGTGATGACCGGTGTCATGTTTTCTCCCTGCTTTTTGATGCCATCGGTTTTTCCAAAAATTTTCTGAAGCGCCTGTGATTTCAGTAAGTTTATTGATTAAAGCTTGAGTGATTTCTAATTCATCTTCTCTGAATAGATTAAATTCTTTTGCTGTTAATCCGAGCTTTTTTGAGCTTTTTTATCTGATAGTTCATGAGTTCTTTGCCAACGAATAAACAGACTAAAAAAGTAAAAGCTTCGATCGCTAGTTTTACCTTGTGGTAAATATTCATCTGCTTTCAGTACATAGTAATAAGCACTACGATCTTGACCAATACGAAGTGGCTTTTCGTCTGCGTTAAGGTACAACTCTCCTTGCGTAATCATTTCAAGTACGAAAATTTTTATTTCTGTCGCATATAGTTCAATAGGCTCACAATTTATATTGGCAATACCACCATTAACAATGATGTATAACTGGTTTTTATCTATAACGTCGACAGCAATACGTAACGCATCAGGGTGACTGAATCGTATCAAACGAGCCTTGAAATTTTCAACCGTAAGCAAAATCACCTCAATTCACTTAACCCTAAAGAGATCGCCTCTTGCTGAAATCGACCAAAAATATTGACCACTTTTTCATAAGAACTTGTCAAGAAATGTTCATCGGCTACTTTACTGGTTTCATCAAAAGTTGACGGTTCGACAACATTATCAAACTCATTTAACTCAAGTTTAATTTTGGGAAGGCTAGCGCTTATATTTCCGAATGTAACTTTGTTGGAAACTTCATCATCAATATCCTCTTCTGTACGACTAGTCATCTTTTCAAACTTAACTACATCAGCTTCAAAAGGCACATCTTGCTTAACTCGATAAGCATACTCCAACAGTTTAGGCTCAGCAGGCATGTACATAATCGCCTCCTGATTTATTGAACCTGTCATTCTAAGTATTCGGCCTAAAATCTGTCTGAAATGCATTTCAGTTTTGATGTTGGTGAGATGGCAACAAATTTGTAATCGAGGGATATTAGTTCCCTCACTTATCATCCCTACGGAAATGATCCATTTAGTTTTTGCATGTCTAAATTGTTGAATAATAGTGGTTGGCTCACTTTCTCTGTAAGTAACAACAACGGCATCTTCGTTAAAACAGGCTTTCATTAACGTTGATATTTGTTTTGCATGCTCAACAGAAGATGCAACAATTAACCCTGCGCCGTCAGAGTTTTTAGCTCTAATTGAACTTAGCTTTTTTTGTGCCGAAGAAATTACGTATTTAACTACAGCTTCATTTTCAATAATTTCCTGATATGGAATGATTGATTGCGATAATAAACATTTAAAGCTAGTAAACGTTTTAGTCTCAACGTCATCTACAACAGAAATATTATTATTATCAATCGCAATTATCTGCGGCACACGACAAACATTGTCGGTAATGGCCTCAGAAAGCCCATAAACATAATCACACGATATTTTGTTACTTGGATGCATATAGTTTGAAAGAACAATAGGAGCAGCGTCTGAGCGCCAAGGCGTTCCAGTTAAAGCCAATGTATATTTAGCTTTATCTTGAATGTTTAATATTATTTGTTCGCCCCATGCATTTGCATTATCAATATTAGATCCCGCACAATGGTGGATCTCATCAAATATCACGAACACTCGATATCTATGAAATAACTGCCAAAAATTTTCATCGAGATACTGTAAATTTTGATAAGTTAAAGAGTGTCCTCTAGCTCCCAAAAGTCCATCAAAAGGTTCTTGGATAATTAACTGCAAATTTTCACTAAAGTCTTTGGAAACAATTGAAGATGGGGAAAAACAAATAATTAACTCAATGAGGTCACTTTTTAATAGTTTTTCAGCCAACACAGATGCCATCATTGTTTTCCCTGCGCCAGGTGTTGCTAGTGCTAGGAAGTGAGTTAATCCATTAAGATATTGCTTAAGAGCTTTATTTATACATTCAGACTGCCACTTTCTTAGTTTCATACTGCTTTATTTTTACCATCATTAATTAAGTTTTCTACTGCTTTTATTTTTCCGAGTAATCGCGAGTTTTGTTCACGAGCGTTGTTATATTGTGGCTGAAGTAGCTCATATAATTCAGGGAAATCATTACAAAGTTTTTTATATTCACTTGATTCGCCATAACTCATTAATAGATCATTTTTATACTCGTTTAAGCGTTCTTGTAACGAGTTTTGTATAGCGTTATTAACTGTGTTGGTTTGGCCATTTTCATTACAATATTCTTTGTATTCAAAAGTAAATTTATCTGCATCAAATAAATCCGTTTTGATAAAATTTGTTATCTCTTTTTTTTTTGAAATAGTTTTTCTTAACCAGCCATTATTGACTAGCTTTACTAGCTCGGCATAAACAAATCGACGAGCAGCACTAGGTACTAAACTTTTGTCTGAATGCAGTGTTATATAAGCAGCTCTTAACTCTACTGCAGAGAAATGGTCAAAATTTGGTGCCGATATGATCTGAACCAATAGCCGATCCAATTTCATTTGATCACCCTAAAAATATATAAAACAAAAGAACCCATTGAGTGGGATTATAATCCCACGGATTATACTCTGTGATATTATAATCCGCAATATGGAATAGTCGCTCATTTACTTAGGAATTTACCAGTGAGTGAGCTATCTAAACGATTCGGAGATAAAATTCGCTCCGTACGGACTGCAAAAGGAATATCTCAAGATAAACTTGCAGTAAAAACTCAAATTGATCGAAGTTATATTGGCCGGATAGATAGAGGTGAAGTAAATATCACCATAGACAAGTTGTACCTATTGGCTGTAGCTCTAGAGTGTGATCCCAAAGATCTTTTACCAGAAATAGTTTAATGTATTCCACGTCTCTGAACTAGCTCCCTCATATAATGGAAGCTAGTTCTAGATTTTATTTTCTAACTTGCATTTTATCTATTCTGTTTTGGTCACTATTACCACCAAGAAGTCATTAGCTGTGACCTGTCTTATCATTGCTCATTGGTTACGAGCTAAGGATCACTGTTGCCACTTTTTTGACCTTAGCTTTGGTGAGGGAAAATTACCAGTGTTCATTTTTCTAAGGTCACTAGCTGCAACAAAGGCAACATTAACGCTAACTGCTAGAGTTGAATTCAGATTAGTTTTTGTATCGATAACGTCTGCTTACAGTCCTTTTGAGTGACTTGTTATGCTTATTTATCAAAGCTGGCTAAACAATAGTCACAATGCTCATTTGATCCCGCTTTTTTTAGAGTGGCTTTTTCACGAGCCCCGATGTATACATTTTTATATAGTTATCATTCCAGGATTTATCACAAGTAGCTTTGTAATAGATATGTATTATTGCCGTAAAGATCTCTCGAGAACCACTTTCATCAACATTAAATTCAGACTGAATAATTGAATGATCTAACTTTGATTGATGCCTTAAGTGACACAATATCAACTCATATCGTCCTTCAGGTATACAATCACATTCATTTAATCCAACTCGAAAATATGTATCCAATTCTATTGACTGAATATTATTTGAGGCCTTTTTTGAAAACAGCTTCTTCACTTGAGATAACATGAACTTATCCTTGGCGCAATAGGCATAACGCCCCATTAAGAGGCTTTTAATTTTCGGCTAAAATGTGTAGCGAAGCGGAACCTAGCCAACTGTCAAAGTCCTGCTTGAATGGCTTAGGCTTAGTTTGAAAATATTAAATTGGCTTTTTGTATTAATGGCTTAATACTCCCAATTCTTTCCACTAGACTATTATCAATAATTATCATCCCAACATTGAAAAAGTTTCTTAACTGAGTCTTAGGATAATTAGTCTTCGATGGAAGAATAAGAGAATTAATTGCTTTGCTTACTTCAGAATTATTAAAGTCACATCCGAATATATTGTGAGCAAAGGCGTTTCTTATATCTCTTAATAGGTTTAGATCATGTTTCTCGTCCTCAGAAATTAACCCTAAACTAAAGCACAGATTTATTTTAGAGGAGAACTGGCTACTTTCTGCTATCTTTTTAGAAGTTGAGACACCTTGGACCAAGAATGCTTTAAGTAATCTCTCTAGATGAACTTCGAAAGCAGCGCCTGCTGTTAATACAGCTCCTCGTTCAGAGTTATTAAGTACATCATTCCAAACTTTATCGTCTTTAGTTAAAGAAACAAATTCATTTTTTTGATCACCAATTTTCACAGCAACTCCTAGAAGCCTAACGCCCCTGTTAAGCGGCAAAAAATTGTTGGCTATAATGTGAACGGAGTGAAACAGCCAACTGTTTTTTGTCCGTTTGAACGCCTTGTTAGTTTATGGTGGTTAACTTACCAGTTTTTGCGGTTACAACCAAGTTTCAAAGGCTTAGACGTGAGAAGTTGATGACTTCATCGCCACGTAAACCTGAATGTGGAATTTTGAGCCACACACCAAACCGCTGATAATAGTTATAGAAAAACCATTTTATTCAGCTTAAGTATGTGTGAAAACTTATAGTGAAATACGTAAATAAAAAGGCGAAAACAAACCAAAGAATTACACGCTAAAATTAATTAAAAACACCATTATTTCAAAATAAATTATTAAGAATTAAGTGGCGGAAACTAACGCCCCACTAAGAGGCAAATAATAGTTGGCTAAAATAAGCGACGAAGGAGCAAATAGCCAACTATTATTTGTCCTGCTTGAATGGCTTATGTACATTTACGACTCTGGTAGCGCTATTGATTTATGTACCCGATCGCAATTAGAGCAAATAAGTTTAAAGTTAAATTTATAATTTACACAAAGAAAAAAGAAACCGTAAATTTTACTACCAACTTTTATAAATGTTAAAGCAAAGGCCGTAGCGACCAAAATACTGTAT
>Ga0209395_1007784_pt1 | contig 11151 bp, 7 predicted proteins | sample GOMGulsemesocosm_3_FD_184635 | JGI IMG/M metagenome (GOLD analysis project Ga0209395, IMG submission 184635) | Methane-oxidizing microbial communities from mesocosms in the Gulf of Mexico - GOM9D Gulf of Mexico (SPAdes) (version 2) | ecosystem: Environmental > Aquatic > Marine > Cold seeps... | reverse complement strand
ATCAGCGGCAATATCACTGACAATCAAACCCTGTCGCTGAGCTATGAAGGTCGTGATGAAGAAGCGGAATTTAGCAGCAAGCCCAACTGGTATGTCGCACCTGGCACGACCTTGTACGACAGTGAAGGTAAGCGCGACACCTATACCGTGAACTACACCTTGCAGCAAAACGACCTGTTGAACCTAGCCGTTACGCTTTACGATACCGAGCAATCTTTTAAAGGTGGCGCCTATAACTGGTTGGCTGAAATCTCTACCGCCGGCCTAGATATTCGCAATACCAGCCAGCTTGGCGACCACAGAATTATCTATGGCTTCGATTACCGCGAAGACGAAGTGATGAGTGACGGCACCTACTTAGGGACTCGCTATACCGCCGAAGAAGAGGGCGATGTACTTGGTGTTTACGCTCAGGTTCACTCCCAGCTTACCGATGATTTGTTGCTGAGCTACGGCGCTCGTTACGATAAGTATGAAAACGAGCAAAAATCGCGCGATGGTCAAACCGGTAATCCCTCGAAGTTTGACGAGTCTGATGTCAGCCTTAACGTTGGTCTTTCTTATCAGCTGACTCAAGAGTGGGTATTAGGTGCGGGTTATGCCGAGGCATTTCGGGGTAAAGAAATTGGCGATGGCTTTACCTTCGCTGATGCACCGATCGGTGGCTCAATGGATGAAAACCTCGACGGCGAAAGCGTTAGTAATATCGAAGTTTCGGCAGAATATACCGGCCAGAACCTGAGCTTTAAAGTGGCGGCCTTCCAGTCTGACATTGATGATGTGATCTACGACATTACCGATAGCAGAGTTTACTATCAAAATATTGGCACACTTGAAACTCAAGGTGTTGAGGCTTCACTTGCCTATCAGTTCGACGAGCTCGAGTTTTACATGGGCTTTTCTTCAGTAGACACCGAAATCGACTACGACACCATCACCATGTCGCCAAGAGGCTTACCGACTGCCGAAGTTAATATACCGACATCGAATGTTAACGGTCACGAGCACAATGGTTTAGGTAACTCTGTGGGTGATACCTGGAATTTTGGTGTGAACTATACGCCGCGTGCCGACTTGAAGTTTGGTTTGAACGTATCCCATGTTGAAGAGTTAAAAATCTCAACCTTGCATGTTGATAATGAAGCCTGGGCCGCTTATGGACCAACGCCTGCATACAAGTTGAAGAAAGATTCCTATACCACCGTTGATGCTTTTGCTGAGTGGCAAGCCACACAAGAGTTCACCTTAAGCCTGACCGTGATCAACCTGTTTGATAAGCAGTACCGAGATCACGCCAGTGTAGGTGATTACACCGAGGTGCCGGGTTACCGCGTTGTTGGCCCACAAGAGGCCGGTCGCGACATCAGATTGTCTGCGACTTACAGCTTCTAAGGCTATATCCCTAGTTGTTTCCCCTCTCGAGTCCTGCCAGTTTATGCGGTGGGCTGGAGTGGGGGAGCTCTCTAGAGGGCTCTCCAAAGGGTTCCGTAATGAGAGGCCCGATTTTTTCGCGCTTACCAGTTGATATGAACATCTTTTACTTTGAGTGTTTCATCGTCAAAGCCAATGCCCCAAAACACTTCATCTTCAGTCGCGCTATAGCTTACCTTCCATAAAGTCAGGTGAGAGCCTTTTCTCTTTAGTACATCTATAAACTCTATACGGCTCAAAAGCCCTTGGTCTTGTGTGATGTCATCGCACATCTCAATGTACATTTCTTCGGTAATGGTATCTTCATTTTCTTCAGGCGGTGATGTTAATGACATTTCTTGTAGAAGGTCGTAGTGCTTGCCGTCGTGCAGTTTTATGACTTTTTCAGCTAGATTTTTGATTTGTTCTAAATTCATGAATTCCCTCTCTTATTGCTGAGTTGTTGATTTAAGGCGTGATGATATAAAGCGCAGTTTACAGGTAAAGTCGCAGGGGTGAGTATATACCTCGCGTTATTGTGATCGAACCGAAGTGTACCTATAACGTCATTGCGATCGAAACGAAGTGCAGAGAAGCAATCCGTGTTGGCACCAAGTCCGCACCATCACGCTACACGCCCACATCATCGCGATCGAACCGAAGTGTACCTACAACGTCATTGCGATCGAAACGAAGTGTAGAGAAGCAATCCATAGTGCCACAAGGTTCGCACCCATCACACTAAACAAGCGCTAAGCAACCCCGTGATCAACCAAAGGCGTCACTTTCTCCAACTTCTCTTTCATAAACTCGCTATGCTGCGTTGTCCATAAATCATTAGTGATCTGCAGATTAAGCCGAACTCAGGCGTGGTACCAAAAACCTTGGCCAGCAAAAAAGCTGTTTCAGACGTAACACCGCGCTTATTCATGCACAACTCGTTTACCGTTTTACGGCCTACACCCATTGCTTTGGCAAGTTGGCCTTGAGAGATCTTAAGTGGCTCTAAAAATTCAATTTTTAGCATGTCGCCAACAGGCGTGGGCTTGTTGGCAGGAATGCGAAAGTTTGTAGTCATGTTACTGCCTCACTAGTAGGTATGCGGATCTAGATAAACGTCAATGACCTTTCCCTTCAGCCATTTAGAAATAAGTCGGTATTGCTTATTCACTCTAATCGAGCACCAACCTTTGAGTCTTCCTTGCAGGTGTTCGAAGCGGTTACCGGGAGGTACGCGCAGGTCATATTCAGCTTCCTATTTAGCGCAGCGGCAAGGTTGGCAGGCAACGGGTTGAAGGGCTGTGTTAAATGGCGTGGCAGTGGCTTGAGGTGCCATTAGTTTCATACGACCCCATTTTTACAGTTGGCCGAGGTGCTTTCTTATGTGCGTGCGCCATCAAGGGGTCGATGCTGCGTTCGCCTTAGGCGAGCCTTGCTGACACATCCTTGTGTCAGCAACCTGAAAAATCAAATCTCCGTTCGGCAGCTTAGAACGGTGAAGTGGTGCCAGCCGGCAATTTAGTAGGTGTTGTGGTTGTCTATTAGGCTCATCGTTCCTTATTTGTTCTGTTGGCTGAAGCAACTTACTGGCGGCGCTTTTTGTTCCATCTATTTTACTATTCATCAATTGATGTAAAACACGACAATCTATAGTTATTTTGGTAAGTTCTATGGCTTAGCGCTTTCTAATAAGTCATAGGAATGATGAGGTTTTGCTAAAGGACACCACACAGTCAGGTTTGGCGCCGCACACCGAGGCTGCCCAACGCTTCGAGCAATGGTTAGCTTCCGTAGGCAAATCAGTTGAAACCGCGAAGAACTACCGTCAGGTGATAGAGAAATCTATCATCCAGTGGGCCACCTATGTCGGTATGAACGGCGCCCGTATTCGCACTTCCTGTGCACCAATATGCTTGAGCCCAGAAATAATAAAAAGCGTGAGCTAGATGTTTTGAGCGTTAATAGCGTACGAGGGAAGAACGTAATAGGGACAGGTATTTGGTTTCTTGTGGAAAGTAGGATTTGACTCCTAGGTTCTCACAAAATATCGGTTTCAAGAGTAATCCACCTTTTCATAATGATTTACCGGAACATAGTGATGCTAAGTAAAATAATTCAAGAAATACTAGATGGGTGGGTGCTTGCTCAGAAAGAAGCATTTACGAACCATCCACTGGCAATCAAGCTAAGGTCTGAACTGAAAGATACTTTAAGTGAGTTACTTTCTGATCAAAGAGTCAATTTTTTAATTAAGGCAAGTGCTGGCTCAGGGAATTGGGCAAATGTTCCGTGGGTTTCCATGCTCAATACTGAGATGACTGGATCAACTCAGGAGGGGATTTATCCCGTTTACCTCTTTTGTGCAGATGGTTCTGGTGTCTACTTGTCGCTGGGTTTTGGGACGACGAAGCTGAAAGAACTTTATGGCACCACTGGGGCAAAGAGAGAATCTGTCAATGTAGCAAAAAAAATACAAGCCCTCGCACCTCAAATTAAGAACTGGAGTGGTACCACTATAGACCTGAAGGCAACGACAGATTTAGGCCGCTCATATGAATGGGCTACAGCGGGCTTTAGATTTTATCGTTCGAATGAGTTACCTACAGAAAGTGAAATGATCAATGACCTAGAAGAGTTGGTTGGTATATATACGCAACTGCCTAAAAACGTGATGGATACCTCTCAAGTGACAACGGATGAGGCATGTAAATATCAGCCTACTCAACTTCCAAAACCTTTCCTTCTCCTTGCTGGCATCTCAGGTACAGGAAAAACCCGCTTTGTTCGCGAACAAGCCCGAGCATCCGATCCAACCGGCGATAACTACTGTTTGGTTCCCGTCCGCCCAGACTGGCATGAGCCATCAGATCTGTTGGGTTATATCTCTCGTTTGTCTGGGAAGGCCGAGTATGTGACCACTGATGTACTGAACTTTATAGTCAAGGCTTGGCGGGCTGCGGCGCCGGCTGCGGGAAGAGAGGGGCTGGGGGAAATTGATCAGCAGTGCAGCCCTTATTGGTTATGCCTAGATGAAATGAATCTTGCGCCGGTTGAACAATACTTTGCGGACTATTTATCGGTACTGGAAAGCCGCGAGTTTAAAGGTGGTTTATATTCTTGTGAAGCCCTACTTAATGCAGACACGCTCAAGCGCTTAATCGCAACTGATCCCGCGCTACCCGTTAATCTTGGGCTTGATGGCGATAACAGCCTTTGGCAGTACTTCCTCCATTACGGTATTTCGTTGCCTCCCAACTTGATTGTCGCTGGGACAGTTAATATGGATGAAACTACTCATGGCTTCTCCCGCAAGGTTATCGATCGCGCGATAACTTTGGATTTTGGTGAGTTTTTCCCCAATGATTATTCGGCTTTTTTCGAGCCAACGTCTGTGCCGGTGTCATTTACTTGGTCATCGATAAGTCATAGTTCAAAAGAAGCGCTCAAAACTACGGCCGATTCCGATGGATCTAAATCGATAGTTTTTCTCGAATCGATAAACTCGGTCTTGAAGCGTACGCCGTTTGAATTGGCCTTTCGAGCCCTAAATGAATTGCTACTGCAGGTAATTTGTTTGCAGCCATCGAGTGACGCAGAACTACAAGCGCTGTGGGACGATTTTTTGATGACAAAGGTGCTACCGCGTATCGATGGTGACGAGGATAAGCTTCGCAGCGTCGGTGACGACGCCGAGGGCACCATACTCGATGAGCTTGAAGAAACGCTGGCGAACAGCCTGGCGATTATCTGGGATGAGCAACGTAAAGATTATTTTCGTATAGAAAAGGATGGTGGTGATAATTGCGTGATCGAATGCCGTAGCAAGGTTAAGCTTGCATGGATGAAGGAACGCCTCGAGATCAACACCTTCACCAGCTACTGGCCGTAGGCGCTGACCATGGCTGAACTGGTTGAAATCAACACGCCAGATTTCGAGATGAATATCTGGTGTAAATCTGTCGAAAAGTCCCGTGCGCGGTTGTCGAAAACCATGGCCAGTCGCGGACTGGCGTTACCTTTGTCGACATTGCACTTCTCACCTAATATTTACATAGCGGACGACCCCGTAGCGGTAGCGCAGTATGATTGCAGACAGCCTATATTTTTTGAAAACAAACTATACGATATCGAGTTTATATTTGTAGGCGCGGTTCAGCAGGGATTTTCCGGTCATACCCCTAGGGTGCTGCATCCTCTACAAGCGGTTGAAGATTCCTTCCGCTATAGCCCGAAAACCGGATCCCTAAGGGCGACGATTAATACCGCTAATGATATTGGTTGGTTTCGTTTTTCTGTCGAATATAGTGTTAACGGCAAGGTAAAAAAACAAAATATAGCCTTCGAAGTGCTGCCTACCAAGATGGACATGGCAACAGACATCGACCGGATCAACCGATCATTGGATGAGACTTATCCGCTATGGCGTTTTTCTTTAGCCGAGAAAACACAACAGGGGCATCGCGCGGTAAAACAGCCTCGACAAGAATTCCTGTTGTTGTGGTTCGCCCAATTTGAGGCGCTGTGGCAGAATTTCGAACAAGGGCTCAGGCATATCACTCATGCCCCCCACAGCCGTTTGGTTGAAATCGTTAAGACCGTCAAAATTCACCAGTTGAAAGGACGCTTAGGGCCGCGACTTGAGCGCGAAGTCAAAGACGCGATTAATAGTCACGCATTGGATAAACGCTTCAAACTAAACAAAAAGCAGCTAACCATCGACACTGTCGAGAACCGCTTTATTAAGCATGTGGTTCACCGTTGTATGGATAAGCTACAGCTGATTACAGACAAGGCACAAGCCTTGTCTGTAGGATCAAGCCGGCAATCTAACGCCGGCGAAAATACCAAAACACAACGCTTGTCCGACAACTTCTTTTCGGAATTGGCGGGCAGGCGCCAGTCACTGTTGAAAACCTCGCGAAATTGCATGTTTGCAGAGGTCGGTGAGTTTTCGGGTCTTGCCCGTGAGTCACTGGTGCTGCAGCAAAAAGCCGGTTACTCCAAAGTTTATCGCGCTTGGCAGCAATTACGTTGGTACTTGGATGTGCTGGGCGATGATGCCAACTTGTCAGTGCGCAATATCGCCGAGCTCTATGAAGTCTGGTGTTTCCTGCAACTTCGCAACATCCTTCTGGCACTAGGCTTCAGTGAGAGATCCGAAAAGAAGCGACGACTGCGTGACGATGGACTGAGTGTTGACATGGATGATGGTCTGCGTGGTTCATTTGATTTTGAGCGGCAAGATGGTATCAAACTGAAATTGGTCCACGAGCCGAGATTTCATAAGGGAACAGGGCCGATAAGAACTTGGCGTACGACCCAGAAGCCAGACATCGTGTTAACGGCCGTGTTTGCCGATGGTCGCGAACATATGTGGGTGTTTGATGCCAAATACCGAATTGACGCTGATGCGGCTGACGAAAGTGATCTGGTGCCGGACGATGCAATTAACCAGATGCATCGCTACCGTGACGCCTTGATACACCTTGATACTAATGCGGCATTACAACCGGCCAAATCACGGCCAGTGGCTGGAGCTTATGTACTCTATCCTGGTTTTTATGATCAGCTTAAGGAGAACAACCCCTACGCGGAAGCGATTTCCGAAATAGGTATAGGTGCATTCAGTCTGTTACCTATGGTCAACGATGAAGGCTCACACTGGTTGCAGCAGTTTCTGAGCGAGAAACTGGGCGGGCCGACCAAGAAGTACCCACACGGTCACACCGACAGCCATTTTGTCGAAGAGCCGGCGCGAATACCGTATCGCGGCACCGTTGTTTCTCTATACCAGGATTTGACCATTGTCTTTTCGGGTGGCGTACCAAGGCGTAATAGCCAGTACCTAGAAAGTCAGCGTGAAGGTGAACTGGAGTATTACCACACAAGACTCATAGCAACTGAGCGCCAGCATATTGAACGCCATGTGGTTGGCGAGGTCAGGTACCTCGCCGTGGCGACCCCCAGCGATGATGATCCAACCGTGCAGGTGTTGAATTATGTCTATCCGGTCCTCAAGGTCGAGCTACGTAAGCGATCTTCATTGCACGAAGCTGTGACTGGCACTGGCGGTTTCACTAATCCAGACGAGGAGTATTGGTTATTCACTCTTGGGCAGTCGATTGCTCGCTCCGCGTCACTACAGTGCGAGACACCTAAGCATTTTGAAGTATTGCTAACTGACCTTGGTGAGCTGAGGTCGGTGAGTGCATGGGGCAGCTTGCCGCGTCGCTATCCGCTACTAACCAACTGACCAACAAAATACCTTGGACAGGCAAAATACCTTCTTAGTGGACTAAAAGACGGAATTTAGAAACTACAAAGGCGAAGCGTTGGATCGTTAGAATGGAGCAGCCGCTGAATGAAGTGTCGTGAGCTTCATCTGACCCCGTTTCCACCGTTGATCTATGTCGATCTGCAACTTATCAAGGATTGAAGTGTAATGAGTGATTTGTCCGATTTTGGTGTTTCTACGCAGCGATCTGAAATGTCTGCTGGATTTTTGCGGCAGAGAAGGAATGTTCTTCTTATCTCAATATTGATGCCATTGTTTGTGCTGAGTGGTGCTCAAGTAGAAAAGATCAACTTGTTAGGAACTGTAATTCAGGTTGACGACTCTCGTGTAATTTTGTGGGGGATTTTTATGTTTTTCGTTTATGCGCTTTGGCGCTATTGGCAATATTATGAGGCTGAAGGGTTTGGTCTAGCATTGCGGTCGGCATATCGAAAGTACAATCACAAGGTTGAATTGGCGTACTACCAAGAAAGAATTAAGTCTAGGATTCAAGTTTTTGAGCCCAAGACGGTTTATTCTGAATTCTCTCGAATCAGGAAACCCTATACACAACCCCAAGAGAACACTATGCCAATAATTTCGAGAGATGATAGCGATGGACGGTTAGTTCGTGTCCGCATCCTAGAAATTTATGGAATGGATGAGGATTCAGTGTTCGAGAACAATGGGCACCTAGCTGCTGGCGAGCCGGTCAAAGCACTACATTCTAGATTACGCGAAAAGTGGGAGTTGGTGGACTCTGATCAGAGTAACTCTAGGTCAGAACCTGTACTATCTACGCGTGTTCGTTATCACGTGCTTCGTATCTATTGGCTGAGAGGAATGTCATTTGTGAAATTCAACTTTAGTCAGCCTTACTTTTCAGACTACCAGTTACCGTTTGGCTGTGCATTCGTCTCTGTTTTTCTTTCTGTAATGGGTTTGGTTTAAATATAATGAATTAGTGAGGTCAGATGAAACTTATGGCGTGATTGTCGCCATGGTAGACAGCCGCTGCGCAGCCTAGATCAGCCTCGCTTTGTGATGAAAAGGATTTGACCATAGCTAAATGATCCGAGTGAAACAATTCAAGCACGAAATAGGACTTCTGTACGATCGAATAGTAATGAGGAGGCTATTTATTTTTGTTCCATAAGTTTCTTATTTGATCACTAATCTTAAATCAGAATAGCAAGGATGCCGTATGCCAAGAAAACGTTACAGACGAAAAAAGAAAGAGGGGGATTGGCTTGGCGGAGTTGTTATCGTGCTTGCGATGATTATTTTCACCAACATGGATCGTGGTGATTCGGTTCAGGGGCTGGCTTCTAGCTTACTTACCTCAGTCATCGTTTCTGCTGTATTGGTTGTCATTGGCTTGTTGGTGTTTAAAGCCCTAAAAGCCAATAAGTTCTCAGTAAAACGCGGCATTCAATATACAGAACCTCCTAAACAACACCGCTCTAGCAGTAATTTTCGTGCTTTTCTTAAACCGTCTGTCGAACCAGATCACAAGCTCGGTGATAGCGTTGCAGCTGTTAATGTATCGAAATCAGTGGAAGCGACTGAGTACGATAGTTGGTCGCTGACGCTTATCGGTGCGCTGGAGTGGCGACGTTTTGAGAAGCTCTGTACGGAGTACTTCAAGCTCAAAGGCTATGACGTAAAAGATACCGGTTCAGGGGCCGATGGCGGCACTGACTTCTATTTATATAGGCCCGATGTATCCGATAAACCGGTGGCGGTGGTGCAGTGTAAGTCCTGGTCGAAAAAACCTGTTGGTGTAAAGACGGTTCGTGAGCTGTTTGGTGTGATGGCGGCTGAGAAGATCCCAAATGCCATTGTGATAGTGTCAGGCACTTTTACGGATGAGGCCAATGGTTTTACTGATTCAAAGCGTTTAAAGCTCATTGATGGTCAACAACTATTGGCGATGATACACAAGCTGTCAGAACCGGCGCAGAAAGGTTTGTTACACCGCATGACCCAGGGCGACTTCAAAACAGCCAGCTGCCCAAATTGTGATGTGAAGCTTGTTGCTCGTGCAGGCAAGGCGGGCCGCAGTGATTTCTGGGGCTGCGGTAACTTCCCCAAATGTCGTTACACCATGAAACGAGCCACTTAATATCTCGTCTACTGCTTAGCCACCAGTTGGCCTTGTGACCCCATTCAAGCTGTCGGCAATCATTCATTTAAATGAAATAACTCGTATAGGCACATTCTGAAGAATTTAGTCAATTCCCTTGATGGCAATGTACAATAACCGGCTGTTGTGAAGTGGTATTTAATTGCCTCATATTCTTATGGACAAGGAGTCGTACCGTTAAGATGTTAGTTTCATTGTGTCAAAAATTGATCAAAGTGTTTGTCGTCGCAGTTACGTTTGTGTATGTGGCTACCGCAAGTGCCAGTTTTGAGCGGGGTTTAGAGCTCTATCAAGAAAAGCAGTTCGATGAGGCTATTGTTGTATTTCAGGGAATGGCTGAAATTGGTGATTACAGTGCGATGTTCAATCTCGGTGTGATGCATTTTCGAGCGGAGGCTACGCCTCAAGATAAAGTTCTTGCTTATGCTTGGATGCATACGGCAGGGGCGTCACTAGAGGTAGAAAGCTATCTAGATGTGGCCGAAAAAGTTTGGGGCTCGATGACTGAAGAGCAGCAACAGCGTGCGGTCGAGAAGAAGCAAGAGTTCTGGGATCTTTACAGTCCTACCACTATTGGTAGTCATATATTTCCTAAGCTATTGTCTGACGAAGAGTGTGACTCTGATCCTGTTGTCTTGAAAAAGCAGATACCCACGTATCCCAGAATAGAGCTGCAATATGGAAAAATGGGACGGGTTGAAGTTGAATTTACCGTTTCGAAACAAGGGTATGTTCGAGACATTGTCGTTAATTCTGCAACCAATCGTAGTTTTGAGAAAAACGCTGTTAGAGCGCTCAAGCGGTTTCGCTATCAACCGTCTGTCAAGGATGGCATTCCTGCCTATACGTACGGAAGCCGGATGTTGTTTACTTTCTCTATTGCCGGAAATCCAACAATAAAAACTAAAAAGTTGAAGGCTGAACTCGAAAGCGTTAAGCAAAAGGCGCAAGATGGAAATCCAGTTGCTCAATATGTGTATGCTGAACGCCTCAATGTATTTCGTTCTTTTCAATCCTTTTTACAAGACCTCAACCTTGAATATCGAGAGGCGAATAAGTGGTACTTGGCTTCGGCCACACAAGGGCTACCTCATGCGCAGTTTCAGATTGGTCGTAATATGCTAGCCGGTCGGGGTTGTGAAACGGACGTCGTAAATGGCATGAAATGGATTAAGGCCGCTGCGATAGGGGGGTATTCTCCCGCGCAGTATTATGTTGCGCAGTCGCTCATTGATGAAGGCAACGATTCGGCCGAGAAATCTGTGTTGGTTTGGCTTAAAAATGCGGCTTTGTCTGATCATTATTCTTCCAAGCTATTGTT
>Ga0209395_1007778_pt1 | contig 11154 bp, 11 predicted proteins | sample GOMGulsemesocosm_3_FD_184635 | JGI IMG/M metagenome (GOLD analysis project Ga0209395, IMG submission 184635) | Methane-oxidizing microbial communities from mesocosms in the Gulf of Mexico - GOM9D Gulf of Mexico (SPAdes) (version 2) | ecosystem: Environmental > Aquatic > Marine > Cold seeps... | reverse complement strand
CATGACGGGTGAGGATGATTATTTGGATGTTGGTCTAGACCTAGGATTCACTAACAAAGAGGGTGAGGAAAATGGTTATAGTGATGATGTATTTGAAAATGCAGCCAAGCTATTAAAAACCGCAACCGGCTTCACCGATGGCCGCGTACAAGCAGAATTGAACTGGTATAGCAGCGAGCAAAGCTATCCATTAAGTTACCTCACAGGTAATCGTTTGGTGTGGCAACTGAAACAAGATATTCAAGCTGTTAATAAAAAAGAACTCGAGCCATTAGCCCTCGATCAGGCGTTTCATAAAGTGTATTTAGAATCGGGCTGCATGCCGGTAGAAAGTTTACGTACGGTATATAAGCATCAAGGTTATTTATAACTAGTTGGTATAACACATGACGACGATTAGCTGGCTCGACCTTTTATGGTGTTTAGTGCCCATCGTACTGGTCAGCGGGATTTATATTTCCTGGCAAGGAAAGCCGAGCGAGATTATCATCGCGATACTGCGTATGGTCGTTCAGCTCGTCGCCGTTGGTTACGTATTAATAAGCATTTTTGAAAACCCTTCTCCTTGGATCAGTGCAGGCATCGTTAGCATCATGCTATTGGTGGCCGCATGGATTGCAATTCGTCCGGTACGACATCATAAAGGCTATTTACCCGCTGCCCTTATCGCCCTTGGTTGTTCAGTCGCATTGCATTTATCTATTTCGCTGATGCTAGTACTTAAAGCGGACAACTGGTTTCAACCTCAGCTATTAATTCCACTAGCAGGGATGTATTTTGCTAATACCATGAACGCCATTAGCCTTGCGGCTGAGCGTTATCATAGTGAATTACACAACGGCGCAACTGCAGAAAAAGCACGCTTAACAGCGTTTCACGCATCGATGATTCCACAGATTAATAGTTTGTTAGCCGTGGGGCTAGTTGCCTTACCGGGCATGATGACGGGTCAGATACTATCAGGGGTTTCCCCCCTCATTGCCGTGCGTTATCAAATAATGATTATGGCGATGATATTGGGTACTGCCGGACTGGGTGCGGCATTGATGCTGTGGCTATTGACGAGGAATAAAAAAACAGCCGCCGTAAACTGAACACTTGCTTGCTCAAGTATTTGCCTTCACCATACGACCTTATTTAATCCAAGCAATGATGCTTACTCTGGTTTATTAAGGACAAATCATGTTAAAAAAACTGCCTTTTTCTCCCTCTACCATTCTAAAATCCCTACCTTTAGTATTGATTTTAATCGTAATAATAATCGCCATATTTAACTCTTATTTTATTGTTATTGAAGGCCATGTTGGTATTGTTAAGCGTTTTGGCGAAGCTAAAAAACAGGAAAATCCAGGGCTGCATTTGAAAATCCCTTTCATCGAAACAGTAGAGATGATTGAAGTTCGCACTCGAAAAAATGCTGAACGTATGGCTTCAAGCACAAAAGAACAAATGCCCGTCACTATTGAAGTTTCTGTCAACTGGACCGTGAACAAAGAAGCCGCAATGGATTTATTTAAACAATATGGCGGTCTGTTGCAGTTTGAACAAAGAATTCTTGATCCACGCTTCCGCTCTGCCACCAAAGATACCATTCCTCAATTCGAAGCTGAGCAATTAATTCAAGATCGAGCGACCGCTATCAGAGGAATCGAACGCCGCTTATCTGAAGAGATGGCAGGTTTCCCGGTAACCGTTGATAATATTCAGATTGAAAATATTGTATTGCCGAAAAAATACATCAATTCAATTGAAATCAAGCAAACTGAGAAAAACCTAGCGGCTGCAGAAAAACATAAACTGGAAAGACAGCGCTTAGAAGCATTGCGCGATGTGAATACCGCTGATGCAAAAGCTCAAGGTATTTTGAAAATTGCTGAAGCTGAAGCCCAGGCCATTTTGTTAAAAGGTAAAGCAGAAGCACAGGCAATTGATGCTAAAGCCAAAGCACTAAAAAATAATCCACTTATCGTCAAGCTAACAGAGGCACAAGGCTGGGATGGCAAACTTCCTACGACGATTATGGGCAGCTCTGCAATGCCGATACTAGATATGCGCCCTAATAAATAGCCTTAATGGACTAGTTTAATTAGCGTATCGAAATGCTCGGGAAGGATATTCATTTCTTGCCCGAGCAAGCTTACATTCCAACTCTCCCATCTGCTGGCTAGACATCGCTATAATTAATGGACCTTACGCATTCTATTCCATAATGTTATTACAATAACTTGCTCAGAACGATTTTGTATTTATCCTGCTTTCAGATAGATATTGACTGTGAAAATTAAATTATTCTCCATTCTCATATATACCCTACTAAACTATTAAGTTAACTACTTAAGTTAAGCCCTAATTTCAGTTTTAGGAAGTATGTATGAACAGCGATTCCTTCTTTGATTACGAAAAGTTTATGCCCCACGGTATGTGCTACCTCTGGCAACCCGACATTCTCTGGACCTCTGTGGCATCGGATGTCGTCACCGCATTATCCTACTATTCAATAACCTTGGCTTTTATTTATTTTGTTAAAAAACGCACTGATTTACCCTACCCTTGGTTTTTTGTCCTAGCGGGGTCTATTATATTTATGGCCTGCGGTACCACTCATCTCATTAGTGCCATAGTAATTTGGGAACCTATATACGGTATTTCAGCCATATCAAAGGCCATCACCGCGATAAGCTCTTTCTTTACCGGCATTCTCATCTGGTTTATCTTGCCTTTTTTTCTCGGCCTCGCCAGTCCAACCATGTTAAAGAAAAAGAACGAAGCGCTCTCTATTTCACTGGATAAATTAAAGTCTGCGCAAAAACATATTATTGAATCAGAAAAGCTGGCCTCCCTAGGTAATCTAGTTGGCGGTATTGCCCATGAGTTAAACACCCCGGTTGGCATTGGCATAACCTCGGCCAGCTATCTGCAAGAAAGAATTGAATGGGGGAAGAAAGCAAAGTTAAGCCCACAAGATACTTCTCAATTATTTGATGAATTAGCGGATGGCATCGAATTAATATATAAAAACCTCAATCAAACTGCCAGTTTGATTGAGGTTTTTAAAAACATTGCTGTTGATCAAAAACGCGACGATGATTTTTGCTTCGATCTCAAAGATTATTTAGCCGATCTGATCAGTGTTCTATCAAATAAGCTTAAGTTAACACCTACAAATATAGAATTTAATTGCCCACCAGACATAATGATAACCGCTAACCCCAGCAGCATTATTCATATCCTGACTAACTTAATGGAAAACTCTGCCACCCATGCTTTTACCGACCCTGCACAAGGGCTAATAGATTTGGAGATCATGCTCGAAGCTGATGACTCATTATTAATAAAGTATTCCGATAATGGCCTAGGTATGAACGAAGAGCAGGTCGAGAAAATATTTAATCCGTTTTATACCACCAAGCGGGGAACGGGGAATACCGGCCTAGGGATGACCGTTGTCTACAATACTGTGAGCCATTTAAAAGGGGAGGTAGAATGTAATAGCATCCTAAATCAAGGGACTAGCTTCACTATTCATTTACCGGCCAATTTAATAACTCATTTTCATGATAACAAGCAGGAATCTTTAATTCAGGCACCATCGACTTAGGCACCATCGACTTAAACATAAGGAGCAATATCCTGTAGCAGAGTATTTTCGATTGCTAAATATTCTGCCAGGGTACGCATATTCTGCTCAGCCAAGCTGATTTTTTCCGCTGCAGGCACGGCTGCCAATCCATCCGTATTTAAATACAAAAGTGCCAGCGCATACTGCTCAGCCTTCAGCTCCAGCTTTTTCACCTGCTGGCGAAAGTCTTCATGCTGAGGCCAGTCCGTCTTTATGCTACGACGCATCTGGCGCAGCGGCAGTACTTGCTCATCCATCCACTTAGCATAATCATCGGGAATACATTCTTTCGTCCAAGCGCGCTCCTCATTAGCTAGCCATAAGGCTTGCAGAATTAAATTAATATCAGCCCCATGATCATCCTGCAATTCCAACAAGGTCACTTCTACACCTTGCTGCGAGTATACCTGACAAGCATAGCGCCAAAGCGGGCTGTCTAGATGGTCGCCGGATGGGTTTTCAAGTGGGCTCGCAGGCGGATTTGTGGCAAAATGCCCACCAATTATTGAGTCGCTTTTTGAATCAGCCAAAGCGCTACCCTCTCTTTTATAAAAGTATTTTGAAAGATTATGATCGAATTTAATCAGGTTTCATTACACCGTGGTATCAAACCTCTGTTAAAACATGCAGATTTGAGAATTCATGATGGTCAAAAGCTCGCCCTTATTGGTCCGAACGGTGCTGGTAAGTCTAGCTTATTTGCCCTGTTGTTAGGTGAACTTGGCGTTGAAGAGGGTGATTTATATTTGCCTACTGGCTGGCGCATTGCCCACATGGCGCAAGAAGTTGAAGCCAGTGAGCGCTGTGCGGTTGACTATGTACTCGATGGTGATAAAACCTACCGCGAAATTGAGCACGGCATTGAAACCGCTACTTGCGATAATGACTTGGCCAATTGGCACAGCAAAATGGATGCGCATAATGGCTACAATATTAAAGTACAAGCCGAGCAGCTATTACACGGCTTAGGCTTTAAGCAAAGCGACATGGTTAAGCCAGTATCAGGTTTCTCGGGGGGCTGGCGTATTCGCTTGAACCTAGCTCAAGCATTGATGACGCCGTCTGATTTATTATTACTCGATGAACCAACCAACCACTTAGATTTAGACGCTACATTGTGGTTAGAGCAATGGCTAAACAAGTATCAAGGCACCTTGGTATTCATTTCTCACGATCGTGATTTTATTGATGGCGTTGCTGATCACATTGTTCATCTACATCAACAAACACTCACTAGCTACCCAGGTAACTACAGCGCTTACGAACGCATTCGTGCCGAGCGTTTAGCCCAGCAACAAGTGATGCATGATAAGCAGCAAGTCCGTATTGCTGAGATTGAAAAGTTTGTGACTCGCTTTAAAGCCAAAGCCAGTAAAGCTAAGCAAGCACAAAGCCGAGTAAAAGAATTAGAACGCATGGAGCTGATTGCCCCCGCCCACGTTGATTCACCGTTTAGTTTTTCATTCGCCTGCGCTGATAAAGTTTCAACTCCGTTATTAAATCTTGAAGCAGCGGATATTGGTTATCCTGGAAAGAGTGGTGGCGAAGCCGTTGCCATTTTAGAAAATCAAAATGTATCTTTGGTTCCAGGGCATCGCATTGGTTTATTAGGTGCAAACGGCGCGGGTAAATCGACCTTAATTAAAACTTTATGTGAAGAGCTGCCACAGCTATCAGGCAAGCGTCATGAAGGTGAGCATTTAAAACTCGGTTATTACGCCCAGCACCAATTAGAAACCCTTGATGTAAAAGCCAGCCCAATACTGATGATCCAGCGTATTACGCCATCAGCGACGGACCAAGAAGTACGTAACTTTTTAGGGGGTTTTGATTTCCGTGGTGAAAAAGCACTGGAAGTTTGTGAGCCATTTTCTGGTGGTGAGAAAGCACGTTTAGCCTTGGCTTTAGTCGCGTGGCAAAAACCGAATCTATTGATTATGGATGAGCCAACCAACCACCTTGATATTGAAATGCGTGAAGCATTGACGATGGCGCTGCAAACATTTGCTGGTGCAATCGTTTTAGTAAGCCACGACCGTCACTTATTAAAAGCTACCGTTGATGAATATTGGTTGGTTGAAGATGGAAAAGTATCGTTGTTTGAAGGCGATCTAGACGATTACCATAAACACGTACAAGCCAAGCAAGCTGCTTCTGGATTCAATGCCGGTCAGTTAGCGACGAACCCAAACTCTGCGGACAATCAAAACTCTGGCACTAGCGAAAATAAAGCGGCAGGTTCAAGCGCTCAAGATCGTAAAGAACAAAAACGTTTAGACGCTGAGCGTCGTGCTCGTTTAGCCCCAATGCGTAAAGAGTTGAAGAAACTTGAAAGTCGTATGGAGAAACTACAAAACATTTTAGATGAATCCGAGAATCAGCTCGGCGATACCACCTTGTATGAAGCAGATCGCAAAGCCGACTTGCAACAAATACTGCAACAACAAGGTGATGCTAAAAGCGAAATGGAAGACGTTGAAATGCAGTGGATGGAACTCAGCGAAGAAATGGAAGCCGCTGAATAATGCCATCTTCTAAATCTGAAGCTAGTTCTAATACTAGTGCTAGCAAAATGACCCTGCCGCCGTTATCTCTATATATTCACGTGCCTTGGTGCGTGCGTAAGTGCCCTTATTGTGATTTTAACTCTCACAAAGCCGAAGAACACATCCCAGAAGCAGAGTACGTGCAGGCGCTATTAGACGATTTAGAAGCCGACCTTCCTTATGTACAAGGGCGCGAAATTCAAACCATTTTTATCGGGGGTGGTACTCCTTCGTTATTGAGCGTTGAAGCTTATAAGAATTTACTGGCAGGCATACAAGAAAAAGTAACATTTGTTAAAGGCATCGAAATTACCATGGAAGCCAATCCGGGTACTTTCGAAGCAGAAAAATTTGCCGGGTATCGCAAGCTCGGTATTAATCGCCTTTCCATTGGCGTACAAAGCTTTGCCGATCACCAGCTAAAACATCTCGGTCGTATTCACGATGGTCAGCAAGCAGTTGCCGCAATTAAGATGGCAAAAGCAGCAGGCTTCGATAATTTCAATATCGATCTGATGCACGGCTTACCCGATCAATCTGAAGCCCAAGCGTTAGCCGATATTCAGCAAGCTATAGATCTTGGCCCAACGCATTTGTCTTGGTATCAATTAACCATTGAACCGAATACCGAATTTTTCAAGCGCCCACCTGTTTTACCGGAAGATGAAACCCTTTGGGATATTCAAGAAGCGGGGCAAGCGTTATTAGCTGAACATGGTTTTGTGCAATATGAAGTTTCGGCTTACGCGCAAAAAAATAAGCAGGCTACCCACAATTTAAACTATTGGCAGTTCGGTGATTATTTAGGCATTGGCGCGGGCGCTCATGGCAAAGTAACTGACTTGGTGAATGCTCCAGCAAGCCTTACCGCATCGCCAGTATTTAGAACATGGAAAACTCGTGCACCGAAAGACTTTCTCAATGCTGCAACAGACGACGCCAAGCAAAAAGGCAAAAGCTTTTTAGCAGGCAAAGAGTCCATTCAGAACGAAGACCTAGGCTTAGAGTTTTTGATGAATGCCTTACGTTTACAGCAAGGTTTTGACTTGAACTTATTTGAACAGCGTACAGGTTATCCACTAACTACCATCGCCGCTGGCATCGATACCGCTATTGAAAAAGGTCTGCTAGAAAAATATCGACGAGAAGACGGCAGTGAGCAGATTAAAACTTCCGCAAAAGGCAGCTTATTCTTGAATGAGATATTAGGCTTATTTATGTGAGATTAATCAGTTATTACTGAACACGGAGCATTCCTGAATTCAGTAATAACTGACTCTCTTGCTAAAGCATAAGGAAATTATTTTCCTCCTACCTTTAAGTGTCCGATATATTCCAATTTCTTATTTTGTGCTAAATCTTTTGGGGTTGTTGCGCTTGAAAAAAATTCTAGTCGAACTCCTGCATGTTTATAAGCAAAAGCAACCAATTCAGAACAGTAAAAATCTGACTCAGAGTCAATTAAATTGGTTATCGTTAACGCAGGTGAAGTAATCATACCCACTCGGCTAGATCCGACAGCGCCTGACAAATCATATTCCTTGCCTTGCTGCTGGTCTGCATAGTGAACTATTTTTAGTTTTTGCATCTCAGTTAGACCAGTATATCGATAGACAACTGTATATAAATCGCCTTTCATCACATCGATTATTAAATCTTTCTTTACTACAGGGTCAATTGCTTCAATAACTTGGCTATTCCCAATGTAAATTCTAGCGTGACTATACTTCGAATTCGTTGCGAACTTTACTACTTTTGACACAGAGTCACTGGTAGTTGATAAAATAATATCGCCTTTTTGTAGCTGGCCTACCGAAATAATACTTACTTCCATGTTGTTATATCCCTATTTCCCTGTACTTGAAATCCATATCAGTTTGATATTTTTATGATCTAAATTAGATTTTATTTTTACTGAAGTTATTAATTCACCCATCATAGGTATATCACTCGTATTTATATACCTAATCCCACTAGATTGACCAGTAGGACGGAATGTATATTTTTCCCCTCCAGAATTGCTTACCACCACATCAAACAACACCTCTGTTCCGGGAAAGCGGGTTGAATAGAAACGGCTTCGACCTTCTCCATTGTCAGCATTAGGCTCTAAATATTCAAAATCCAATTCGCTCGGAGCACTACCTAAGAATTCAATCCTAATCACTTGTTTTCTATTAAGTGCTTTCGCATGAGTTTTAAATTCATGCCACTGATTTGCTTCTAATGTATCGAGTTCGCCGACTTCAACAATAAAAGGATTTCTGAAGAACTGAGTAAATTCATGGTTATCACAGCCTGTAATCGCGAGTATCGCAATGAATAATATCGTTATGTTTTTCAACATTTGTTCCTTCTGAACTAGCCCTATAGCGAGAGGCCCATTAAAGATTCATGATCGTTTTATAAAGCAGAGGATTTTATAACCAATACTTCGCTATTACTGTACGCTAGATTACTGAATTCCTCGAATGGAGCCTAACCCTGTTTATGTAGGCTGGTATCACTCCCGTATATAATGACGATACCATGGCCTCTCTGGTCAACCTCCTTGTCTTCATAAGCCACTGTATTCAGCCCTCTTCCTTGATAAAGTAAGAACATAAGAACGATAATAATCACAGAAATATGGTCAGCCATAAGATCACTCACTATGAATGAGTGGCTATAAAACAAGGTACTTTTAATGAACGCTATAAAGACATTAGCACTTGGCATAATGCTATCCGCAGGAAGCTCTCTTGCAATCAATAGTGCGCTAGCGAATTCCCCTGCGGTAAATTCTCAAATAACCGATGCGGTAACTCAGACAAATACCACAAATCTTCGCGACGTTATCGTTGTGGGAAATAACTGGGATGGCACCATAGACATCTATGATCCTCATACTCATCAGCGCATTAAAAAATTAAACGCTGTTCCCGATAAAGAAGAGCGTTTAGAAGAACTGACCAGCAGTATTAAACGTCGCATTGTTTCGACCTTTATAAAAGAAGTGATTGGTGAAGGTCATCACCAGATGGTTGATGACATGTTTCCGTCCAATGATGGCCACCATCTATTCATCTCTCGCCCAAGCTTTGCTGATGTCATCGCTCTGGATGTGAATAGTGGTGAGATTATTTGGCGTACTCAGGTTGAGGGCTCTCGTTCAGACCACTCGGCCATTTCACCCGACGGAAAAACCTTTCTAGTGTCAGCGTCGACTGCAGGTAAGGTACATGCGATCGATACCGCGACAGGAAAAATCATCGGTGAATTTGACTCCGGTGATCAGCCCCATGAAAATACCTATTCAAAAGATGGCCAGCAAATCTTCCACGCCAGTATCGGTAAAGTGTATGTGCCTTTCACGAGCTCATGGTTAGATTGGCTTAAAGGCGAACGAGTTTTCCAAATTGTAGATGCTAATACGTATGAAGTTTTACAACGTGTCGATATCGGCGAGAAGCTAGAAGATTTTGGCTTCCCTTGGGTTGATAGCGCTGTGCGCCCAATGGCAATCGCACCGGATGGTAAATTTGTCTATATGCAAGTTTCATTTTTTCACGGCTTCTTTGAATACGATGTAGAGCAACAAAAAATCACCCGTAAAATGGATCTTCCTATACCGCAAGAGATTGCCGACATGAACTTGCGTGATTACCAGTTGAACTCAGCTCATCATGGTTTAGCCATAAATAGTGAAGGCACTAAGTTATGTGTTGCTGCCACCATGTCGGGTTATGCAGCCATTGTAGATCGTGAAACATTTGAGTATAAAACTATCCAACTTTCCGATACCCCACTAGGTGCCAAGCCTTATTGGTCGACCGAAAGTGCCGATGGCAAATACTGCTATGTTTCAGTGAGTGAACAAGATCGTGTATCGGTAATTTCATTTGATGAAGCAAAAGAAGTTGCGAGTTTCCCCGTAGGGGATCATCCTCAACGTATCCGTACGGGCCAACTACATTTCAAATAGTGCTTACAAATCAATGAGTTATTTTAATTCATTGATTTATCCCATATCAATCACATTTGTACTTAGCTAATCAGGTTAGTTATCTGCTAGGATTAACTTATTCAAGCGAGAGAACTAACCATGCTTAAGCCATTATTTTTATTAGTATTCCTCCAAATGGCTATTCTTCCAAGTCAAGCCAACTCGATAGATCAACTTAATTTCGGTGTTGAGATTACAGATTATTCACCTTATTATTTTTTAGATGAAAACCAACGCTATCAAGGTGCTGCGCGTGAAATCTTTGATTTATTTTCTGAAAATATCAAACATGTACCCCATTACGATGCGATGCCTGTGCCTCGCTTGTTCAGCGAATTTGTAAAAGGTAATGTCGACCTAAAATTCCCAGACAACCCCCTCTGGTCTGGCTCTCTCAGTACAAAGGTTAAAGTATTTTATAGCGCACCTGTTTTTCAAATAAATGAAACTCTGTTAGTACTCAAGCAAACCCCAGGTGAGATACCTCAACAAGAGATCCTTAAAGTAGGGACAATATTAGGCTTCAGCGTACCTGGAATAGCCAAGTCGGTAGCGAACAATAAGTTTGAAACGGTAAAGACCCAAGAAGTTGAGCAGTTGATACATATGTTGATGTCTCAACGTGTGCAAGCCGTTTACTTTAATGAAAGTGTGGCAATGGCTTTAGCAAAGAAAATGTACCCCCACAAAGAGCTGACGCAGCACTCTAAATATCCGCCTTTCCAATACGCCTATCACTTATCCAGTATTAATCATCCTGAATTGATCGATGCTTTTAACTCTTTTCTAACCAGCCACTCAGAACAAGTCGCTGAAATTCGCCAGCGTTATGGCCTGAAATAATCAGGCGATAACGAAGGCATAAACAGAGCTATTCAGCGCCCGCTTCTTTTAAAAGCACTGCAAATTCAGCACCTTTTGGATGTGTTGCGATAATCGAATAAGCGGTTTCACCCGCTTCATTCTTAGCATTCACATCGCCACCTTTTTCTTTTAATAACATC
>Ga0209395_1007777_pt1 | contig 11156 bp, 7 predicted proteins | sample GOMGulsemesocosm_3_FD_184635 | JGI IMG/M metagenome (GOLD analysis project Ga0209395, IMG submission 184635) | Methane-oxidizing microbial communities from mesocosms in the Gulf of Mexico - GOM9D Gulf of Mexico (SPAdes) (version 2) | ecosystem: Environmental > Aquatic > Marine > Cold seeps... | reverse complement strand
AGTATAAAAGAAGCGTTTGCTTCAAGCATTTTACATGGTTTTAAGATTTCTGCACAAAGTGATAAAAGTGTACTAATTGATTATACACCTTACTTATTATCAGATGTTCATGGTGTATCTCGTCAACTATCGAATCGTAAACAAGGCAGTTATTCGGTAGATACGAGCAGAAGTGCCGTTTTTATGCCGCGTTCAAAATCTTTTGTTAAAAATACAGAGCTTGAAGCTGTAATCACTTTTAAAGGTTCAAATCCTGGTGATCATGTTCGCCAAGTATCGGCAGACCCATATGCAATTAGCTTAAACTTACATCATTCATTAATTGAATTACCTGATGACAATTATCAGCCTCGTACATTCCATCCGCAATCAGGATATTGGAGTATAGAGCATAAAGATTATGCTGCACCTTTAGGTGAATCGATGTTTGTTCGTTATATTCCACGTCATCGTTTAATTAAGAAAGATCCTAAAGCTCAAATAAGTGAACCAGTAGAGGCTATCACCTATTATTTGGATCCAGGAGTACCTGAACCTGTTCGTACTGCATTGTTAGGTGGCGCTCGCTGGTGGGATGAGGCTTTTTCAGCCGCGGGCTTTAAAAATGCATTTGTCTTAAAGGTATTACCTGAACATGCTGATCCTATGGATATACGCTATAACGTGATCCAATGGGTACATCGTGCAACACGAGGTTGGTCATATGGTTCTTCAGTAATTGATCCACGTACAGGTGAAATTATAAAAGGTCATGTGACTTTAGGTTCGTTACGTGTTCGCCAAGATATTCTTTTAGCTGAGTCTTTGGCTGCGCCATATAAAACAGGTGATGAATTAAGTGATGATCCTGTCAGAGCACAACTACATAAAATGGCACTTGATCGTATTCGTCAGCTAAGTGCTCATGAAGTTGGCCATACACTAGGCATCGCACATAACTTTTCATCATCAATCAAAAATCGCGCTTCAGTAATGGATTACCCGCATCCATTAATTAGCTTTAATGATAATGGTAGTTTAAATACTGATGCAGGTTATGCAACAGGTATGGGTGAATGGGATACGCAAGTAATTAAATATGGTTATAGTGATTTTGGCCAAAATGAAGAAAAAGCTTTAGCTGAAATTTTGGCTGAAAATAAAGTTAAAGGATTAGAATTTATTTCAGATCCTGATGCAAGATCAACAGGGAGCGCTCACCCAACAGCGCATCTTTGGGATAATGGTAATGCACCAGATGTTGAATTAGCACGTTTATTATCTATACGTGAAAAAGCACTTAATCAGTTTGGTCTTAATAATATTAAATCTGGGACAGCACTCTCTCAATTAGAAGAAGTATTAGTACCTTTGTATTTATTACATCGTTTTCAAGTTCAAGCTGTTGCTAAGTTGATTGCAGGTGTTGATTATACTTATGAAGTACGTACAGGAGATACTGCAAAAGGCGCTCAAGTTGTCGAGAAAGTAAAACAACAAAAAGCTTTAACTGCTTTATTAACAACACTTGATGCAAAAAAACTGGTTTTACCTGAATCAATTTTATCTTTGATCCCGCCTAAAGCATATGGTGAATATAAAACGCGTGAAAGCATCAAAGGCAGAACAGGTATTATTCTAGATGCTATGGCATTGGCTGAAACATCTATTAATCATAGTTTAAAACTACTTTTAAATAGCCAAAGATTAAATAGATTAAATCAGCAAGGGGCACGTTCCGTTAATAATTTGAATCTAGATGATCTAATGACAGCGTTAAATAATACGGTATTTGAGCATAATCAAAATACAGGATTAGCTGCACTTGTTGAAAAACGACTCTCTTACTTAACGATAAAAGCAATTGCAGATAAAGCCGTAGACAATAAAGTTGAGCCAGAAGTGCAGGCACAACTAAAATTTTACCTAGTCAATTTAGCGAATGATTTAGGAGAAGTCTCATTTTGGCAAAATAAATCTGCAGCAGATAACCAGTTTAAGGTATATTTGTCACAGCAAATTAAAACGTATTTAAATACTGGTAAATGGCCAACAGATTTTAAAGCTTTAGCTATGCCGCCAGGCTCTCCAATTTAATCATGTTTTTATAATATATTTTTTATTTGCCCGGCTTTGACCGGGCATTTTTTTAGGATTAATTTACTCTTTATGCATATTCATATTTTAGGTATTTGCGGCACCTTTATGGGTGGGATCGCAGCGTTGGCTAAATCTTTGGGGCATACAGTTACAGGCTCGGATCAAAATGTTTACCCGCCGATGAGTACTCAATTAGAAGAGTTAGGCATTGAGTTAACACAAGGGTATGACCCAAAACAGCTTGAACCAAAACCAGATATGGTTGTAATTGGTAATGCGATGAGTCGTGGTAATCCTTGTGTGGAATATGTATTAGAAAAAGGCTTACCGTATACATCTGGGCCTGAATGGTTAAAACATAATTTACTGCAAGATTGTTGGGTACTTGCTGTATCTGGCACACATGGTAAAACAACAACGTCAAGCATGCTTGCATGGATTTTGGAATACGCAGGATTAAAGCCTGGGTTTTTAATTGGCGGGATAGTTCAAAATTTTGGTATTTCAGCGCGATTAGGTGAAACACCATTTTTTGTTATAGAAGCTGATGAATACGATACTGCTTTTTTTGATAAACGTAGTAAATTTGTACATTACTTACCTCGTACACTTATTTTAAATAATCTTGAATTTGATCATGCTGATATTTTTAAAGATTTAGAGGCGATTCAAACACAGTTTCATCATTTAATGCGTATTTTGCCTCAAAATGGTAAAGCGATTTGGCCAAGTAATGACACCGCTTTAGAACATGTTATTAATAAAGGCTGTTGGAGCGAAACTGAACAATTAGGTAAAGATTGGTCATATAATTTATTAGCTGAAGATGGTAGTGAGTTTGAAGTTTTACTCGCGGGTAAAGTATTAGGGAAAGTGACTTGGCAAGCCATAGGTGAACATAATGTAAAAAATGCCATGATGGCAATAGCTGCTGCAAGACATGTTGGTATTTCAGTTGAACATGCAATAGATGCATTAGCAGAGTTTATTTCACCTAAACGTCGCATGGAGTTATTGGATGTTGTAAATAATATTACTGTTTATGATGACTTTGCCCATCATCCAACAGCTATTAAAACAACATTGGCAGGTTTAAGAGCTAAAGTGGGCGATGCAAAAATACATGCTATTTTAGAGCCCAGATCAAATACCATGAAAATGGGTGTTCATCAAAATACATTAATAAACTCATTAAGTGATGCAGATAAAGTTTATTTATTTGAACCTGAAAATTTAAATTGGTCATTAGCTCAAGCTGCAAAAGAAGCTGATGCCGATTGCTTACAAAATATTGATGATATAATTTCTAAAGTACTTGAAAACATAGCTCAAGATGAGCATATATTGATTATGAGTAATGGTGGCTTTAATGGTATTCATCAAAAGTTGATCAGCGCACTAAAAATAAAATTTGGGAGCTCAAATGCTTAAAGTGAAAACTGATTTTAACTCCCCGATAACGTTAGCTTTTAGTGGCGCATCTGGTGCACCATATGGTTTAAGATTATTGGAAGTATTAGTTTCTCAAAACTATCAAGTTTATGTCTTGATTTCATCCGCCGCTCGGGTGGTGCTTGATACTGAATCAGATGTAAAACTTTCAGGTAATGAAAGTAAAGCAACGGAACAATTAACTTCTTTAGTAAATGCAAAACCAGATCAAATAAAAGTATTTGGTAAAGATAACTGGTTTAGCCCAGTAGCTTCAGGCTCCGCAGCCCCTAAAAAAATGGTTGTATGCCCTTGTAGTGCAGGCACAGTATCTGCAATTTCTACAGGGGCATCTGATAACTTATTAGAAAGAGCAGCCGATGTTGTTATAAAAGAAAGAGGGCAGTTAATATTAGTCCCTAGAGAAACTCCTTTTAGTGAAATACATCTAGAAAACATGCTTAAACTGGCAAAAATGGGCGTAACTATTATGCCTGCAGCGCCAGGTTTTTATCATAAACCGCAAACAATTGATGATTTAGTCGATTTTATGGTTGGTAGAATTTTAGACCATTTATCTATTGAACATGACTTACAAAAACGCTGGGGCTATCAGTCCTAGTATTAATCGCTTTATTTTTGGTATCTGCGTCGATACCTATAAAAAGAGAACAAAATGACAGTTGCGCTTAGTATTTCAGGTTTGAAAAAAACCTATAAGAATGGAGTTGAGGCCGTGAAAGGCATTGACTTAAAAGTAAATAAAGGAGATTTTTTTGCCTTGTTAGGCCCTAATGGTGCGGGAAAATCTACAACGATAGGTGTTATCGCTTCTTTAGTGAATAAATCAGAAGGCAAAGTAGAAATTTTTGGTCATGATATAGACACTGATCTAGAATTAGCAAAAGCCCAATTAGGCTTAGTACCTCAAGAATTTAACTTTAGTATGTTTGAAACCCTCAATAATATTTTAGTAACGCAAGCGGGTTATTACGGTGTGCCGAGAAGCATTGCATTTGAACGTGCTGAAAAATATTTAAAACAGCTAGAGCTTTTTGATAAAAAAGATATGGCTGCACGTACATTGTCGGGTGGTATGAAACGCAGACTCATGATCGCTCGTGCATTAATGCATGAACCTAACGTTTTAATTTTAGATGAGCCTACAGCGGGTGTTGATATTGAATTAAGACGTTCTATGTGGGGATTTTTACAAGAACTCAATGAGCAAGGGGTAACGATTATATTAACCACTCATTATTTAGAAGAAGCAGAAATGCTATGTAAAAATATCGCTATTATTGATAAAGGCATTATTGTTGAAGATACCAATATGAAATCTTTATTAGCAACACTAGATAAAGAAACAATCGTATTAGATTTAAAACAACCGGTAAAAAAAGTTAACCTAGTTGGGTATGATTTTAGAATGATTGATGATCATACTTTAGAAGTTGATATTGTAAAATCTCAAGGTCTAAATAGTATTTTTGAGCAATTATCGAGTCAAGAAAATACGGTTTTAAGTATGCGTAATAAATCAAATCGATTAGAAGAATTATTTATTTCTTTATTAAATAAAAATAAAGCTGACAAAAGTGAGGTTGCATAATGGATTTTACAGGTAACCTGATTGCTTTAAAAAGCATTTGGATTAAAGAGTGTATTCGTTTTTTACGAATTTGGGTGCAAACTTTGGTGCCGCCAGCGATAACGATGAGTTTATATTTTGTGATATTTGGTAACTTAATTGGCTCTCGTATCGGTGAAATGAGCGGTTTTAATTATATGGAATTTATCGTTCCGGGTTTAATTATGATGTCAGTGATTACTAACTCTTATTCCAATGTTGCTTCAGCATTTTATTCAACAAAATTTCAAAAAAGTATAGAAGAGCTACTGGTTTCCCCCGTACCCAATTACATCATAGTACTTGGTTACATGGGGGGAGGCATGACACGAGGGTTACTAGTTGGGTTAATTGTAACTTGTGTTTCATTATTTTTTGTTGATATTCAAATTCATAATTTAGGCATCATTGTATTAACTGTATTTTTAACTTCAGCTGTATTCTCGTTAGCAGGATTAATAAATGCGATATTTGCAAATAGCTTTGATGATATAAGTATAATCCCAACGTTTATTCTAACGCCATTAACTTATTTAGGCGGTGTATTTTACTCAATCACTTTATTGCCAGATTTCTGGCAAACTGTATCACAAATCAACCCAATCATTTATATGGTAAATGCTTTTAGGTTTGGATTTTTAGGTTATACAGATGTGAATCTAACTATCGCGTTTACTGTATTAACAGTATTTATTACTGTGTTATTTATAACCGCATTAACTTTAATTAAAAAAGGCATAGGGCTACGTCATTAATGAATGAATCTAATTCAAATCCAGCAAATTCAAGAAGTATTACAACAAATCAAACAGGCTTAAATGAAAAGCTTGATGAGATAGTATTACGTCACTTAAATGCTGAATTTAAAAAACCAATTAGTGAACATACGCAAATTGCATTTGATGAAATAAATATCAAAGTTAAAGATTTTGAAGGCGATATTATTCTAGATTCTTGCTGTGGTGTAGGAGAAAGTACGGCTAATTTAGCAAAAAGGCATCCAAAAGCACTCATTATTGGCATCGATAAGTCTGCACACAGATTAGATAAACACGATGTGGAGTATAAACAATCAGATGATGGTCAATATATTTTAGCCCGTGCAGATTTAAATGATTTTTGGCGTCTTGTTGTTGAACAAAAATGGAACATCAGCCACCATTACTTGTTATACCCGAACCCTTGGCCTAAGGCTAAACACCTTCAACGCCGTTGGCATGGTGCTGCTGTTTTTCCATATATTATTCAGCTAGGTGGAAAATTAGAGCTGAGAAGTAACTGGAAAACGTATGTCGATGAGTTTGCTCGTGCATTAGAGCTTGCTAAGCACAATACCCAAGTGGAGCTATATCATTCAGATGAATCAATTACACCATTTGAGCGAAAGTATTGGGCGAGCGGTCAAAAAAGTCATAGACTTGTTATTGAGCTATAAATCAGAGCTATAAATCAAAAAATAAAAAAGCGAACTTAAAGTTCGCTTTTTTATTGTCAGTAATAGACTCATCCTGAATAAGATTGACGCTTTTTCATTAGTAAATAGGAGGGGGCTATGCTCTGAGCTTTAATTTCTCAAATTCTTCAGGATCGAGTTTTGGTGGAATAGCTTCAGGTTCACAAAAATAATAGCCTTGTGCTAGGTTTATGCCAATATCTTCTAGTATATCAAGTATCAATTTACTCTCAACATGCTCTGCAATGACTTGTAGTTCAACCTGTTTGCTAAAACTACAAATATGTTTGATAAATAAAAAGACGTCGTTATCGGTTGCTAGTTGCTTAATAAGAGAGCCATCAAGTTTTATACCGTCTATTTCTAATTTTAAAATATTAGAGATATTAGAATAACCAGTACCAAAATTATCAATTAGGATTTTTACACCTCTAGCACGAACCATTTTTATAAAAGTTTTAATTTCTGAGAAATGAGCAATCGCATCACTTTCTAATAATTCAAAAGTGATATTAGTTGGATGAGGATAACGCTTTAATTCGTCTTCTAAAAATTGGGATAAACAAGGATCTAACATATCTTGTGCAGTTAAATTTAAACTCCATTTCAAATTTGTGTCTCGAAATATTTCTACGCACTGATTAAACATTGTACGGGTGAGTAAACCATCCATTCTACTGCGATTTACAACGGTTAAAAACTCACTCGGCTTTAATATTGTGCCATCTTTATAGCGAATTCGTGCTAAGCATTCATACTGTTCAACATTGCCAGAATCAACTTTAATAATAGGTTGAAAATAGGGGACAATCATATTTTCACTGAAGGCATTTTTGACTTTTTTTGCCATTGTGACATTGTGTTGATAGCTTTTTTTAACTTCATTTAAAGAATCAGAATAATTCATGCTTATACGGCGATTTTGTTTTGCTTGTGCTGCTGCGATATGTGCATTCTCTAATAAGTTATTCTTATTTCCTTGTGAAAGACCTGCACACAAAGTGATATAGATAAATGGGTCGCTAAGGATAGGTGAATTGAAGTTATAATCATTGATTAATTTCTCTAATTTATCCGTAGCGTTTGTATTGTTAGTCATTAATACAATTTTATTTGTTGATAATCGATACAAAGTTATATCTTTGATTATTTGTTCATTGAATCTACTTAGCACCTTTTTCATGACTTGATCTCCAATGTGAGAGCCATAAAAGTTATTTATATCTTCAAGATCATTTATCCACACAAGAGCAATCTGTAGATGTTGTTGACTACTTTGTTGCAAATCATTTTCGAATGCAATGTGATTAAAAAAACCAGTGGTTGAATCTGTTGTTAAATTTCTTTTTAAAATGGATACATAAATAACAGCAATAATCATAGCTATAAAAAAGAAAAAACAGGCACAAAGCAATGCTTTCGCTACGTTGTGTGTCAGTTGATTATTTAAATGTTTTATCGTGATAATTGCACCCGTTAAATAAGTACGACCATCGGCTGATTGATAAGGGATCAGTATAGATTTAAAGTCACCCCATTGATCTTTAGAGTATTCAAATACAGGTTCCGTAGAATAAAAAGCGGCTTTATTATCTTCAGAGACTTCTAAGTAGAGATCATAAAAATTTAGTAATTTGTTATCTCTAAGATCTTGAATTGAATAACTAGAAGCTGTGTAATGAACTTTACCATCAACTAAAATCATAGCGTATACATATTTAATATCTAAAGTTTGCGCGTATTCAGATAGTTTTTTACTTATGTCTAAATATGCTTCACGGGTAATATGTGATGGCCCTTCTATATTGCTATGATATGAATCACCTAAAATATGATGTACGCTGGTGGCTGCATTGAGTAGTTTTGCATCAACAGATGTCATGAGCTCTTGATAGGAATGTTGATATACGTAATAAACGTAAGTACAAAGACTTAAGGCAAAAGCAAATAAACCAAAAATAACCCAACTAACTTGAGAGTAACGTTTTGTCATCATGATCCTTATGAGAACGAATATACTTTGCAACGCCATTTTAATACTTAACGGGTACAAATATGACCGTGTTAGTATTTAATTATCACTATTTAGCTTAGTTGTTTAACTCCTATTTGTTTATTTTTTATTTCTAAATCTGCAATATTTTACGTTTTAACGACAAATTAACCGACAAATTTAGCTTATAACGAGACATTTTATAGATTATTGAGTAAAGTTAACGAAATTTGCTAAGACCTTAACCGTGATTAGATCAAATTGTTTACCCAAAGACAGTCAATGAACGAGCAAGAGATGAATATAAAGCGCAATGCAATAGCTTCTGAAGAAAGTTTAATGCGGATTTTTACCGCTCCCGAAGCGCCGGGATCAACTTTAAATAGAATCGAAAAAGAAATTTCAAGTAACTTAGTGGGTTTTTTAAATGAAAACATAGCCGCTATCGAAAAACCTTTACATGAAATTGAAAAGGATTTTCAAGACTCGCAAATACCAGAACAACCTACATTTGTTTCTGATCATGCTAATACCATAATGAAAAAGTTAGTCGCTCATTCGGTTCATACGGCTGCGCCTAGTTTTATTGGTCATATGACCTCGGCTTTGCCTCATTTTGTTTTGCCGCTGTCTAAGCTAATGGTAGGGCTAAATCAAAATTTGGTAAAAATAGAGACTTCAAAAGCCTTTACTCCATTAGAAAGACAAGTTTTAGGCATGATGCATCACTTAGTGTACGGTGAAGGTGATGACTTTTATCAAAAGTGGATGCATAGCGCTAAACATTCATTAGGAGCATTTTGTTCCGGCGGTACCATTGCCAATATTTCTGCATTATGGATAGCACGTAATCGTTTATTAAAATCCGATGGTGATTTTAAAGGTATTACAAGTGAAGGCTTAATGGCTGCAATGTTACATTATGGCTATAAAGGTTTAGCTGTTTTAGTATCCGAAAGAGCACATTATTCTCTCGGAAAAGCTGCTGATATTTTAGGTGTCGGACGTAATAATTTTGTTGCGATTGAAACAACTGAAGATAATAAAGTTAATGTAAACGCAATGCGTGAAAAAGCACATGAACTAGAAAGCCAAGGCATTAAAGTAATGGCAATCGTAGGTGTTGCTGGTACAACGGAAACTGGCAATATAGACCCATTAATAGAATTGGCAGACTTGAGTGAAGAGCTTGACTGTCATTTTCATGTTGATGCAGCTTGGGGTGGCGCAACTTTATTATCCAATAATAATAGGCATTTGTTAAAAGGTGTCGAAAGAGCAGATTCAATAACGATAGATGCGCATAAACAAATGTATGTACCAATGGGATCTGGACTCGTATTATTTAAAAATCCAGAAGCTTCAAATGTAATTGAGCATCATGCAGAATATATTTTAAGAAAAGGCTCTAAAGATTTAGGTAGTCACACTTTAGAGGGCAGTCGCCCAGGAATGGCGATGCTAGTACATGCGTGTTTGCAAATAATTGGTCGTGAAGGTTATGAAATGCTTATTGATAAAGGCATTGAAAAAGCATGCTTCTTTGCCGATTTAATTCATTCATCTCATGATTTTGAAGTTGTTACAGAGCCTGAACTGTGTATTTTGACCTACAGATATGTACCTGAAAAAATAAAACAACTTTTATTAGCGCAAGGCGAAGATGCGCTTGATGAGCAAACTAAATTGGATATTTATATTGCATTAAACCGTTTAACGGCGAGTATTCAAAAAAGGCAAAGGGAACAAGGGTTCTCATTTGTTTCTCGTACTCGATTAACACCGGTTCAGTATAATAAATTACCCACGGTAGTTTTTAGAGTTGTTTTGGCAAACCCTTTAACGACAGATAAAATTTTGAAAGACATACTTGAAGAGCAAAAAGAATTAGCTCTAAGCGATCCTATTTTCAAAAAATACTTAAGTAAATATTGCGAATAGATCTGCTTCGCATTTCTATTGAGGTCACTGCGTGATGCTTTTAAAGTTTAAAGGCATTAAAAATAGTTAATTTACAGTGCTAATTCAATTTATGGCACAATAAATAACTCATAAAGCCAAGTATCACCTTGAAACTTGGCTTTATGGATTTTTATCTTTGATAAAGGCGGTAACTTACTTGCCCTGCATTTTTTTCTTTTATTAATTGCCAGTTATTTGGTGCTTTAAACCCTTTCAAATCGCTTTCTATTTCTAAATAAATTAATGCGTTTTCACTTAGTAGAGAAAAATCCTCGAGTTTTTGGCAGCTAATTTGTGCTAGGTCTTGTCTGAATGGTGGATCTACAAAGACCAAGTCAAATTTCTCATTAAATGTTTCTAACAACTTTAATGTATCACCCACTATTAGCTGTGCATTTTCAATTTTTAGTGTTTGTAAATTTTCTTTAAGTTGTTTAGCTGCTGCTTGATCTAACTCTAAAAAAGTCGCACTTTTTGCAAACCGTGATAAAGCTTCAAAACCTAAACCGCCAGAGCCTGAAAAGCAATCTAGCACTTTGGCATCTCTGATATCAGTCATTAGCCAATTAAAAACGGTTTCTTTTACACGATCAGTAGTTGGTCGTAAT
>Ga0209395_1007776_pt1 | contig 11157 bp, 8 predicted proteins | sample GOMGulsemesocosm_3_FD_184635 | JGI IMG/M metagenome (GOLD analysis project Ga0209395, IMG submission 184635) | Methane-oxidizing microbial communities from mesocosms in the Gulf of Mexico - GOM9D Gulf of Mexico (SPAdes) (version 2) | ecosystem: Environmental > Aquatic > Marine > Cold seeps... | reverse complement strand
CGTGAAGTATTTTTAATCGACGAGCCAATGGCGGCGGCGATTGGTGCTGGTTTACCTGTTTCTGAAGCAACTGGTTCTATGGTTGTTGATATAGGTGGCGGTACTACCGAAGTGGCAATCATTTCATTAAATGGTGTTGTTTACTCTTCATCAGTACGTATTGGCGGTGACAAACTTGATGAAGCAATCATCAGTTATGTACGTCGTAACTACGGCAGCTTAATTGGTGAAGCGACCGCTGAACGTATTAAGAAAGAAATTGGTTCTGCATACCCACTCGACGAAGTTGTTGAAATTGAAGTGCGTGGCCGTAACCTTGCTGAAGGTGTACCGCGTAGTTTTATTCTGAACAGCACTGAAATTCTAGAAGCCTTACAAGAACCTCTATCGGGTGTTGTGAGTGCGGTAATGACAGCGTTAGAACAGTCTCCACCAGAGCTAGCGTCGGATATTGCTGAACGTGGCATGGTGTTAACAGGTGGCGGCGCGTTAATCCGTGGCCTAGACCGTTTATTACTTGAAGAAACCGGTATTCCTGTTGTTATCGCTGAAGATCCACTTACTTGTGTGGCTCGTGGCGGCGGTACAGCATTAGAAATGATTGATATGCATGGTGGTGATCTGTTCCATTACGATTAAGTCCCTGATTCAATAATCCTATGGGATGGCGGACGCGCCATCCTTTGAGTACACCATCTAATGAAACCTATTTTTGCTACCTCTACATCGTTACAACTGCGCTTATTCTTTGCTGTGATTGCTTCTTTCTCATTAATTATTTTTGATTCTAAATTTGATTCATTTTCAAATGTACGTGTCTATTTAAATACCGCTGTATCACCACTCATCTATGCGGCCGATATTCCCAGTGAAATGCTGAAAGGGGTATCCAATACCGTTGTTACTCGTCGAGACTTAAAAAAACAAGTAACAGAACAACGCGATAAACTATTCATTCAACAAGTACAGTTACTTGAATTTAAACATTTGAAAGAAGAAAATAAACGCTTACGCGCCTTACTTAATTCCCCCGTTCATTCCGATCAGCGTAAGTTAGTTGCTGAGATTATTACCGTTAATACCGACCCATTTTCCCTGCAAGTGGTGATTAATAAAGGTGCGCTAGACGGTATTTATATTGGTCAACCGGTATTAAACGAACAAGGTGTTGTTGGCCAAATTGTCGATGTGTCTGCTACATACAGTCGTGTATTACTGATTTCGGATATTTCTCATGGTATTCCGGTTCGCGTTCAGCGTAATGATATTCGTGCGATTGCGAATGGCAGCGGTGAACTAAACAGTCTTACTCTGCCTTATGTGCCGCACAGTACCGATATTCAAGCTGGTGATGTGTTAGTCACCTCTGGACTTGGTGGCGTATTCCCTGAAGGTTATCCCGTCGCGACGATCACCGATTTTAATTATCAAATGGGTCAACCTTATGCGCAAGTTGAAGCAAAACCAATTGTGGCATTGGAGCGGATCCGTTATGTGTTACTTATTTGGGATGATAAAGACAATACACCAGACACTGACAAGGAGGAGACATTATGACACCTGCTCATGGTCGTTTTAAAATAATCCTGACTTTAATTCTTGCTTTGTTACTCACGGTGCTACCTGTTCCCGAACCTCTGGATAATTTTCGCCCTGATTGGGTGCTATTGGTATTGGGTTATTGGTGTATGGCATTGCCGTATCGAGTCAATATTGGTTATGCTTGGATCACTGGATTGGTGCTGGACCTGTTATTAGGTGCCCCGTTAGGGATCCACTCTTTAGCCTTGTCGATTATTGTCTATATCATTGTAATGAATCATCGTTTGATCCGTAATATTTCGCTATGGCAACAAGCATTGATTGTCGGCTTTTTAACGATGCTCAATAAACTCATTATTTTTTGGGCCGAGAAATTACTTTTCGATATCTCAATAACACCCATGTACTTATGGTCAATCCTAAGCACAATGTTAATATGGCCATGGATATTCTTGATTTTACGGAAAATTCGTCGTCAGTTTGCTATTAGATAGCAGGCATAAGATAGCTTAATCGTGCAGAAGATAATAAGATGAAACAGATAAACATGTATTTAGCGTCGCAGTCACCGCGTCGCCGTGAATTACTGACGCAAATCGGTGTCGAATTTTCAGTTTTAGCGGTAGATGTCGAAGAGCAACAACAATCGGGCGAACTTGCTGCTGATTATGTTGCACGATTAGCACGTGATAAAGCACAAGCGGGTGCGGTTGTGTTAGAAAATACTAGCGTCGCTGCTGGCTATGTCGTGTTAGGCGCCGATACCATTGTGGTATATGCCGGACAGGTACTCGAAAAACCGGTTGATGAAGCAGATTCGAAACGCATGCTGAGTTTATTATCTGGTCATGAACATGAAGTGATGACCGCCGTTGCACTTGCCGATCACAGCCGTTGCTGGGTCGAAGTTGTGACAACTCAAGTACAGTTTAGAGAAATATCCACTACTGAAATGCATGACTACTGGTGTACAGGTGAACCCAGCGACAAAGCGGGTAGTTATGCTATCCAAGGTATTGCAGGTAAATTTGTTAGTCATATGAGTGGTAGCTATAGTGCTGTTGTGGGCTTACCATTAATGCAAACCGAGCAATTAATTCAAGCCTTTAAGGCAGAACAGAATAAGTAATGAAGGGCTAAAGAATATGGGTCTAACGACAGAGTTATTAGTAAATGTTACCCCGAGTGAAACTCGAGTTGCCTTGATTGAAAATGGCATACTACAAGAAATACATGTCGAGCGTGAAGCTAAACGTGGCATCGTGGGTAATATCTATAAAGGTAAAGTAAGTCGGGTATTGCCGGGCATGCAGGCTGCATTTATTGATATTGGTCTTGATAAAGCTGCATTTTTACATGCATCAGATATTGTACCACATACAGAATGTGTGGCTCCCGGTGAGAAAAAACACTTTAAAGTAGCTGATATTTCACAGCTGGTACGTCAAGGTCAAGATATCACAGTACAAGTGGTGAAAGATCCAATGGGCACTAAAGGTGCGCGCCTAACTACGGATATTACCCTACCTTCTCGTTATTTAGTGTTTATGCCAGGTAGCTCTCATGTGGGCGTTTCACAACGTATTGATTGTGAAGAAGAGCGTAGTCGCTTAAAACGCGTTACCGAAGCTCAGATTGATGAATTGGGTGGTTATATCATTCGTACGGCAGCAGATGGCGTACGTGATAAAGAAATCGAGCAAGACATTGCTTACTTAAAACGTTTATGGACCAAAGTGCTACAGCGTAAGAAAAGTAATCCAAGCGCGAGTATGTTGTATCAAGATCCGTCATTAGCATTCCGTATTATTCGTGATTTTGTTGGTTCGCCACTGGATAAGATCCGAGTCGATTCTCGTCTGGCTTATACTGAACTATGTGAATTCACAGAATCCTATGTGCCTGAATTAGTCAGCGCGCTAGAACTCTATACTGGCGAGCGTCCTATTTTTGAAATGTACGATGTTGAAAATGAATCGCAACGTGCATTAGAGCGAAAAGTAACGCTAAAGTCAGGTGGTTATTTAATTATCGACCAGACTGAAGCAATGACGACGATTGATATTAATACCGGCGCTTTTGTCGGTCATCGTAATCTTGAAGATACTATTTTTAATACTAATGTGGAATCAACTCAAGCGATTGCGCGCCAACTGAGATTACGTAATCTGGGTGGCATTATCATCATCGACTTTATTGATATGCAAAGTTCTGAACATCGCCGTCGGGTGATGGAGTGTTTAGAGTCGGCATTAAGTCATGATCGCGCTAAAACAAATACCCATGACTTCTCGGCGTTAGGCTTAGTTGAAATGACCCGTAAACGTACCCGTGAATCGTTAGAGCATGTTTTATGTTCAGATTGCCCTACGTGTGATGGTCGTGGTTCGGTGAAAACAGTTGAAACGGTATGTTATGAGATCTTCCGAGAAGTAACGCGTGTTAATCGCGCTTATGATGCGGATCAGTTTAACGTCTATGCCTCTGTTGCTGTTGCAGAATATATTGTAAAAGAAGAGTCTCACAGCATTGCTGAATTAGAGTTATTCATGGGTAAACAGGTGAAGATAAAACCTGAACCACAATATTTGCAAGAGCAATTTGATGTGGTAATGATGTAGCGTGACCGCGAAACGCAATTGGCTAAGAAGGTGTGGTAAAGCATGTCTCTATACTTTCGCCTGCTTAGCTGTTTTTTCTGCTGTATCAATTAGCCTATTACGGGCGAGTTTACCCTACCTGAATCAATATCATGATCGTGTAATTGATTGGTTGGTGGCAGATCAATCGGTGAGTATTGAAGTACAAAGTATTGATGCTGGCTGGTATAAATACGGTCCAGTGTTAATTGTAAATACGTTAGACGTCAAGTTTGATGAGTCATTGCCGTATGACTTTGATGTTGAGCGTATCAAGATCAGCATTGATTTTTGGAACAGCTTATTAGAGAGAAAACTACTACTCAACAATCTAATTTTAGATGGCGTCCAGATCAAACTCCCTATTTCTCCCTTCGAGCGATCCGCTGAACAAGACACTAAGCTTGCCACGCCTGAATTAACTCGCTTACTCGATGTTTTTTTCCGTCAACTCAAAAATTTCGAACTAACCAACAGTAACTTACGGGTATTGACGCCTGCCGGTGAAGAAAAAGTCATTCATATCCGCGAATTTGCTTGGTTAAATGAAGGTCGTCGCCATCGTGGTGAGGGTTGGGCATATATTAATGATGATGTTGCCGACAATAATTTACGCATCATGGTTGATGTGACAAGTGCCAAAAATGATTTAACCAATGTCACTGGTCAAGTGTATGTTCAGGCTGAGAACATGAGCTTGTCGAATTGGTTTGAAAAAGTATTGTTTAAACGCGAAGGCTTAAAGCAAGGTGTATTAAGCTTTGAAAGCTGGATTGATATTGTTAATAACAAACCGACGTCGGCATTATTACAATTACAACCGTCCACTTTTACTTGGCAAAATGAAACGAGACAACAAAGTCTGAATATCTGGGGCGGCTATTTACAATGGCAGTTAACGGATTCTGGCTGGCAATTAGATAGTCATGATCTGGCGTTAGTCACCAATGGTATTGTGTGGCCGCAACTTGATATACAAGTGAGACAACAACAAGATGAGATATTTGCCGCTGTAAATCAACTTGAACTGTCTAAGTTAGCGCCGATTGTGGCCTTGTCTCGTCATGTTGATGAAGCTTTGTTTAAAGATCTTAAAGCCCTGTATCCGCATGGTTTAGTCCGTGATATCAAGGTTAAAGTACCGCTGCAAGATTGGACACAATTAAGTTATCAATTGAAAGTTGAGGGTCTACAGCTACAAAGTTGGCAGGATTTCCCTGGCGTTGAGAATGTCGATATTGCACTAGCAGGCAGTTTAGAGGCTGGTAAGGTCAGCATTGACATGACTGATGCGGTATTAGATCTTAGCCAGTACCTAGAACATTCGATTCGGGTTAATCAATTTTCGACAGATTTTACTTGGCGTCGTTATGGTGATGCTGGTTTAGCCGCGAGTAAAGAACCGAGCGGTGTCGAGATCATTGCCGATAAAATTATCCTCGATACGCCTGAGCTTGTCCTCGATAGTCAATTCTTATTAGATATACCGACTAACGCCAATGTCTTCTTAAGTCTTGCGGGTGATCTCAAATTACGTGATGCCAGTAAAGCATTTTATTACTACCCTGGAGAATATATGGGTGAAGCACTCATTGATTATCTTCGCGGCGCGTTAAAGCAAGGTTATGCGGATAATGGCCAATTATTGTGGTTTGGTGAATTTGCTCATTACCCTTATCGTAATGGCGATGGAATATTTCAAACTAAGCTGAATGTCGTTGATGCTGTGTTTAAATTTGATCCACAATGGCCAAGCGTAACCGACTTACAGCTTGAGCTATTATTTCAAAACGATGATTTATTTATGTCATCTCGAAAAGGTAACTTGGATCAAGTCGCCATATCTAGTGTCGACTTACAACTGCCTCGTTTAGGGGATGTGAAAGCACTTGGGATCCAAGCGCAATTTAAAACAACGGGCGCTCAAGCCAAATCCCTTATTGATGCCAGCCCGTTACCGGAAGTGACGGATGCGCTAAACAGTCTCCAAGTTTCTGGTGATATTAATGGGAACATCGATATTGTTATTCCATTCACCGACGATGCTCAGGTGGTGGTAAAAGGGGGGATAGACTTAGTTAATGACGGTATGTATTTACCTGCGCTTGATTTAACTCTGACTGATGTTAATGGCAGTTTTACATTTGATGATGATGGTTTGTTATCTACGCCACTAACGGCAAAACTACTTGGCGAACCGCTTAATATTAGTTTTAGTAGTGCGCAGACCAATGACAATTATCAAGTGAATGTTGAACTTGCAGGCCAGTGGGAAAGTAGCAATGTTGTGGCTCAGCTCATGCCGCAATATCAGCAATATGCCTCAGGCGATGTTGACTGGCAAGGCTCATTAAACATGGTGTTTCCTGGGCAAGGATTTAATTATGAATTTGATGTGCAAAGTGACCTGTCAAACCTGACGCTCGATTTACCTAAGCCATTAGCGAAAAATGCAACTCAGCATTGGCCAACCGATATTTCTGTGGTCGGTAATGATAAACAAGCGAACATTCAATTAACCGCCAGTGATGTGATGTATTTTTCTGGGCAGGTTAATTACGCCAAGGAACAGCTAGAACTTATTCAGTCATTGGTGCAAATTGGTAATGCTGATGAACTGCTGATAAGTGATTCGGCCAATGCTATCGTTGTTAATGTCGATGAACTTGATATCGCCGAGTGGCAATTATGGTACGGCAATTTACCTGATAGCGAGTTTGATGTAAGCAGTGCGGTAGAGCCCTTATCCTCCATCAAAGTCGCGGTAGCAAATACAACTTACTATCAACAGCCTTTGAGTGATTTAACGATAACGGCGACAAAAGGTTACCGCAACTGGGGTATTGAACTTAAAGCGAGTGAGTTTAATGGTGCGGTTGTTATTCCAGATATTGGTAATATAAATATCGATTTTGATTATCTCTATTTACCAGATCTGGTGTTGCCGTCAGGTGTAGCGAGTGATGTTAATACTGTGCAAGATACCACATCGACAGCGCTGGTTTGGCAAGATGTACCCGGGTTCAACTTCAATTGTGGTGCCTGTATTCTGGGACAAATTAATTTAGGCAGTACATCTGCAGAAGTGACTAAGAGTACATCTGGATTAACACTTAAAGCACTTGATGTTGATATGGAACATTCAACAGTCGCCATGACTGGGCGTTGGTTCACTGATAAACAAGGTAATCAATCGACCCAATTACAGGGTGAGTTAAAAACCAAGAGTGTTGAAGATTTTATGACTGGCTTAGGGTTAATTAGTCCGTTAGCAAAAACGCCTGCCGATGTAGATTTTCGTCTTGCTTGGCAAGATCAACCTTTTAATATTGATGGTCATTCACTGAGTGGTAACGCGACAATAAAAACCCAGGCAGGGCGGATTTCTAATGTCAGTGATAAAGGCACCCGTTTTTTAAGTGTACTTAGTTTGCAGTCATTAGTGAAACGACTCAGTTTAGATTTTAGCGACGTGTATAATGATGGACTACCGTATTCATCCATGCAGGCATCACTACAGATTGCTGATGGTGCGATTCATAATCGCGATTTTTTGTTGAATTCAAGCAGCGGTAAAATTACCGGTAGTGGTTACCTGGATTTGGTGACTAGCACCATTAATTATAATTTAAGTTTCTTTCCTGATGTGACATCAAGTTTACCGGTACTGACTGCATTTGCAGTAACACCAACCACTGCATTAGCGGTGTTTGCCTTATCAAAGATCTTAGAACCAGTGCTTGAAGTGATCACTGAACTTAAATTTAATGTCAGCGGCGATTTTGACAACCCAGTATTTACGGAAGTAAAACGGAATAAAAAAGCGATCACAGTACCAGATAAATTGATTAACGCGGCCGAGTCGCAAGCCACAAGGGGTAAATAATGCAATTAGTCGCGATACAGATGACCTCTGGTGCTGATATTGAAGCAAACTTAGCGTATGTGGCATCGCAATTGGCTCTCATCCACACCGGGAGTGAGCCGACATTAGTCTTGTTACCAGAGAACTTTGCGTTATTTTCCCATCGAGATGATTATTTAATCCATGCCGAACTTTTAGGCCAAGGGCCTGTACAACAGCAACTTGCAGATTGGGCTAAGCAATACCAATGTTGGCTGGTTGCAGGTTCTTTCCCTATTCTTAGTGATATTGATGAGCGTATTTATACCACCAGTTTAGCATTTGACCCAAATGGGGAATTGGTGCAACATTACAACAAGATCCACTTGTTTGATGCACATGTTCCGGCAGTATCTGCGGGCACTCGTGATAACCAAGATAAGACAGCGTTAAAGACGCAAGCGTACAAAGAGTCTGATAGCTTCATTGCTGGAGACCGGATTGCCACTTTTAGTGTTGGCGATATTACGTTTGGCATGGCAATTTGTTATGACTTACGCTTTCCGGAATTATTTCGTGTACTGAGTGCGGCGAATGTCGATGTTTTACTGTTGCCCGCTGCTTTTACCTACACGACAGGTAAAGCGCATTGGTTACCCTTATTACAAGCCCGAGCAATAGAAAATCAATGCTACGTGTTAGCGGCGAATCAGGTGGGTGATCATGGCGGTAACCGCCATACTTGGGGGCACTCTGTTATCTTAGACCCTTGGGGTGAAATACTGGCGCAGAATACGTCGGAATGTGGCATTAGTTGTGCGCGATTAGACAAACATAAGTTAGTACAAGTTCGTACTGATATACCTATTTTACAACATGCACGCTTTACGGCGAGCTTGAAAAATAAAGAGTAACAACTCAGATGAGATTTGAACAAGTCGAAAATTCAATTTTACTGCCAGCCGATTTAAACATCGATAAGCTGCACAGCACCCTGTCATTATTGATGGGCAATCAGCTTGATTATGGTGATCTTTATTTCCAAGCTTGCAAACATGAGTCTTGGGGTTTAGAAGACGGTATCGTTAAAGAAGGTTCGTTTAACATCGAGAAAGGTGTCGGCGTACGTGCAGTATCGGGCGAAAAAACCGGTTTTGCTTATTCTGACGAGATCAGTTTAAACGCATTAACCCAGTCTGCGAAAGCGGCGCGTGGTATTGCTGCAAGTGGTGGTGAAGGTAAAGTTAAAGCCTGGAACAAACCACAAGGCAGTGAAATTTATCAGCCGTTAGATCCATTAGCAAGCATGGAAAGACAGCGTAAAATTGACCTTTTACACGAAATTGATGTGTACGCGCGCTCATTAGATTCGCATGTAACACAAGTGAGCGTAAGCTTATCTGCGGTATACGAAGAAATATTGGTTGCGGCAACGGATGGCACTCTGGCGACAGATGTACGTCCATTAGTACGCATGAACTGTTCTGTGTTGATTGAGAAAAACGGTAAACGTGAACGTGGTGGCGCAGGTGGCGGTGGTCGTTATGGTTTTGACTACTTCTTAGATGACGTAGAGGGTACACAGCGTGCATTTAGCTATGCAAAAGATGCGGTACGTCAGGCATTAGTCAATATCGATGCAATTGATGCACCCGCTGGTGCAATGCCTGTTGTACTTGGTGCGGGTTGGCCTGGGGTATTACTACACGAAGCGGTTGGTCATGGTTTAGAGGGTGATTTTAACCGTAAAGGCACATCTGCTTATGCGGGTAAGATTGGCGAGAAAGTAGCATCTTCATTATGTACTATTGTTGATAATGGCACGTTAGCTAATCGCCGTGGTTCATTGAATATTGATGATGAAGGCACGGTAACACAAAACACCATGCTGATTGAAAATGGTATTTTGAAAGGTTACATGCAAGACAAGCTTAACGCACGTTTGATGGGTGTGGAATCTACGGGTAACGGTCGTCGTGAATCATTCGCACATTTACCGATGCCACGTATGACGAATACGTATATGTTACCTGGTGAACATACACCAGAAGAGATCATTAGCTCGGTTGAGAAGGGCATTTATGCGCCTAACTTCGGTGGTGGTCAAGTTGATATTACGTCGGGTAAATTTGTATTCTCTGCATCTGAAGCGTATTTAATTGAAAATGGTAAAATCACCACGCCAATTAAAGGCGCAACCTTGATCGGTAATGGTCATGAAGCAATGCAGCATATCTCAATGGTCGGTAACGATCTAGCATTAGATAAAGGTGTGGGTATTTGTGGTAAAGAAGGTCAAAGTGTTCCTGTTGGCGTTGGTCAACCGACACTGAAATTAGACAGTATGACTGTTGGTGGCACAGGTAGTTAATTTGCTATTCAGTTGATAAAAATAAAGCCCTAGCAAGTGTATGAATGACTTGTTAGGGCTTTATTGTTTGTACTGGTTAAAAATTAATATTGCCGAAATGGCTAATTAATTTTATAAACCGGCAATATCACGTAGGTGTTTAAAGATTTCTTTGCTTGGTTTAGCTGCTTTAAGCGGCTTTTCAGCTTTAATTTCTTTATTCACTTGGCGGATCAGTAGGCGTAATTTCTGACGATCAGCATTTGGATAGGTTTCCAATAATGCTGTGATCGCTTCATCACCACCGGCAATCAAATCATCACGAACCATTTCTAGTTTCGCTAATTCAATTGTTGCTTGGTTATACTTATTGGTGATCTTGTCGTACGCCATTTGGATTGGCTCAAGACCGTCGCTACGCATGATTTTGCACATGTACGATAGATGTCTGCTGTAAGCATCAGTACGTACAGCAATTTTTCTTGCTGTGACGATTGCAGCAAGCATCTCTTCTGAAAAACCCATCTTGGCAATTTCTGCTTTACTGAGTAAAGAGATCGCGCCAGCAAGTTTCAGTGTCTTGGCAATTTCAATTTTGTTTTCTGCACGACTTTGATATAACTCGTCGTCTTCAGCACGTCGGTAAGACTTTTCGCTGGTAATATTTCGTTCTTTTACGCTCATAATATTCTTTTTCAAAACGATTGATATGTTAATTGTATCAGTTTATTGCTAATTGCGCAGTTGCTGCAGGAATTTTTATCGCAACATGGTATGCTTAA
>Ga0209395_1007771_pt1 | contig 11160 bp, 8 predicted proteins | sample GOMGulsemesocosm_3_FD_184635 | JGI IMG/M metagenome (GOLD analysis project Ga0209395, IMG submission 184635) | Methane-oxidizing microbial communities from mesocosms in the Gulf of Mexico - GOM9D Gulf of Mexico (SPAdes) (version 2) | ecosystem: Environmental > Aquatic > Marine > Cold seeps... | reverse complement strand
CGCTAAAAGAGTATTCACCATCGGTGATCAGCCAAATTAACGGCCAAGAGTTTACCGGCGAAGCCCTGATGCAATTTGGCATGCAGCTCCCTGTGCTATTCCCACAATCATCATTGATTTTCGAACTCAACAAAGTGAACTAACCACAACGGCTGCCCCCTAACTGGGGACAGCCATAACTAAACTGTTGAATTAGAATGCCACCTTAAATTCTAGTTTCGCTATCTCACTGACTGAAAATTACGCCAAAAATATCTACTTCTAATTATCTTCGACAAATAACCTACATTTTTCATAAAACGCACACAGGGATTCCTAAGCAAGCGCTCATCGAACTCCCAAGTGGGGACAGCCGTAACTAAACTGTTGAATTAGAATGCCATCTTAAATTCTAATTTCGCTATCTCACTGACTGAAAATTACGCCAAAAATATCTACTTCTAATTATCTTCGACAAATAACCTACATTTTTCATAAAACGCACACAGGGATTCCTAAGCAAGCGCTCATCGTGACCTATAAGCAGGCTATTCGTCAGGTTGGGTGTTTATACCAGCTTTGTCCATGTTGATGCGCAAAATCTCGAAGGTGCTCATTAGTTCCAGCAAAGCTACCGTACTGCCGTCGAAAGTTTTTGGCACTGGTCAGCCAATCATCTTCATCAACACCAAGTATTGCTAGTATTCGTGGTTCAATTTCACTTATATGACCCGATTTATTTGGGGCGATATGACGCCCGCTCCAATCGACTAACTCAAAGTAGTCAGCATAACTAAATGGGATAGCATTAGTGTTAGTAGCACCTGCGAAAGGCAATAATGTTTTGGGTTGTTCTATTTTTTCAATCTCCTTTTCATCACTATGATTATCAACTGCACTAGACCGGTATTGCTTAATACGCTGCTGAATCGAAGTGAAATCACTTTCCGTAAGGTTAGATGCAGCACCAGCACGAATAGGGTTTAAGTCGACATAAGCCATGCAACTTAATAACGCGGTATCATCTAGCAATGCTTGTGATTTAAACCTCCCTTCCCAAAACCGACCTGTGCATTGATCTTCTTTATTGGCCTGTCTTGCAATATGCTCGTTCAAACATTTCATATACCAAGATATGTCATGTAGCCTTCTGCGCCACACATCCACCAGCTTTTCAACAGCCACTAAATGAGCCGGGCTTATATTGTCTTCGATTAAATACCTATCAACTAACACATGACCATTAAACAATTGATACCAGCGGTCAATCACTTCATCCATCGACCACGTATCAGCTCGAACCTTATCGACATGAAGCACCAGATGATAATGATTACTCATCACTGCATAAGCCACGATATCTATTGAGAACACATTAGATAACGCAATAAAACGGTCAACAAGCCATTGGCGTCTATGATCATAATTATGACCACTAAACTTGTCATCGCCGCATAAAAAACTGCGCCGAACACATCGATTAATAACGTGGTAAAAGCTAGTAGCGGTTAAATCTATCTGGGAATGTCGTGCGCGCGTCATAAATCACCTCTGCCAATTGATTGTAGCAAAAGTGAGTGTAGGCTAAGAATTGTAAATATCCAGTAAGAAAACTCAAGTCATTGTCGAATCAATAAGTTAGTTATGGGTGTCCCCGGTTAGAGGGGGCTAGGGGTTATTACCATCGAGATAGTGAAAGTTTTTCCTGGCGCGAGCGATCGATGACCAGTGTTTTGTTGGCCTTTAGCTGCGAGGTTGATCGCGTCGGTACAATGAGTGACAGGTTCTACGCAAAAGAAGTTTTCGCCTGGAGGGCTATAGATAACCATAAATTCACAATCTTTTGAGGTGCTGATGGTCGCTTTTGCTTGCCATTCAGGCCAGACAACTTTTGCCTGTCCCATCCATTGGATGAATACGTTGTCGAGGATGTTGTCGGCAATACTCATACCTTCTGGTGTCGTCAATGATTTAGGCGGCGTTACTAATGTCGTGGGTAGAGTTTGATCGTCTACAGCCCACATCTCGCTGACATTAGCCGATACGCGTGCTTGTGGTGTGTTGGTGAAATAAGGGTGAAGACCAAGGCCGACAGGCATCTCGCTATTTCCGGTGTTTGTAACTGACAACTCCAACGTTAACTGGTTGTCGACTAAGCTAAATCGTTGCTCAGCGCGATAATCAAACGGCCAGTCACTTGCTTGATGATGATAAGCCAAAGTTAAGCTATCAGATGCTTGCTGCTCGATACCCCAAACATTTTGCCAACCATGACCATGAATAGCATGCTTGCTTGGATAAAAATTAAGGGGTAATTGAATCGATTTCCCCTGCCAATCAAATTGACCATCACGAATTCGATTAGAAAATGGTACTAACGGAAAATTACAGCTTTGAGAGACATCCGTTGCATCAGTAGATGACTTAAAAATTGCACGACTAACCCCATTAATTGTCGCGTCATAGGCCAGCATCGCGCCGCCAAGTGATGGCGCAATAATAATTTGTGCAGATGACGTAGCAAGCGTAACGGTATTGGGAGTTTTCATCAATGAGGCAACCTTAAGTCTTATTTATAGTATTAATATCATTTAAAAGGGAGCTCTGTCTATCGCAGATTGTCAATTCTAAGTTAAAATGTACTGATTCTCGGCCATTCCTGAAATACCATAAAGCTGATACACAAAAACATTACCTGCTTGTGGCTCACGCGTTAGTTCATCTGCGGTAAGCTGATGCTGTGCGCTGGTCACAATAAGCCAGTCGAGATTAGGGCCGCCAATCGCAATACAGGACACTTGTGATACTGGTAACTCAACAATCAGATCAATTTCACCCGCTGGACTATAGCGAACCACGCGGCTTCCCCCCCATTGTGCATTCCACAAGTAGCCTTGGGCATCGACAATAGAACCATCTGGGAAGCAATGCGTTGGCGTCTGAGCAAACAGTTTTTTATTGCTGATTTCACCAGATGAAATATCAAAGTGATAACGGTATATTTGATGCTCTGGCGAGTCAGCATGATAAAGATAACGACCATCAGGACTCCAACACAAGCCATTGGATATCGTTAAACCTGTAATCATTACCGTGCATTTTTGATCATCAGCCAAGCGATACAAACTACCACTCTGACCAAGATTCGACGCTTGCTCAACCATGGTGCCAGCCCAAAAACGCCCTTGAGCATCAATTCGGCCATCGTTAAATCGATTACCTTCGATACAGCTTTCAGGCTGAGCTAGCCACTCTATCGACTCACTCTCTATATCATACAGTGCAATACCAATATCAAACGCAATAATCAAGCGATCGCTCGACTCAATAAACCCAAAGCAACCAACCCGATGTGGCATCTCAAAGCGCTGCAACTGTTCACTACTAGGCGTGTAACAATATAGTACGGCCGCTTGTATATCTGTCCACCAAATCTGTTGGCGCGCAATATGCCACTGCACACCTTCGGCAAGAATGTTTGAGACCTCTAAGGTGAACAGCAATTCACCTACTTCACTCTGCTTGCTCGTCATTATCAATGCTGCTGCGCAATTAATAGTGCAAAGCCTGCAATCGTCATTTCTTTGCTGTCGTATATCGTGGTGTTTATGCCTTCACAAGCGAGAACATTGGCAAAGTGTTGATCAAGCTTTTCCGGACCGATAATTGATACACTATCAAAACTACTGACTCGCCATTCGGTCGCATTGAGCGCCGCACGCACATCCGCACCAATCAGCATTCCAGAGAGATAATTTGCCGCCTGCGAGGTATTGAACTCACCGAATAACTGTTTACTGCGAACGCTAAAGAGACCATGAACTAAATTCCCCGCCTCACTGGTTAGCGTATATTTAGCACCTTGATCAAAAGCGAGTGGGTCAAAGTCTTCACTACCCTGTTGAATTAACACACTACCATTGCATAATAGGTCATAGAGCTCGCCAGTAATCGCGGTTTTAAAGACTTTAACTTTGCCATCCTCTACTAATACCCACTTAGTATGCGTACCAGGTAAGCACAGCAAGTGTTGTCCTTGCCGGTGACTGTCACGCTGCATTAGCCAACCTAATATTTGAGTTTCTTCACCACGTAACGCATCATGATGTCCATTGGAAAGCACACAACTCAGACCCGGTGCTATTTGAATATCATAATCATCTATATCAACTGAAATACACGACGTCGCTACATCATACGGTGAAATAGGACAAGGTAAATAAGGTGACTCTTGCCAACCGATATTAGAACCAATCGCGCCAGACATGAAAACCGCCAACCCGCCATACTGCTCAAGCCATGGCGCGATACATGCGAGTAATGTTGCTTTGAAGTCTATCGCGGCCTTAGCAACGCCAGGTCCATTCTTCTGAGCGATAATCACCAGTTGATGTGGAATTGACGCATCACAAAGATAGGCCCGTAAATGACTGTTGCCCCAATCAACGGCAATAACGTATTTGTGATCAGGCATTTATGTTCTGCCTCCGTCAATATTAATACTTTGACCCGTTAGCATCGCGCTATCGTCAGACGCTAAGAACAGCGCCAAATTGGCAACATCTTGAGGATAAATACGCTTCTTTAACGCCATCGACTCCATCCATTTCTGCTCTTCTTCTTCGGTCAGCCAATTGGCCAATTGTTTTTCGGTTGCAATCCAGCCGGGTAATATCGCATTAACCCGAATGTTTTCACTGCCATAGTCTTTTGCTAACGCTTTTGTCATCCCCAGCAAGCCAGCTTTAGCGGTGACGTAGCCAGTCATATGAGCAGCACCTAACAATGCATTGATTGAGCTAAAATTAATAATACTGCCACTATGCTGCTTTTTCATTATTTGAAAAGCGGCTTGCGAGGCAAAAAATGCAGGATCTAAATTCACCTGCATACACTTATGCCAATCAGAGCCAGAAATATCTTCGGGATTATGGCGCATGTCATTAGCCACATTATTTATCAAGATATCTAAGCCACCAAAGCATTTAGCCACAGAAAATACCGCGGCTTGAAGCGCGTCGGCATCGGTAACATCAACGGTTTGATACCAAATGTTGTCATGATATTGTTGCTCAAGACCTGCGATAAATTCGCTGGCGGCCTCTTCGTTAATATCGATAAAGGCCACTTTAGCCTTTTGCGCAAGAAAGGCCTCCACCATCACCGCGCCAATACCTCCGGCACCACCAGTAATAAACACCACCTTATTTTCAAGGTTCTTATATTGAGTTGATGAATCCATTACCACGCCCTTAGATGTTATTCACGCTTATCTAATCAAAGATCAAACATTAGTATCGATTTTTCATAAAGATGATTTCAAATCGAATACTTAAAAAAGATTTATGTTATATTAACTTGGATATTTAGCATATAAAACATATTAAAATACCGAATAGGATTTTAGCCCGATGAAAAGCGCTCCAAAACACAATTTGACCCATCAATTAACGCACGATTTAGGTAAAGAAATCGTTGGTGGCACATATCCTATTGGAGAGGGTTTACCTTCTGAGGCTGAGCTTTGCTTAAAATATGACATTAGTCGCTCGGCGACCCGTGAAGCGGTAAAAATGCTTTCTGCCAAAGGACTTATTTCATCGCGTCCTAAGCAAGGTATTCGAGTGTTACCAGAATCTCATTGGAATATGTTTGATACTGACGTTTTAACATGGATACTAAGCAGTAAACCATCGTTGTCATTGCTCAAGGAATTTACTCAAGTGCGTTTGGCCATCGAGCCACAAGCTGCGGCACTTGCAGCAGAAAACGCGAATAAAGAGCAAATTTATGCGATGGAAAAAGCACTGGCACGGATGAGTGACGCCGACCAAGGTTTAGACGATCCACTCGATGCCGACATCGAATTCCATTCGAGTATCTTATTAGCCAGTGGCAATCGCTTCTTTGTTCAGCTCACCGAGTTTATTAACACAGCGCTACGGGTCAGCATTCGCTTTACCAATAAAGTAAAAGGCGTGCCTGGTGCCGATGTTAAAAAGCACCAAGATATCCTCGATATGATTAAAACCCGCGATCCAGACAAAGCTCAAACCGCGGTACGAACCATATTAGAGGAAGCCCTCGACCTAATCGAATCACAGCTTAAAACTAAATAATACCCACGCCCGACGAAGACATACTCTTTGTCGGGAGATAATAATATTACTGCGCCGTCTCGTTGCGACTGACTTCCAATTTCAACTGCTTAATCTTCAAATCGCTATCTGATTTATTATGCTTACTAATCACGGCATTTAGTTGCTGGATTGACATTAATATCGCGTAAATAGGCGCTAAATACCCTTTGCTATTAAGCGCTGCTAATTGCTCACCGGTCAGCGATTGCAGCTTATCTTCATCGATAGTATGCAGGCCTCGTAACGTTTGCGTACCTTCTTGATGATACTCAACTAAGATATCAATCGCCTTTAAGAGACCGAGCTCTTCTAATGCTTGAGAGAACTGATAAGTTTGAATGTCTTGATTGATTGAAGCTTCAAGCAGTTGGGTCACTTGGTTTAAATAGGGGCTAGCCTGCTTTTTATTGACGAATAACGCTTGCCCGGTTTGGGTTGAAAACGCCTCATTCGATTGTTCAAACCCTACCGTATAGCCTTGCTGATCATTGGGTGCCTGCATCAAATAGAACGGGTAGGTTTGTGTCACGATAGGTTGATGTAGTGCGGTCCATTGGCCATCTTCAATAAATAAATTGCGCTCCTGTTCGAAGCTGGTGATGGTAAGGATCATCCAACGACCCGACTGGCCATTACGACTGAAAAACAGCGGGAAATCACTCGAAGCATTACACACTTCGGCGACATTTATATTAATCGCATGCTGCTTTTGCGCAAAGGCGATAACACTGCTATCTGCAACCTTAAGGTCACCATGCTTTTCATTACTTAGTTCAACTAATTGAGTCATTGTTCTTCTTATTTAATTATTAACGGTTGATAACCATTGTTGAATAAAATCACGGTGAGCAGGCAATGTTTTTAACAGTTGCTCAGTCACTTGCGTGTTGCGTTTGATCACCCGATCGGCTTGTTCTTGCTGATCATAAAGATAATCTTGGGCGGCAAAGTCTGGACTAAAACCCATACCATACAATACATATTGATAACTCGCCGCGGGAAATAATTCAATAGCGCTATCAAAATCATTTGATGTTGGACCGCGCTGTGACCATATTGCCAAGTCTTCAATTAAGCTTGGTGGAAATTTACTTTGGTCGGTGTGCGCCTGCCAATATGGCTCTGGGCGTTTGGTCAGCATGTAGTGTAGCTTTAGAAAATCAATAATACGTTGCCAACGATAATCCATTTGTTTATTAAATCGTTTGGCCGTGATTGCCATAATCTGTTGATTAACTGGCAGGTTATCAGCAATAAAACGCGCTGTGATCTCAACCAACATAATCGCAGTAGCTTCGAGCGGCTCGACAAAGCCAGCAGCCATACCGACAGCCACACAGTTCTTTTCCCAAAAACGTGCACGATGTCCTGGCTGGTAACTTATTTTACGAACCATTAGGCCTTCACCAGCCTTGCCAACATAACGGCGCAGGTTCGCTTCAGCTTCCTCATCGGTCATAAACTCGCTAGAGTACACATGGCCGACGCCACGGCGATGCGTCAAGCCAATGTCCCAAATCCAGCCGGCGTTTTGTGCGGTAGCAATAGTGTGACAGGCGATAGGGTCATCGTCGTTCTCATAAGGAACCTGCATCGCCAAGGCGCGATTATTAAAGAGCACATCCGATGCCTCAATAAAGGGAACACCTAGTGCCTTTCCTAACAACAATGATGATAAGCCAGTACAATCAACAAACAAATCACCAGTGAGGGCTCCGTGTTTACTTAAAACCACTGACGCAATGCTGCCATCATCGGCCAGTGCAACATCTTCCATCGTATCGACTATGTGAGTAATACCAAGGTTCTGGACACAATGTTCTTTAAGTAAAACACCAAGTTCACCGGCATCAAGATGGTATGCATAGTTACACTGCCCCTGATATTCAGAATCAGCCATGGTGCGCGGCGCAAGACCTGCCTCACAGACGTGATGTTGAAAATTAGCTTCAACTGCATAATCTTCAATCGATGATACATAAGGCGCCAAGTCCATTCGGCCATAGCTCAACGGCACCGTGAATGGGTGGTAATAGAAGCTACCATCGTTGTTAACCCAATTAACAAACTTGCCGCCTTGTTTAAATACTGCGTGGCAACGTTTAAACAAATCAGCTTCTTTAATACCAATAGCATGGAGCGTATTTTTCATGGTCGGCCATGTGCCTTCGCCAACACCAATGGTTGGGATCTCAGAAGACTCCACCAGCACCACTTCAAGATCTTTGTTCAAGCCTTTTTTATGTTGTGATGCGATAACTGCCGCCGTTAGCCAGCCTGATGTGCCGCCGCCAACAATCACTAATTTCTTACACGTATTTGAAACCATTATTATTTTTATCCATCGTAAACATGCATTTTTTCAAACGCGCTGATGAGTTAAACTGCGCTTGAAAAAATGGCCTGCAAAAGCAAGCCACTTACGATTGTTATTAGAAAGTACCTCAACAAACTACTTTGGTCAAAGGGACTTAACTAACAATCTACATTAGAACGTACCACGTACACCGATAGCATAACGCGAACCGTTATCTTCTACCGAGTAAACTTGGTTAGCGAAACGACCTGTTTGTACTAACTCTTCTTCAGTAATGTTGATACCTTCGAAGAATACACTAACGTTTTCATTAATATCGTAACTACCGCTAATATCCCACTGACCAAATGACTCAGTGTTAATCGGCTCACCGTTAAATCCGTTGTCTAGCTGACGTAGGAATTTTTCACGGTTGTTAAAGGCAATACGTGCCTGCCAGTTTTCTTGCTCATAAAACGCGATGATATTTTGTGAATCACCAAGACCTTCAAGCGCGAAACTAGTTGAAGTATCACTACCTAAACTAACGTCACTGTTTACAACAGTAGCATTAGCTGCAATACCAAAGCCGTTATCAAACAAATGAGTAATCGCAATTTCATAGCCTGTCACAGTTGCCTGTTCGCCATTTTGCGGACGACTCACTGTGTATACTTCTTGTAAACCATTTAGCTCTTCAGTGGTTGACACAACGCCACCAGAACATAATGCTGAGTTATCAGTGCTACAGTTGAAGTTAGGTTGATCTGCACGATCGTTTAGGGTGTAAGTCTCTTCGCCTGTGAGAGTTACGATGAAGTTATCAACTTCTTTGTTAAATAACGCAAAGGAGAACAAGTTAGCATCACCGTAGTACCACTCAAATGATAAATCCCAGTTTTCAGATGTAAACGGTTCTAGCGCTGGATTACCACCGCTAGCGGTTAGACTTTGACGACGTGGCTCACCAAAGTTAGTCGCTGGTGAAAGTTGAGACATTGTTGGACGTGTCATCGATTCATAAACCGAGAAGCGAACAACCATATCTTCTTCAACTTCCATCTTAACGTTTAAGCTTGGTAGTAGGTTAGCGTAGCTGCCACCTTGCGTGATATCAGTTGCAGGACCGTAATGATTTGAGAATAACGTCGCATCATCTGTTGGTGTTACGTCAGAGATAAAACTCTGGACTGCAGTAACATCAATATCAGTTTGCGAGTAACGAGCACCGAAATTAACCGTTACTGGCATGCTAGCTAGCTCAGTACCCATGGTAAAGTCGATGTAAAGGCTAGTGATGTCTTCATTGATTGTATAACGGTTGTTTTGCAATGTAGGAACGATTGGCGAACCAACGCTTGCAAGGTAATCGTTCATTGCATCGCCGTCATAGCTGTAGAATGTATCGATTAAACCTGGGAAGAAGTTATTTGCAGTGAATGCTTCAAAGCCAATAGTCTCATTTGGCGCAGCGGTACCGTAACCACAGAAATCACACTGGTTACCAAATATTTGGTAGCTAGATTTTTCACGCTCTTGGCGATATGCACCGAATTTAACTTTTTCGAAGATTTCTGAATCAGGAGTATAGGCAAAATCAGCTTTAACTTCAGTTATCTTATCTTCGTCTGTGAACTGGTTACCCACTTCGTTGTAATGCATACGAGAGAGCGATGCATCTGGTAGGTTGCCATTTTCAAAACCATCATGTTGTACTGTTGGGAATGCACCAGTACCGTCGAAAGTGTAATTATTCTGAATACCAACTACGTTAAAGCGGTCACGACCAGCACGGTCATTTTCAGCTTTTGAAGTAGACAGATCAAAGTCAGCAACAAATGTGTCGCTCACTTCCCATTTAACGTTTAAGCCAAGGCCACTGTTAGATACATCGCGAGAGTTACGAGTATGTGATACGAAATCACTGGCTGGATCACCACTACCTTGATGCAAACCAATATCTTGGCTGAATGTTAATAACGTACCTGTTGCAGGGTCGATTGTCGCACTACCGACACGGTCAGGTTCAAACCATGATGCTAAATCAGTTACTTTTGAATCGACTTCAAGTTTAGAAACAAAACCATCAGCTGTAATACTGATGTCATCTGATGGTGCAAACTGTAATACTAAGCTGGCATTAGTACGCTTACGCTCTTGTTGGTCAACGATTTGATCCCAGTTACGTGGGATGTAAGCGTTGGTGAATAATACACCATCGCGTGAATTTGAAATCGTTTGACCTGAACGCCAGCCCGCTGTCGCGATTTGGTTAATTTGTACATCACGTTGCTGATGACTGACCGCTAATAATGCACCAACAGTGCCATCGTTGAACGTGTTACTAACAAGGAAAGAAGCTGAAGGTGAAACTTCTTCAGATAGGCTTTCGTACATACCCTTAACTGAACCTACTGCTTTAAATCCTTCATAATCGAATGGACGAGCAGTTGATACGTTAATTGTGCCACCGATACCGCCTTCTTGAAAATCTGCACGAGTACTTTTATAAACATCGGCACCAGTAATTTGGTCTGCTGCTAATACGTCAAAATTAAACTCACGACCAGCACTGTCAGTGGCTAATTGGCGACCGTTTACTAGTACTGTGTTAAATTGTGGACCAAAACCACGAACAGTAACCGCTTGTCCTTCACCGCCACTACGGTCGATCGAAACACCGGTAATACGCTGTAATGACTCAGCAACATTCAAATCAGGAAACTTACCTAAATCTTCAGCTGA
>Ga0209395_1007768_pt1 | contig 11161 bp, 11 predicted proteins | sample GOMGulsemesocosm_3_FD_184635 | JGI IMG/M metagenome (GOLD analysis project Ga0209395, IMG submission 184635) | Methane-oxidizing microbial communities from mesocosms in the Gulf of Mexico - GOM9D Gulf of Mexico (SPAdes) (version 2) | ecosystem: Environmental > Aquatic > Marine > Cold seeps... | reverse complement strand
TTGATGTAGTCCTTCAAGAAGCAATATCTTGATCTTATCTTTCTGAAGAGAGAGGTTGGTCATGTAAATTCCTTTATCACATATTTCGCAAATCGCACTAATTTTGTTTTGTAAATCGAACTAATTGTTAAAGTAACAGGTTTTATTTCATTAGTGAATGTTTGTGACGAAAATCAAAGAAAATAGTTAATTTATGATTTATGGCTGTTTGATTTGCTTAGGAAATTACTTTTGGGACTATGAAAATATTTATTTTTAAAATAAAGTTTAATATAACCAATTGTTATACTTAATATAATATGAGTTGTTGTGTGCAAGGGGTGGGATAAACTGGTGTTGTTCGATAACACCAGTTTCATATTATTATTTAGTTACTTTAACGCCATCTTGCGTGCCAATTAGCACAACATCTGCGCCGCGAGCCGCGAATAGACCATTTGTTACTACGCCCACTAAACCATTGATCGCCAGTTCTAGTGCTTTTGGATCCGTGATCTGCATGTTATACACATCCAGAATAATATTGCCGTTATCAGTCACAACACCTTCACGGTAAACGGGATCACCGCCAAGTTTCACTAATTCACGTCCCACGTAAGAGCGTGCCATTGGGATCACCTCAACAGGGAGGGGGAAATCGCCGAGCACATCGACATTTTTGGTATCATCAATAATGCACACGAATTTTTTTGCTACTGCAGCCACGATCTTTTCACGTGTTAGCGCTGCGCCACCGCCTTTGATCATGTTGTTGTTGCCATCAATTTCGTCGGCCCCATCAACATAAATATCAAGTAGCGCTACAGAGTTTAAATCGAATACTTCAATACCCAGAGCTTCTAAGCGCTTAGTTGATGCAATAGAGCTTGAAACGGCACCTCTAATGTCTTCGCGAATCGTACCTAGTGCATCAATAAAATGATTAACGGTTGAACCGGTACCTACACCAATGATGCTATCCTTTTCAACATATTCTAATGCTGCCCAGCCTGCTGCTTTCTTTAATTCATCTTGAGTCATGTTATATCCATTATTATTGAGTGGCTTGATACTGTGTTCGGCTTGTATTGCGGCTCTGATTATATACTTAAATTCCTCTAATATGCCAATGACGTATGGTTAAGAAAATGCCAATGTTCTTGATGGTGTAATGATTTCTTTAATTGGCATATCCCAAGGGGCAATAGGTAAGTTGTCGTGTTGTTGGCAATCGTGTGCTAAACCCAATACGTAGGGAGGTTGCTGGCCTTGACGTACAAACTGATGTTGGGAAAAAGTGCGATCGTAATAACCCCCGCCCATACCCAAACGGTTACCAGCGAGATCAAAAGCCACTAACGGACTGCACACCAGATCTAAATCGAGATAAGGGATCACTTGGCTAACATCCAGCTGGGGTTCGTGAATGCCGTATTTATTTTTGATTAATTGGGTATTAGCCGTTAGCCGAGTAAACAGTAATTGTTTGTGGCTAAATGGATGTAAAATCGGGATGTATACTTGTTTGCCTTGTTGCCAACACCAGTTAATCACGGCCTGGGTATCGAGTTCACCATCATTGTGTAAATAGATGGCAATATGCTGGGCGTGTTGAATATGTGGGTGCTGACGAAATTGGCTGAGTAGATCAATGCCGGCTTGCTGCTGTTGCTGCGTTGAAAGCTGCTGACGGCGCTGGCGTATTTGTTGTCTTATTTCAGTTCGGGTAGTGGCAATCGGTGACGTTAAATCAGACATAAACAAGATTCCATACTGGTTAAAATCGGTAATGGATACTTTCGGTAATAGATTGCTGTTAACACAAGAAGAGGGCCCCAGGGTGCGGCTACAAGGTTTAGTCCTGAACCAGAAGGTTCAGGTTGGCTATTCAAGCTGCTACGTCAGGCTTCTCAGTACGAGCTGAGCTTGCACAATGGCAACAGGAATGAAAGCCTGTAAAGTGTGATTATCGGCTCAGGGACATAACCCGCATACCAATCACCCCAGGGTTATTTGGTTATACTGCAGATGGTGTTTCGTCAATTTTATTATTGACTTTATTATCAACTAAAGCGCGTTCAATGGTTTCTTGTAACAGTTGAATGCGATCATCTACGGTATTTGTATATTCTTTTGTTTTTTGACGTTCTTGGCGAAGTTCATGACAAAAATTTAATGCCGCCATTACAGCTAAATGCTCTAAATTTTTGATATTCGTCTTCGCTTGTATTTCATCTAACTTAGTATTCAGTATTGCCGCTGTTTTATGAAGTTCATCAACTTCTTCACTCGGACTACCGACTTTAAAATGGCGACCCAATATTGAAATGTCAACCGCAGTTGTGCTCATGGCAATACTCTAAGTTATCTGGCTACAAGGTCTATATCAAGCGCCTTGGCTGATACGTCTGAACTGACTATATCTCGCAATAGTAAGCATTGCAAGAGGTTATGGGATTGAAATTTTAAGTTCCGGATCGAGATTAATCAAGTTGCCCATAAATCCAACAGCTTAGTCTTGGTTTTATGTATTGGTTTGGATTAATCGCTATAAAATACGGGGATTTACAGGTCAAAAGTAGATAAAAAAATTAACTATTTTACTCTAATTTACGCGGTAATTTGACCGCTATCACAGCATTGTGTAGCGGTCGTAAATAACACCTAAGTATAGTGGTCGATCTGTTACGCGCCAGTTGTATTTGTCACTAAAATCGGTTTAGGCAATGCGGTGTTTAATTCTTGTTCAGCTTTGCCTTGCGCAGCTAAACGTTTATTTTTCGCTTCGACTTTTGCTAGCCACAATAAAGGCAGAATAATAAAGGCGGTACCAATCGCCATACCGATATCTGGAATTTCATCGAACCAGATAAGACCCACTACTACGGCTCCGATTAAACCACTGTATTCGGCACTGGCAATTTTGCTGGCGTCACCAGAACGATAGGCCACCACACAAAATCCCGCATAGATAAGGATAAACGAGGTAGAACCTGCCGCTGTTAATAATGGGGCGAAATCCCACGGTTGGCCTTCCCATACTGCCAAGCCTAATGATGCAGGCATACCGACTAAATTGGTTAATAGTAGCGTTTGGAACACAGTTTGGTGTTTTGGTAATTTTCGGATCAATAAATTATTCGCAGCGAGGGTAAATGCCACCACGATTGCCGCTGTTGCAGCCCAATCAATTTCGGTTGGGCGGATCACAATTAATACCCCAATAAAGCCTAATATAGCCGCTGTAATAGAATGCATGGTCAGTTTTTCTTGAAACCATAACATCGCCATTGGCAACATGATGAGTGGCGCGGCATAAAAGATCGCATTTGCGGTGGCCAACGGCATGGCACTGATGGCATAAACCATGAATATTGCGCCAAGCAACCAAATATGACCACGTACCGCATGCCATTTTAGTCCATCAATCAAACTCTCTCTGCTGCTTTTTAAACAAAATGGGATAAGCAGCAGCACGGCTGTCAGTTGTCGGAAAAACACAAATTGATACACGGCCGTATCGTCCGATAATGTCTTAATTAAGGCATCAGAAAAAACGGCAACAATGTTACCAATAATGAGCAAGATCATTGCTAAACCGACAGACATTTTAGGCATGGTGAATTCCAACTATAAAAATATAAAAAGCATAAGTAGCAACATAAACAGCAAACAAGGCCGGTTAGTTGAAAGATAAAAATGTGATGTGGCTAGCATATTCCAAAAGCTGTGATGAAGTATAATGATAAATATATTTTTAGTATGAGCTGAGCTAATAATGAAACTTCCCCCGTTACGTGCGTTGCAATGTTTTGAAGCGGTTGCTCGTTTTAACAGTTTTTCCAAAGCGGCCGAACAACTTAATATTACTCAAAGTGCGGTCAGTCATCAGGTACGTCAGTTAGAAGAATATCTGGGGGAATCGATGTTTAATCGTAAAGGACGAACCTTGTCACTGACTGATATGGGCGAGCGCTATTACGAAGAAATTAGTCAATCATTAGCGAATATCTCTACTGCCAGTCAACAGCTCCGAGAAGGTAAATCGGGCAAGATCCGGTTAGCCTTATACAGCTCGTTAGCGGTAAAGTGGTTGATCCCACGGTTAGATAACTTACGTCAGCAATATCCCGAGATTGAACTGTCATTAAACATGGTGGCAGATGAACCTGATTGCAGCGATCAAGTGGCGGATTGTTTTATTACCGTGAACCCACCGAAGCGTAATTTTGTCAGTCAGTTTTTATATGCAGAGCGTTTATATCCGGTGTGCGGAAAAAAACTTTGGCAACAGATCCAAGATCAACCTTTACCTGATGCCTTGTGGCAACATCCCTTGTTGTCGGTGCAATCGGTATATCCCGATGATGAACTGGGTGAAGACTGGCAGCGTTGGTGTGAGTTAGGTGGTTTTACGCTGCCGGCAGAGGCGAAAATGAACTATTTTAGTCATATGTTAATGGCGGCTGAAGCGGCACGTTATGATCAAGGGATTACCTTACTTAATCATTACTTAATGAATGATCAAGATCGGCAGCATAATCTTGTGCGGCTCCCCATGCACGAGATCTTAACCGGGGATAATTTCTATTTTGTGTATAAAAAATCGCGCGCCAAGCAAACTGATATTTTGAAACTAGGCCGCTGGCTCGAACTGCAATGCTATGATCAAGAACAGTAGAACGACGCTAACGCAGTGACAGTCGCTTAAAAGTGGTTAAGGACTGGGCAATGCGAGAGAGGCATTCGTTTGGCTATGGTCTTGATCTGGGTTAATATAGCCCTCATTATTCTAAATACATTAATCTATTGGTAAGGTCCTCGCATGGATAAAGTTAAACTTCCTCTTTTTGCTGACGTAAACGCGCAGCTACAACAAAGTGATTTATTAGTGAACCCTGCCGATGTGCACGGTGTGATCTGTGGTTTGTTATGTGGTGGCATCAAGCTAGACAACAAAGCCTGGTTAGCACCGTTTGATGAGTTAATTAACGAAGGCCTTGGTATCCCTGATTCAGTGGAGTCAGTATTAACTGAGGTTTATAAGGCTAGCGCAGCAGCATTAGAAGACATGACGTTAGGTTTTGAATTGTTGATCCCAGATATGGATCAACCATTAGAAACACGCATGGAAGCATTAGCTGAATGGCTGCAAGGTTTCCTTGGTGGTTTTGGCATGGTGCATTCAGCATCAACGAAAGCCAGCGATGAAGTGAAAGAATTGATTACTGACTTTGCGAGTATTGCGCAACTGGACGTAGATGGCGGAGATGATAGCAACGAAGCAGAAGAAGCATTTTACGAGATCGTAGAATACGTGCGTATGGGCGCAACTTATTGCTTTAACGAATTAAGTGACGGCGATACTAACGCAGCACCTGTGCTACATTAATATTGCTATACGTGAACAGATAACGGTATGAATTATCCCGTTATCTGTTCAAAAGATGATTTATCGCAAGCGTATCTAAAAGGATACTTGTTATAACAAAGATTATGGCGAGGTTAGGTACTGTTTGTCATTGTAGCTAGATAGATAGGACAAGGAATGTTTTATGTCTTTAATAAACAAATTAACAGCCAAGTTAGGCAGCAAGCCGAGTGCCGCTGTAACACCTATAGTGTTGCCTGAAGCAGCGTTTACCCGCGAACAGCATGTGCAACGTAATACCCAGTTCAGTCAAACTTACCATGCCTATACGGACCCACAACAAGCGTTTGAATTTTGTCGTGCACAAGCCGATGAAGGTGTGGTGATGGCCTTGTATTTATTAGCATTACAGTATGAGCAAGGTGATGGTCAGCAAACTTATTTGCGCCAAGCGATAAGCTGTTATCAACGTGCTGCCGATTGTCAGCACCCAGAGTCGTTGTTTAATTTAGCATTGCTGCAATTACAAGGACAGCTGGGTAAGCCGAATGCCGTGCTGGCGTTCAGTTATTTTGAGCAAGCAGCAAAACTAGGCTTGGTACAGGCGCAGTATAATTTGGCCAGTATGCTGGATCAGGGCTCGGGTTGTTTTAAAGATCATATCGCTGCATTTGATTGGTACAACAAAGCAGCTGAACAAGGTTATACCCAAGCATGGCAGAACATTGCGGTCATGTATTATCGCGGTGAAGGTGTTGAACCCGATAAATTAAAGGCGTATGCGTGGACATTATTAGCGGCTAAAGCCGGTGTTGAAGAAGCGATCGCCGCAGAACCTGAGATGACACAAGCGTTAAACTCAACCGAAATACTGGTGGGTAAAGCGTTGTTTGATCACTTACAACAAGGCTTTTTAGCTTATTTACCAATCGAAACCAGATTCGAAGGATAGCTGCTAGTGCTGTTATAAAGCGTTAAGTCTTATCATTCGAATTGTTTGTGCTGTTGGTTTTTGTATCGTGTCATCGTTTTTTAATTTCAATAACTTGTTAGGATCAAAATGTCAGTGGTTGAATATGATATTGCAATTGTTGGTGCCGGTATGGTCGGTGCGACACTTGCACACGCCGTAAGCCAAATAAAACGCGAAGATGGCCGTCAATTATCGATAGCCTTAATTGATGCTAATCCACCAACGACCAGTAATCATCCTGGTTTTGATGCGCGTGTGATTGCATTATCTTACGGTTCACAAAAGATCTTAACCCAATTCAACTTGTGGAATAAGATCGCACCGACCGCAACGGCCATTAAGCATATTCATGTGTCTGATCGTGGCCACTGGGGGATCACCCGTCTCGATCACAGTGAATACAATTTGCCTGCATTAGGGCAAGTGATCGAACTGCAAACCGCAGGGCATATATTCCAACAAGATCTTGCCGAGATTAAGAACATCAATTGGTACTGTCCCAATCAGTTAGTCAGCCTTGATCGTCAAGTGAATCATACAGATCTTACCCTCGATGATGGCCAGAAAATACGCTGTAAATTATTGGTTGGTGCCGATGGTAACAATTCAATGGTACGCCAGTTAACCAATGTACCCATTGAAGTGACCGACTTTGAACAAACCGCGATCATTGCCAATGTGAGTCTGAGCCAACCCCATGACGGTAAAGCTTTCGAGCGTTTTACTGACACGGGCCCGTTGGCACTGCTACCGATGAAAGATCAACGCAGTTCGTTAGTCTGGTCAGTGCGCAGTGACGAAGTAGATGCGATCATGGCCTTGGATGATGATGCATTCTTATCACGTTTACAGCTGCGTTTTGGCTATCGCTTAGGTAAGTTTACCAAAGTAGGTCAACGTTTTTCATACCCGTTGCTATTAACAGAAGCGCTAGAGCCAACTCAACATCGTAGTGTTGTGATTGGTAACGCTGCGCATGCATTACACCCGATTGCGGGGCAAGGTTATAACCTTGGACTACGTGACGTTGCAGTATTGCATCACCAAATTGAACAAGCATTTGCAAGCGACCAAGACATCGGTGCTCAAGCCGTGACGAAAGGTTACTGGCACAAGCGTCAAGGCGATCATCAAACCACGATTTGGATGACGACCTCATTAGCGACGCTCTTTGCTAACAATTATGCACCGCTGGTGGCAGGGCGTAATTTAGCCCTACATACCATGGGTTACAAACCTGAATATAAACGCGCATTAGCACGTCAAGCACTTGGCGCATTCAAGTTATTTTAAAAGATTCGGATTAGGAAGTTATATGCAATCTTATGATATTGCGGTTGTTGGCGGTGGCATGGTTGGTCTTGCTTTTGCTGCTGCATTGAAGGAAACCACGCTTAAGATCGTGGTTATCGAAGGTAATGAACTTGATCGCGAATTAGGTGAATCACCTGAATTACGCGTGAGTGCGCTAAGCCGCGCAAGCCAAAACATATTACAAAATTTAGATGCATGGGCGGGTATCGAAAGTCGCCGCCATCAAGCGTATAACGCCATGCAAGTTTGGGATCGTAACGGTTTTGGCCAGATCAACTTTGACGGCGATGCACTAATGACAGACACATTAGGTCATTTAGTTGAAAACAAAGTGATCCAATTAGCACTGCTAGAGCAAATTGAAAAAGCCAGCAACATTACCTTATTAACGGGTACTCGTATTCGTAAACTTAGTCGTGCTAACGATGCCGCTTGGTTAACCTTAGAAGATCAAGATCCTGTGTATGCGAAGCTGATTGTGGGTGCCGATGGCGCCAACTCATGGACGCGTGCACAAGTGAATATTCCGCTGACGGCATGGGATTATAATCACCATGCCATTGTCGCTAATATTCGCACTGTTGAACCGCATCAATCCTGCGCCCGTCAGATCTTCAATCCAGAAGGGCCGTTAGCGTTTTTACCGTTATGGCAACCGGATCTGTGTTCGATCGTCTGGTCACTACCGCCAGAGCGCGCCACTGAATTGTTGGCAATGGACGAAACCGAATTCAACAAACAACTGACCGTGGCGTTTGATGGCCGTTTAGGGCTGTGCAAAGTTGAAGGACAACGTCAGGCATTCCCACTTAAAATGCGTTATGCTCGTAGTTTTGCAGCCGAGCGAGTCGCATTAATTGGTGACGCTGCGCATACTATTCATCCATTAGCAGGGCAGGGTGTTAACCTTGGTTTGTTAGACGCGGCAAGTTTGGCGCAATGTGTATTAGAAAATCATCGCGCGAACAAAGATATCGGCACCCATGCCCATTTGCGTAAATTTGAACGCTGGCGTAAAGCCGAAGCGGCAGTGATGATCTCGAGCATGGAAGGGTTAAAGCGTTTGTTTAGTGGTGGTCATCCGGCGAAACGTATTTTCCGTGATATTGGTCTAACCTTATCTAATACATTACCTGGGCTAAAGCAAAACTTCATTAAACGTGCCATGGGGTTAGATGGTGAGCTACCTGATTTAGCTAAATTAGACCGCAATGGCTAAGGCAAACACACATAATCGTTAAATAGTGCAATTAATCAACCTTGCACCATAATGTTAACGATGAGCATAACTAATGTAAACGCCCTGTTTACATTAGTTATTGTAATGCTAAGGCCGTTCCTATCCAAGTTATTCACAGTTTAATCATTGCCAATATAGCTCGAAGTTAGCAAAGTAAGCTGCTCTTATTGGTTTTTTTGTGATCTATGACGTCATTATTCCCCGCGAATAACTTTTTCCTCTATTAAAGTGTTAGCCTTATGCGCATTATCATTTGATTAACCATTAGATTTTCTATTCCTTAAATAATTTTAACGAATGCTTTCTAAGGGTATAATTGAATTATTATCATGTAATAGGTTTTACATGACGCTTTAATATAAAAGCAAGAAAGCAATTTTACTTGATCCCAAAGTCTTGATTAATAACTGTCAATTAAAGGAATTATAGAATGGCTCAACAAACAGTACTGTTCCCGAAGCACGTAGAAGCAGGGGCAAAAATGGTGGACTTTCATGGTTGGGATATGCCAATCAATTACGGTTCCCAGATTGCTGAACATAATGCTGTACGCGAAGATGCGGGTATGTTCGATGTGTCACACATGACCATCGTTGATATCAAAGGCGCTGACGCTAAGTCGTTCTTACGTTATTTACTTGCCAATGACGTGGCAAAATTAACTGTTTCTGGTAAAGCTCTATATACCGGAATGTTACAACAAGATGGTGGGGTTATTGATGACCTTATCGTTTACTTCTTCAATGATGAATACTACCGTTTAGTGGTGAATTCAGCGACTCGTGTTAAAGATTTAGCATGGATCAACAAACAAGCCGCAGAGTTTTCTGTAGCTGTTACTGAATTACCTGAACTGTCTATGATTGCAGTACAGGGCCCGAAAGCCAAAGAAAAAGCCGCTACTGTATTTACTGCTGAGCAAAACGCTGCAGTTGAAGGCATGAAGCCATTCTTTGGTGTACAAGCGGGTAGTTTGTTTATTGCTACAACGGGTTATACCGGTGAAGCAGGTTATGAGATTGTCGTACCACAAGATGAAGCTTGCGATTTATGGCAGAAACTTGTGGACGCAGGGGTTCAACCAGCAGGTCTAGGCGCACGTGACACACTACGTCTAGAAGCAGGCATGAACCTTTATGGTTTAGATATGGATGAAACTGTATCACCGCTAGCCGCTAACATGGGCTGGACGATTGCTTGGGAACCACAAGAACGTGACTTTATCGGTCGCGCAGCGCTAACTGCTCAAAAAGCAGAAGGCACTGACAAACTTGTTGGTTTAGTACTTGAAGCGAAAGGTGTATTACGTACTGGTCAAAAAGTCGTATTCACTAACGCAGCAGGCGAAGCATGTGAAGGCGTTATCACCAGTGGTAGCTTCTCACCAACACTTGGTTTTAGTATTGCATTTGCACGTGTTCCAGCATCAATCGGTGAAACGGCTGACGTTGAAATGCGTAAAAAGCTTGTTACTGTTGCAGTAACTAAACCAGCGTTTGTTCGTAATGGTAAAAAACTAGTTTAGTGCTACGTTTGATTTAACTGAAAATTGTATGACGTCAGCTGAGTTGCAGATTTTTATTTCGAAAGAATAGTAATAATTCTGCTTATAAATAATCGCAATTCAGTGTCTACAGCGTTACCAAATAAAAACATAATCATTTAAGTAAAAGACAAAAGGAAGTTTCAACAATGAGTAATATCCCAGCTGAATTAAAATATGCATCTTCACACGAATGGGTTCGTAACGAAGGTGACGGTACTTACACTGTCGGTATTTCTGACCATGCTCAAGGCCTTCTAGGTGACATGGTATTCATTGATTTACCCGATGTTGGCGACGACGTTGAAGCTGGCGAAGATTGCGCTGTAGGCGAATCTGTTAAAGCCGCATCAGATATCTACGCACCAATCAGTGGTGAAATTGTAGCAATCAATGAAGAATTAGAAGATTCTCCAGAGTTAGTAAACTCAGATGCATTCGGCGACGGTTGGTTGTTCCGAATTAGAGCTACGGACGAAACTGAACTCGCATCGCTGTTAGACGCTGACGGTTATGCTGAGTCAATCGAAGACTAATTTGTTGTTGAAACCCTGAGCTTGTCTCGGGGTTTTTTTTTAGTGTTAAAACGCTAATGCTATTTTTTAAAGTATTAGTTTAAGTTTGTTAAACACTAATTTAATTTTGTTATTTGTTAAAAGTATAAATACAGGGAATTGCATGAAAACCCATACCCCACTTGCCCAGTTAGAGCAGATTGATAATTTCGCCCGTCGCCACATC
>Ga0209395_1007767_pt1 | contig 11161 bp, 9 predicted proteins | sample GOMGulsemesocosm_3_FD_184635 | JGI IMG/M metagenome (GOLD analysis project Ga0209395, IMG submission 184635) | Methane-oxidizing microbial communities from mesocosms in the Gulf of Mexico - GOM9D Gulf of Mexico (SPAdes) (version 2) | ecosystem: Environmental > Aquatic > Marine > Cold seeps... | reverse complement strand
TACTTTACGACTAAAAGAAAAATCATTGGCCAAACCTAATGCTTCTCCAAGATCTGTATTTGGCTTTACCGCAACAACGTCTACCAAAGGATATCGAGACGCAATTGCCACAACAGGACGTTGATAAATAAAGTCATCAATCACATGAGGTTGATCAACTACGGCAAAATATTCATAACCCTGAGCGGCAACTAATGCTTTTAAGGACTCAGGACTAAATACCTCTTGAAAACCAATAATATCAGGCTGATGTTCACTTAAATACTCAGCAATCCAGCGTTGTTTTTTTGCCCATTGTTCAGCACTATAAATGCGTTCAAATTCATAAAAGGCATTGGGAGGCTCAAGGTAATTAAACAAATTGAATGTAGCAATTTTAAGTTGTAAATTTGATACCGAAACAATCGGGATTTTCTGATTTACTTCTTTTATATCTTTATGATTGATGATGTTAACTCTAATAACCGATAAGTAATAATTATAACTGAGTTAGTAAATTAAAAACCAGCGATATAAGTAACCTCTATTGCCATGTAAAAATGAGTCATGCGTATAGCCCATTTCTTATTTAAAAGATCAAAATAGTCGTTTAAAATGATTTTACCTTTTATTACGAATGATTCTCATTTAAAATGAGATTATATTCATTTGATAATTGCCACCCTTCTTTATGTCAACAACAGACCTCATTACCCCAACCCAATTAGTTAGCTTGTTAGAAAAGCAAGATTACGGTGTTGAATATCAGCCCATTATTGGCATAGACAATCAACAAATTTATGCCTATGAAGCATTAGCTAGGTTCTTTGATGAAAAGGATCAGCCAATAAGACCTGACATTGTTTATGCTTCCTTGCATTCAAGTCCATTGAGTCTGTATCAGGTGGAGTATCAGCAAAAAATACTGCAACTCGCCAATGCTCCTCTTAACATTCCTATTTTTGTTAATTTGGATCAAGACTCATATTTCTCTAGTGGCGTTCAAGGGCCTAACAATCCGTTTTTGAAATTATTCACTGAATATCAGCGCTTAGATATAGTTGTTGAACTGATTGAAAACTCAGAGATTAATGACGCAGTCATGAGCCTGTCAATGATAGATAGCTTGTCAAAAAACGGTATAAAAACAGCCATTGATGATGTATTTAACCCCCAGTCTATGATATCAACCTCGGTGATCCAATTGGTGAACTTTATCAAACTAGACAAACACGTGGTGGCGAATAAAGGGAACAAAGATTTCTTAGTACTCGTTAAGTGTTTAATCGATTATGCCCATAAAGCGGGCAAAAGGGTTATCCTTGAAGGAATTGAAAACCATGCAGACTTGTTATTTGCTCGGCAACTAAATGTCGATTTTGTTCAGGGGTTCTTGTACCGAGAGCAGTTTATTAATATTCGAAAAGTCTAGGCATACTGCAGCTTCATCTATATACCCTTCTATCTCAAGACAGTTGATTTCTATGGAAATTAGTGAACAATTCTTTTTTGTTGTTGCCACCATGGATGGAGGTACCTTGTGTCAGCAGTCCCCAGTAGCTGAAAACTGAATAATGAGCTCAAAAAATGTTGAAATACGCACCTGAATGGAAATTATATACGCTATGTGCATTTTTTATTCGATCAGAATAGTTGAAATAATAGGATGAAAAGCATAACATTTGTCCTGAAAGGCTAATATATTTACAAATCGGCAACATTTCACCTACAAATGCGATTTAATAAGTCATTCAGCAACATTGGACTTTAATGGACTAAAAAACGATGGACTGGCATAAATTAACATGCGGGAAGATAGCTATTATACGGTACGATCTTGCCGAAATAATGGTCGATGATGGTATTGATATAGACATTAAAATGGTAGATGAAATCCATCACTATTTATTATCTGTTTTTCCAGATTCATTTTCATTGTTAATCAATAAAAGTAATTCTTATTCAACCCAACTAGATGCATTGATACGATTTGGCGCATTACCTGCCATTGATAAAATAGCCGTGTTTGCCCCCACCAAAATGTCGGAACTAAGCGCAAATTTTTCAGCTGGTATACCCAGCTCGGCAGAATTAGACATTCACGTTTTTCCTCTTAGAAATGATGCCCTTAATTGGTTGGTAAGTACAAAATCAATTAAACTTCATTACGATTAACAGCTTGTATGTTAACTTCAACTGTTTATTGAGCTTCCCTGTTTATATTGAGCAAACCAACAACTTGATCGGCAACTTTTAATTCGATTGACTTCTGCTGTCCTATTTCAACACTCACCTCTAACACTCCATATTTAGGCATCCAAACTTTTATCTGGTTATATTTTTCAGGGTAAGAAGACATCGTAAATCTTTTGTAATTCTCTCCTTCTTCTAGTTCCACTATTTTATAGTATTTACTACTAATAGAGCCAACCCATGAGCTCATATATAAATGTAAGCGGCACTTCATTTCCACAAAGATATCATTAGCCCAAAATAACTCTTGTTCAAAACTAGAATTGGGTGGCATATAACTTAATTGCCAACGAATTTTTTGTTTTTTATCTTTAACGTATATGGTGTGGCCTACTTCATCAGAATTTCTTAAACTCATTTTACTGCCTTGATTTCCTAAAATGAGTTTATCGGTAAAATATCCTTCTTGGTGATCCATTATTGGTGAAGCATTCAAACTGTTATCTTCTGGCCAATAAATGGCTAAAACGGGTGGAATTAACTGACTGTTATAAAAAAGTACTTCTGCTTGTAAACCAGGCCCTGTTAATGGTTCCCGCGTTTTAGGTAATTCATTAATCTTTGAAGAAGACTTTTCTCGATGATCTTTATGAAAGGTAACATCTTCGGGAGTAGGAAGTGTGACTAACCACTGGTGGATCAATGAGATCGCTTGATAATCCACCTTTTCGGTTGCGAGCGGCGGCATGCGATAATCTTCATCTCGACTATTCATTCTCAAATAAAGTGCACTTTTATACAGTGCAAGCTCATCACTATCCGCTCCTAAAGCAATATAAGGCACGGCAGTAAAATTACGCGTTTTTTGATTAACCGCAGTTTTATAAACATTGGTTTTAGCTAAGGTATCAAAAGCTAATTCATGTCTAAACATTAAATGTTCTGCCTCTTGTTCTGCAGCATAACCAAGCTTGTTATGACAATTTCCACAGTTAGCATGTAAAAAACCTAACACTCTTTGCTCTAAGGGGGTCCCTGGCAGTACTGGCATATCTATCGGATGTGTTAAGCGTTTGTCTATGAGTAACGACTGTAGGCTCCATTCGTTACTTTTGCGCTGTGGGCCGTGACCAAAAGCAAATTCGCCTTGTTTATCACTTAATTGAATAGCGTCAAACCCTAAGATAAAATCAGTATTTCCTTTATGACAATCAATACAGTTTTGTCTTGAGGGAATATCATGGTCGGTATTTAAAACATTTTCTACCGCATCACTTAAATAAGCGTCACTTTCTAAATCATTCCATAAATAAGTACTTATCATCCAAGAGTCGACACCAAAACCAGATTTAATTTTTTGTAAATGCCGAGTTTCGACTTTTATTTCTTTATTTGTATGGTTTGTTGTTTGACGGAATTCTTTAAAAATTTGTGTACCTACAGGAAAAATCCATCGATCTGGGTTTGAAGTATTAATTTGAGTGTTATGAGGTAAATATATCCATCGAGACTTATTAGAGCCATCACTCCATAATTGATAGTTCGGAGTAAATTTTTTTAATTGTGATGAAATATTTTGAAGATTAACATCGGTATATAAGCAAGACTGGGAAAGCTGATTAGGGGCTTTAGCAAGTAACGAAGTCATTGAACAATGAGTATTGTTTTGATGTTGAGTCATCAAGGATTGTTGACAAGAATTAAGTGCGGATACTAGCAATAGCAACATGCATACATTCAATAATGTTTGCATAAAACCTTGATTTAAGCACCGACTATTCATTGGTTTGATCATAATTACTTGATGCATAACTTACGGTAAAAACATTAGTCCCATTAAATATAATGTTATTTACTCAAATCAATGCATGGGTTTATACCTTAAATTGTTTCACTAAAGAAGCGAGATGATGAGATAGCTTAAGGATATTTTCACTTGCATTCATCGTACTTTCAACAGCCGCTGTAGTTGTTGCATAGCTATCGTGGATATCAACAATATTTTGATTAATGTCATCTGCAACCTTAGTTTGTTGTTCTGCAGATGTAGCTATCATAGTATTGAGATCATTAATTTCATGAATTTTATGTTCGATGGTTTCAAATGATACCCCGGTATCTTCAGCTTGCTTCGAAACATGAGAGGCTTCTTTATTACCATCAGTCATCAGGCTAACAGCGTCATGAGTACCTGACTGTAAGTTTGAAATAATGTCGTTGATTTTGGTAGTTGATTCTTGAGTTCTTTGCGCTAAAGTACGTACTTCGTCGGCAACAACAGCAAATCCACGGCCAGCTTCACCAGCTCGTGCGGCTTCAATGGCGGCATTAAGAGCTAATAAATTAGTTTGGTCTGAAATACTGCCAATTACCTCTAAGACACTGCCAATGTCATTACTGAATTTTTCAACGTTTTGAATAGTTTCGTCAGCCCTAGAAATCAGTGTAGATAACTCTTGAGTTTCTGAAATAGAGTTGTCGACCATTTCCCGTCCTTGTATGGCAGCATCTTGTGCTTCATTGGTTGAATGAGTTGCCTGTTCGGTATTTTCGGCAACTCCCTGTACTGTTGTTGCCATTTCATTCATGGCCGTTGCCACCTGCTCTGTCGCGTTCTGCTGTTTTACCACTCCATCTTTAGCTTGTTGCATTAAACGGACTAAATTTGAGATCGCTTCATCTAATTCTGAACAAGCGTCACTCACTTGGCTCACTATGCTGGAGAACTGCTCCATCATAAAATTGAATGCAGTACCCGTAACGCCAATTTCGTCCATCGTCCTGACTTCAAATCTTAGGGTGAGATCAGATTGTTGTTGGATGCTTTCGACCGTGTTTCTTAGCCTCTCAATAGGAATACATAATTCTCTACGCATTAAATAACTAAAAAGCAAACTCAGTGAAATAATGAAAATGAGGATAAATAGCGATATGTAGAACAGGGATGAATTATTAGTGACAACATTATCTGCAGACTGTTTTACTTTATGACCAGACTTAGTAACGACTTGGCCAACCTTACTCGCTTGCTGATTGAGTTGGTCCAACTGTGCATGACTTTGTTGTTGAAAGTCGTGTATTAAACCTTCTATTTCTTCAACTAAAACCCGTGCATCTGATACTAATGAATTGCCTTTAACTCGGTTTTCATCAACGTATGAGTCAACAGCTTCAAGCATCAGGTCATATAGAATATCGACTTTCTCAGACAAATTTTGCGCTAAACTGGCATCGATCTTAGCCAGATCCTCTAATTTAACTTTCAATTTGTCGAGTGAATCATTGGCATTATCTTCAGCTTCATTTAACCAACTAACAGATAAATCCAACAGCCAAGCACGTAAATCCCTAAACTCTTGATCTATTTGAATCACCAAAAACAGTTTGCTTCGTTCGTTGGTTTGCAGCTCAAGTATTTGTTCTTGTTCTTTAATTGCTTTGACTTGCTGGTTAACAAATTCTTGCTGATCTAGACTGATATCTGAAGTGGATTGCACACCAAATAAAATATAAATAAAAGCAATAGCGACAATGGTAGAAAAACTGACGCTACCGACAACGAGTTTAGTTGATATATTCATAACGTTATACTTCTACTTTTAAAGGTTACTGGTAAATAATCAAACTGATCGCACCACCTAACTCTCCTAATACACCGCCTTCTTTTTTGCCGCCAGATATATCCCTTTCTCCTTTAGGTCCGCCATGACATGTTAAACAAGACTCTCCATAATATTCTGGCAGGATAAAACGGTAGGCAGCTTTTCCTTTAACTGCGCTTTCCTCAGAAAAAGGCTTTCCTTTTTCATAGTCACTTTTTTTAAAGGTGTTTTCGATAATGTTATGTTCCCACTTATCCGGTCTATTGGCTCTATTACGGACATAACTCTTAGGAGCCGTTAACTTGATTTTCATCTTTCCGGCCATTTTACTGTTAAACCTATTGGCTAGTTGGCGTGCAAAAATAGCAGGTAAAAAGCCTTTAAAGCCAACCCCTGTTTGATTGATAAGGTCTTGGTTTTCATCCATAACTTCTTTAACCGCACCTAACATAGCGCTTTGTGCAGAAGTTAAATTACCCATGGTTAACTTTTTGCCACTTGCTTTTGCATAGTTATCTAATGCCATATTAGTTACCGCCCCTCCCGATAACCCTTTATCACCAATGTCGGCATTATTTATATGCCCTTGATTGACGGATATGACTTTTCTGGCTGCACGGTATAAAGACGTGAGTTCTTCACTGATACCATCCTGTGATTGGGCATAACTTGTTTCTGCTATTAACATAAAAAAACAAAATAAGGCACATATACATCGATTGATTTTCATTGTAATTATCCTTTTATTTGATTCAGTTAACTTGAGTATTGACATAAATATTTATAAGTATAGTCAATAATATTATTCTGTATTACTTCTTTTAGGACAGATGTCGTATTTCTCTGGTTCTATGTTTTTTAAAGAATTTTGCTGTCTCAACTCTTTTAAAGCTTGATTGAATTTATCTATAAAAGAGCTGGCATTATTATGCTTGCGTGATACTAATAAACGAATAGCTACTTTTTGTTGACGAAAAGGGCGTGGATGCATGTATATATTTTTTGAAATGGCTGGGTTTGCCTGTTTAATGAGATTTAAACCAACATTTTTATCGAGCAAGAACAAGTCAATTTCTCGTCTAAACAATAAATCAAAATTATTTCGATCAGAGCCGGATATTTCTACCGTGGCTTTGTCCATTGATAATAGGCTTTGTAAATCTTCTCCGTAGGCGTAATGTGCTGTAACTCCTATTGTGATATTCCTATTAAGATCTTCAATATTTCGCCAATCAAAATCAAAATCTTTATGATAGAAAATGGCAGTTTGCTCATAACCTATTGGATCACTAAACAAGAAATCATCGGCACGGTCTTGATTACATTCCCAACCTGCAGCAGCATCCAATAAATTAGCTCTTACTTTCACTAATGCCCCTACTCCAGTTCTAAACCAAACAGGCTCAACTGTATCACCAAGCTTTTCAAACACCTTTGTTATTAGAGCAAGTTGCTGCCCGCCATTTTTGTCGTCTTTAGAATAGTAGGGTGGCCAATCGGTCACTGCAATTTTTACCTTAGCCTCCACTTCGATAACTGAACTGAAGTAGATAAATGCAATAAACAGTAGACGCGATGATGCAATAAACATTCTAACCTCTAAAGTTAGGAATATTCATTGAGTATAGTGGTAAATGTAGATTTTTCTATGGTGGAATTTACAAAACATTAACCAAACATTAACATCCGTGTAAGCAAGGTATTCAATTTGTTTTAGTGCCTGATATGAAACTAAAGTCCTTAAGCTGATAAATAATAAAATTGAGCATTCTTTAGAAAAATGCTCTGTTAATTTTGAGTGTTTTGCCCTTTAAATTCGGTGTTATGTTTAACAAAAGAATCATCAGGAGTACCAAAAGTGCACAAAGGACCATATGGATACTCTTCGGTGTAATAATAGCCATAATTTCCATAGGCGTCTGTCATGCCGTTGCACTCATCAAGGTCGCCACTACCTTGCTTAAAATACCAGTCTTCAACAAACATACCTCTCGGATGAGTTTCAATAGCAGGAGGTGGCATTTTTGAACCCATAGGGCTTTCTCTTTCTGAGGTATTTATTTGCCAACTAGATTGTGCTTTCCTAACTTGTCCTCTTTTAGCATCATAAAAATAATGCCCATAAATTGGGAAGCCATCAGCTGCAAAACCGATAACAGGTGAACCACTACGGCTAGTGGTGTTGGCTGCTTGAAGAATATTATTATCTTCAACATTAGATAATGCATTATTGTCACCGTGGTAATGATAGCGGCCATCAAAAGCATGTCCAGTGAACTCATCTAATGCTACATTACTTGGATTAGCAGCGGGAATGGCAAACCAATCTGCAAATAAACCGCATTGCTCTCTTGTACCTAATGAAACATTATTGACGGTATTAAAGTCAGGGTGATAGCAAAATGCAGAATCCATATCTAAATCAACACCGTTAAGTAAAATGCCGTTTAAGGTAATATTACTGGCAATTTTTCTGATATATCTTGGCCAGCGTTTCTTTTTGGGGTGACGAGGGACTTGAATAACATAATTCAACGTATTGCCTGCGACCTTTGACTCAAAGTCCTCACCGGTGGTGGTATTGTTACCAATATCATGATTAGGAATATTATTGCTGATAAATGTGCAACTGTTCTCTTGGGCTGTGATACTAAGTGAGCTATTTAGGTGTATACCTTGCTGATAATCTACGATGTTTGCGGTGTACTCACCAGTATAGGCAGCACAGTCTGGGTTTCTATTAGTCAACTTCGAATAGCTGATGTCACCCTGAGGATTAGGCGTTAATTCGTTAAAGGGGCGCTTTGTTATTGCTGGTGCATCTAACGCGCTTGAATCTTGGTCTTTATGTTGATGGGTATCAGTGGAATTTACTACTGAATTGCAAACTCCCTGGCTAGAAACAAAATAAATACTTAATAACAGATACAACTTAGACTTTGTCATTTGTAAACCTTTTAAAATTATCTAACGAGTTAAATGTTCAGCATCTAGTCTTGTTGACATACGAAAGACAATAAATATTCTCTTCAGATAATTCATAACTTTCCGCACCTTCAATGCAAATATTGATGATTAGATGTAAAAGCAACATGTACGCCAATACGCTAAGGTGTTGATACTTAGAATGAATCGTCTATTTTGCTGCCTGAACAAATAACAATTGTAAAAAACACTGACACTCCATCGAACAAATAAAAAGGGTCGATAGCACTTATAATGTGTCACCGACCCCTTTTATTTTTCATCATGATATTTACGTGATTACAGTTTCAATCCGTTTTTAATCAACATTTTTAATCAACATTTTTTACAAGCTTTCTTCTTTAATCGTCACTCGCCAAGGAGGGTTTAGCCTATTTTCTCCCGCCCAATATAGTTTTATCTTGTTACCTGAAGGGTCGAATAAGTAAGCCTCCCTCCACAAGAACGACTGATCTGTCGGAACTTGTTCAAAAACAATACCTTTACGTTGTAATGCTACAACCCACTGGTCGAGCTCTTCGTGTTCAAAGTAGATGGTTGTGTTATTTTCAAAATCATTTTCATTTAAAGATAAAGAAAAAGTCGCATTGCCTATAGGACACTCAAAGCGTGCATAATGAGGTGTATCGACAATTTGAGTAAAGCCCAGTTGTAAATAGAACTGACATGCTTTTTTCATATTTTTTACGGGTAAAGTGACCTGATTTAAGTTCATCTTTTTTTCCTATCTTTGTTCGGGAATTAGTTGTACGTTTACTAAATTAATATAAAAGTAATTTTGCACCAAATGCTATCAATGTAATACCTAATGCACGGATGATAACCGTTTGGTATTTTTGGAAAATATCAATAAACCTTTCATGAGTGAGCAAATAACTTAAGGAATAAAACCAGCACAAATGCGCAACAGAAATAATCAATCCGTATAATAATTGCAGTATTAACGGCGTGTCCAAAGTTACCAATTGGGAAAATATGCCTAAAAAAAATAAAGTAGTTTTAGGGTTTAAGGCATTTGACATAAATCCTAGCAAAACATATTTAAATGACCCATTAGTAGCTTGCTCTGACTTAGAATCTGGTAGTGGTTTACCTTTTTGATTTAAGGATGAAATACCAAGATAAATTAAATACAAAGCCCCTCCATACTTGATAACATTAAATAAAGCAGGGGAGGTGTTAATTACTACCACTAATCCAGAAATGCAATAGATAACATGCACCCATATCCCAAGAGTAATCCCCAAAGAGGTTTGTAAGCCAGCAGATCTCGAAATGCCAATACTGTTTCTGGTCACTAAAGCAAAATCGGCTCCGGGACTCATTGCCATCATAATTGCTACCACCGCGAGGGTGATTAACTCACTTTGGTGAATTCCCAATAAACTAACAATACTCATTATGCTGCACTCAAACTTATCTCATTTTTCTTAACAAGCCCAGTGACACCACTCATATACTCAATTGAAGCATCGGTAAACCCTGTTGCTTTTAAATGCGCTATTGAAAAAGGAGCAGGAATTAACTTCTTGCCAGAATTTACTTTATTAACCCAATCAGGATTACCAATAGCGGCCTTACCTAAGGCAACAAAATCGGCACCTTGAGCAATCACTTCATCGGCTTGTTCAATGTTGGCTATTTTACCTGCGATGATAAGCGTTATTTCGGGACTTAACTGCTCTTTAATAGATTGTAGCAATGTCATCTGTTTGTCTTTTATATGATTTGGCAACTTAAATGAGTCGTAAAGTGACATGTGAATATAGTCTACATCGAGATCGTTAAGTGCATTACTTAATCTGATCTGCTCAGTTATTTCAATGCCCGTAAAGTGGGCATAGTTTTCAGGAGAAAGCCTTACACCGATAATAAAATCTCTACCGGTATTTGCTCTCGTCCGTTTAACGATTTCAAATATAATTCGATTACGGTTTTCGAATGAAGACCCCCATTGGTCATCACGCTTATTAAGCACTGAGTTACTAAAGTTACTCAACAAGAAATTAAATGCTGCGTGAATTTCAACACCGTCCATACCTGCCAAATAAGCACGTTTAGCCGAACGAACAAAGTCACCAATATAGGTTTCTATTTCATCGGTGCTAATTTCTCTAACGTCGTTGGCATAATTCTCATCTGCTGGATAATGGGATGGAGATACAGCCTCAGCAGTACTAAATTTTCTTTCTGTACGCATTCCACCATGATGCAATTGCACTATAGAAATTGTGTTATGAGCTGCAGCATTTTTTGCTATTTGCGCAAAACTTTGTTGTTGTTGGTCCGTAATTAAAGCTGGTTGTCCTTCCCAGCAACGCCCTGTCATAGAAACAGCGGTAGCTGCTGTGATAATCATACCAAAACCACCGGCTGAACATGATTTAAGCCACGCTATTTCT
>Ga0209395_1007762_pt1 | contig 11165 bp, 10 predicted proteins | sample GOMGulsemesocosm_3_FD_184635 | JGI IMG/M metagenome (GOLD analysis project Ga0209395, IMG submission 184635) | Methane-oxidizing microbial communities from mesocosms in the Gulf of Mexico - GOM9D Gulf of Mexico (SPAdes) (version 2) | ecosystem: Environmental > Aquatic > Marine > Cold seeps... | reverse complement strand
TCGCCTGCTAACCTTTCTACAAAAATCGTATTAAAATTAACAACTAAAGCCGCATTACCCGCATCATATGGATTATCACTATCGCCGCGACCATCTAACCTCAATTCAGGAAAATAACGATTATCCGCATAGATTTTATTAATTCGACCAAGCTTTAGTTTTTTAATTGCCTTGCTCATTAACAGTATTTCTTCAGAGGTGATATAAGGATCACCAAAACCTTTAATCCATAAAGTGCCGTTGTCGTAGTAAAAGTCCGTGTAAAACTTATGCTCTAACCCCCACCGCTTAATCGCTAGATAGGCTGTTACAATTTTTAAGGTAGATGCAGGTACCAGTAATTGCTCTGGGCGAATACTGATACTCTTTTTAGGGTTACTATCAATGAGTAACAACGCAGCATTGGGAATGTTTTGAATGATATTACTGTGCTTAGAGAAGTCAGCAGCACTACAATAGGAAGACAACAACCCAAACACAACCAGCGTTTTTACGTAGACGAACAATTTTTCTTTAACAGAACCAAATTTCATTTCTCTCTTCACTCACTACTGTTGTCTTACGAAAAGAACCATCATGCCCCAAAACATCATTAGTATCATGTAAATTTAGTACTCAAAACAATAATTGCTACGAATGATGTCGAATTTACAACAATCTCTTACACTCTAACGATTGATCAGAGACGACTGCATTAAGTATACAGGCAACTATTTTTGGAATTTTACAACAACTGTTTTTTTAAATAAATCTATTAGCCCTCACCAGCGCTCAGTGACTGTTAATATTCTGGCGTTGTATTTTTCAAACAGATAAAGCAATTAATGAATGCAAAAAAGAACTTGATGTTGTTATTGCTTATTTGTACTTGCACTAGCATCTCAGGAACAGATTAAGCGACTACTTATTCTTAAGCTGTTACTTAATGATGGAATCAATACAACAAAGAAAGAGGTATGACACTACTCATTTTTAACAATGGAACGCGTGCTGATCCGCTATCAGACGCCAAGCAGCTCAAACCAAAAGAGCACTCTCTAAACAAACGCTTAGCTACACCAGCATACAGAAAGTGGTAGCCTCATTAGAAAACGACGACGCTTAAGTGCCTCACATATAATGTCGTTCCCCGTTATCACGCGCACTGACTTACTGAGCCTACTAGTGAGTGGACCTAACCAAGAAACCACTGCACAAGTAGTCGGTTTTTTATTTGGACAATATCTCTTAAATATCACTTACGCCAATACAGACAAAAATTTGTGGTCCAAACTAATGATCGAGAATAGTGATTGGACCGCACTAAGCTTATGGGGTGCAAAGTATTCATTGAGTCGCGATAAATCAAGTTTTCAATTTCTATTTTACACTCAAGATTAGCATTTAGACGTCGCTAATACTTGCCAAAGAGATTCACAAAGATAGCTTACAAATACTTATCATGACAGCAACGCTATACAAACAAGATGTTGATCAAGCGCAGTGAACACTAGAGTCATAGACAGCGCTATAGGATAAATCTAGTATTGTACGTTTTTTGTTTAAAAAACACGTAAGTCATGTAAGCGTTCGGTGAGGATTTCGCTAGATGATCACTGAAATTCACTCACTCAAGATAGCATGTTCACACCTGCTATTTGCGTGATTGACCAATCAAATTAAGCGGTATTGGTTTACGCGGCGATTTGTTGAATTTACGCATCAGCCGCTACATAAAACCGAATACTTATCAAAGTAGCTTTGACAAGTTTATACTTAGCTCTTTTTCCGCGGCATTAATATAGAGTTCGCAATTTTCTATTGAGATAGTCAGCTGCATTTTCTTACTGACAAGCCCAACAAGTTTTTCAATTTGGCTGTGCTCAAACTTATAAACTTCAATATGGGGTAAAGCTTTAAAAGCCGCCTCAGATTTTTGCCACCACACATCAGTTTCACTACCATAGGCGTACAGCATGACTTTAGGTGATCGACTGATCCCCTTGCGCATCCGCTCAGGGCTTGCCTGACCGACTTCGATCCATTTTTCTATTTCTGAACTCGGCGATATTTCCCAAATATCCGGTTCATTTTGAGTGGAGAGCCCTTTAGTAAATTGTAAATCACTATGATAGTTAAGAGCGTAGACCATTAGCCTAACCATCATGCGTGCTTGAGTTTCCGACGGGTGCTGCGAGAGGGTAAAATTACAGCTATCGTAGACATCTCTGTCAGTATCTACCAGCTGCAACTCGACTTTATATAAAGTAGGTTTTAATGCCATTAAGAAGCGGTGTCCAATTTAACGGGGGTTGTTAATATACTGTTCAAACGGGTCAAATGTACCGCTGCATCTTTGCCTAAGTCGGTTAGATAGCCACCGTCCAATTGAGTCACAAGACCTTTATCAAACAATCTTTGAGTCGCTTCAATCACGCTTTGAGCGGCATCGCCATGAACCTTAATTCCCTCTAGAGTCGAGTTCAAACTAAACTGAGACAGTACTGATAATTCGTCGATAAGATCTGCTTTCAATTTCATAGTAAATCCCTATATGATCTTTGTTATGAAAAATCACCTTACTATTCAAAACCTATTGAAGCAACCAAAAACGCCTCAGGAGTAAATTCAATCTGATAAAAATCTGTCTCGCTCCTAGTAAACCGGGATTAAGGGATAAATTGTGTTTATAAATCAAATAGTGAGAGGGTTAGCCCAAACTAAGGAAGAGAGGAATAAAGATAAAAAACAGCGCAACTATAAAAGCATTAAGGTATAAAGACTATCATCATAAAACCGGCAGTTTAGCACTCGATGTTTAAAGAGTGTTATGCAGTCATGCCTAGGAGACTGCCCGAGAACTGCGATCGTGACGGATCATTTAAACTACAGCTTTTTTCATACCTTTAAGAAAAGGCAAGGCGTCTGACGCTACGAGAGGATTTGCAAGAAATGGGCCTTGAGCAAAACAACACTGACTCTCATTTAGAAATTGTAATTGTGTGACATTTTTAACACCTGATGCAATCACCGACAAATTCAGTTTATCCGCCATCGATAAAATACCTTTAATCCATTCATCATCAGCGGCCTCAATACGAATTTGATCAACAAAAGATTCATCAATTTTCAAGGTAGAAATGGGATATTTCTTAAGGAAGCTCAATGAAGAATAACCTGTTCCAAATCCATCAATAGCAATTTGAACACCTAATTTTCGGATCTGTTTTAACTGCTCTAACGTTTGCTTGCGGTCTGTGATCAACAACTCTTCGGTGATTTCAATCATGAGTCGGTTCGGCGCTAGCCCAGTTTCATTCATCACTTTTTCAAGCACTTCTAACATATTACACTTTTGAAAATGTCGCGACGATACATTCACCGACATGACAAATTCATCATTAGCCTCCTGAGTCCAAGCTACCGCTGTTTTACAAGCTTCAAACAGCACCCACTCACCTATCGGCATAATTAGCCCAACCTCTTCGGCTAAAGGCACAAATTTATTTGCACTAAGCTTACCTTTAGAAGGGTGATTCCAATATACAAGCGCTTCAAAAGCCATTGTTTGGTGAGTCTTGACATCGAGTATTGGTTGATATTCTACTTTAAACTGTTTCTCTTCTACTGCTTTATAAAGCAAACCTTCGAGCAAACGGCGCTCTGTGGCCTCAACATCCATTTGCTGAGTAAAGAACTGATAGTTATTACTTCCCGCTTCTTTCGCCTTATACATTGCACTATCAGCCTTACGCAACAAAGACTCATTGTTATCACCGTCAGTGGGATACATTGTGATACCAATACTGGCAGAGACAAATGCGTCATTACCCGACAATCTAAAAGGACTAGACAAGGCTTTTAATATGCGACTCACTATTAGCTCAACGGTACTGATCTCATCAATATCAGAGAGTACTACAGCAAATTCATCGCCACCAAAACGTGCCGCAGTATCCGTAGACCTCAGCACATCTTGGATGCGCAGAGCTGCCTCTTTAAGCAACTCATCACCAATTGAATGACCCAGCGTATCGTTGACGTATTTAAACCTGTCTAAATCCAAAAAAAGTAACGACACTAAATTGTCATTTCTATCCGCTCTTCTACTCGCCTCTTTAAAGCGCTCAATAAATAAGGGGCGATTGGCGAGTTTGGTCAACGAATCATAGTTAGTTTGATGCTTAATACGCTGATGCGCCTCTTCAGCCGCAAGCTGACTGATAGTTAGCGCTTGTTCGATTTTCTTACGCTCACTAATTTCCTGCAGGAGATTTGAATTACTGAAATTAAGCTCTTTAGTTCTTTCATAAACACGCAACTCTAGTGTTCTTCGCAGCTCAAGTAGTTTTCTATTGTTACTGAACAAATATAACACCATCACAATACCAATAATGAGCGTCACAAAAATAAGCAGTACTGTGTTTTGATAAGATGCCAAAGTGTTTTTCTGTTTAGGGCTCACCATATTTTGATTGTGAGAACCCCAACTAAGCTGAAAGTGATGCAACTGTTCGGTTATTTCACTAAACAGCTTACTGACCTTTGTTAATGGTATATTAGTAGAGAGATCCGAACCATAAACGAGGCTTTGAATTTTATTTATATTGTAAATGATCAGCTGTGCGTTAATTTTTTGCTCAATTTTAGGGTCATTTTTTATAAGCAGAGAGAGCGCATTTGAGCGATTCATTACCTTTGAGAAGCCCTTATCAAACTTTCGATTGATACCTTTGTCACTATTTGGCCGATAGGCTTTTGCAAATATGACTGAGGTATCATCTAACTCAAGCTCGAATTCGCTGATAAAACTGACCAGTTCTGTATGCACTGAAGAAGGCTGTTGATCTGTTAACTGACGATATAAAATGATCGAGCTGACCAAACTCAATACAATGATGCTGAGCATACAGGATGCTAAAAACAGTGATGTTTTAGAAGTCGTTTTATACATATAAATTGTTTAACCGTTAATTACCGCAAGCAAACAGCATTAAAACCAATACTGACAAAGTTCGGCTACATAGGAAATTCTCTTAGATGCATTATGCTGATATAAAAATGAATGTCCCGAAATAAAAACAAACAAGCGTTCAAAGTTTATTTATAGTCGTTGTAAACAACTAATTCTAATGCATGTTTAAAATAACCATTTAAAACTTTCAAACAAAAGACTCTACACGGCCAGCACATTTCATACATCACATTAACAGTTGATTAGACGTCACAGAGCACATATTATTTATGCCCTTGGTTTTACACAATTAGATAGGGACACAGAGAACTTGAACTCAAACTTGAAACACCATGGCGCTACAGCGATTGCCTTTGCTTTTTTAATTGCGTGGTATTACGCATTGCACATATTTAATTTCTTTGATTACATTAGCGCTCAATTTAGTACTCAATATCAAGGGGCCGGTCTGATGATAGCGATAGGGTTAGGCATGACACCTGCTTTTTTTATTTGGAGCCGATTCAACCGCTGGGTAGAAAAAAAGCTCGACATAAAAGGTAAATATTATGAGGATGGTTTTTATAAAGAAACTGACAAGAAAGATTAAGCGAAAGGCTAAATTCAGAGCAAAAAAAAACCCCTTGCGGGGCTTTTAATAAAAGACACTCTTACAAGTGCTGTATTCTATTTAAACCAGCAATAGCGGCCACACGATAAGCTTCTGCCATTGTTGGGTAGTTAAAGGTCGTGTTGACAAAATACGCCAAACTATTCCCCTCTCCTTTTTGACGCATAATCGCTTGACCGATATGAACAATCTCGGATGCTTGGTCACCAAAACAGTGGATACCTAGAATTTTCAAACTTTCTGGATCGAACAATATTTTAAGCATGCCGACGGGCTGGCTAGTAATTTGCGCACGCGCAGTATCCTTGAAGAATGCTTGGCCCACTTCATAAGGTATACATTCTTGAGTGAGCTCTTCTTCCGTTTTACCAATAGAGCTAATTTCTGGAATGGTATAGATACCTGTGGGCACTTCATCAATATATCTAAAATCATCATTACCAATAATATCAGCAGCGGCAGAGCGGCCTTGGTCTATCGCAGCTGATGCAAGGCTTGGCCAGCCGATAACATCACCGACAGCTGATATACCATCAACGCTAGTGCGGTAACGGTCATCTATCTCTAATTGGCCACGACTATTGGCCGCTAAACCCGCATTTTCCAACGCAAGTTCAGCAGTATTACCGGTACGTCCATTACACCACAGAAAAGCATCGGCGCGAATTTTTTTGCCGGACTTAAGGCAAAGTGTGATGCCGCGCTCATCGCCTTCTACACTGGCGTATTCTTCATTGTGACGAATTTTAACCGCGCTGTTACGTAAGTGATAACTTAAAGCATCTGAAATTTCACCGTCTAGGAAAGACAGCAAACGATCACGCGTATCAATCAGATCAACCTTTACCCCTAGTCCACTAAAAATAGATGCATATTCACTACCGATAACGCCCGCACCATAAATGACAATCGTACGCGGTGTGTGACCAAGCTTTAAAATGGTATCTGAGTTATAAATACGCGGATGATCAAAATCCACATCAGGTGGACAATAAGGACTTGAACCTGTCGCTATGACAATATTCTTAGCGCGCAAGGTTTCATCGCCTTTTGATGTGCCTTTAACTAATACAGTATTAGCATCTTTAAACTGCGCCTGGCCAAAAAACACATCTACTCGGTTACGGGCATAAAAATTGGTGCGCAGCATAACCTGATTAGCCATCACTTTTTCGGCACGATCTAATACTTTTTGAAAAGAGAACCAACGTGGCTCGCCTATTTCGCGGAACATCGGGTTAGTATTAAACTCAACTATTTGCTTGACCGAATGACGTAGTGCTTTAGAGGGGATGGTGCCTTTATGTGTACAGTTACCACCGACTGCTTGTTGCTCTTCAATAATCGCAACTTTTTTACCGTGCTTGGCCGAATTCATGGCCGCGCCTTCACCAGCCGGTCCAGATCCTATTACTACCACATCATAATCATATTCAGCCATTAACTACCCCTTAATTCAAAAAAAACACAGATCTTACAACTACTTTGGTTAATATAACTAGTATAGGAGAAGACCCATACTTAGTGCCAGCAGCAATTAACCATAACCTGAATCAGTGACTCAAATGTATTGCCTTACTAAGCCAACAGCATTGGTAAGCCCATTAAAGTCGTATCCTGCTTTGATTCAGTCATCACTTACTTTTTTAATTCATACCCTAAATCAGCGGATTTAGACTCGCGTGCTTCGCGCGCTATACGCTCATTTTCATCTTCACAAACTTGCTTATCACCAGCACAAATATCACAGGCAGTATCCATACCTAAAGAAGCCATACCACCGCAAGAACCTGCGATTGGCTTACCACCTAATAACACGCCGACTGACATGGCCACTACGACACAAATAAGCACTACAAAAACTACAAGAAATGTTCCCATCACAACCTCTACCAGAATTTACTGGCTATCTATTATTTCAAATGAATGCTTTCGTCTTTAATTAACGATTCGAGCAGCAAAACCCGGTGTTAATTTTTCAACAAAACCGTCAACACTTTTCAAGATGAAAAATGCTTCAATATTATGGTTAAGCGCATACTTGTACGCAGCATCAACGCCCATCGCTAAAAAGGCCGTTGCCAGCGCATCAGCCAGCGCACAATTATCCGCAAGAACAGTCACGGAGGCTAAGTTATGAGTAATTGGCTTGCCGGTTTTGGTATCAATAATATGAGAATAACGTACGCCATTTTCTTCAAAATAGTTACGATAATCGCCTGAGGTAGCAACAGCGACATCATCTACACGTACAATCTTTTGTACAACACGGCCAGATGTCGGGCTTTCGACAGCAATATGCCACGACTGTTTCCCAGGTTTTAACCCCTTTGTGACAAGCTCACCGCCAATTTCAACAAGATAGGCGGTATAACCTTTAGAAGCCACCAAACTGGCTAAGCGATCCACCGCATAACCTTTTGCGATTGAAGACAGGTCGACATACAGATCACCGTTTTTTTGGATAGAGCGCCCTCCAAATAAACGAAGCTTTTGATAGCCTACTCTGGATGTTATTGCTGCAATTTGCTCGTCGCTCGGCGCTTTGGTCACTTTTTTATCGGGACCAAACCCCCATAAATTAATTAATGGTCCTACGGTAATATCATAGGCCCCTTTAGAGTCGACACTAATCGCTTGCGCCATTTCCAGAATCTGATAGAGATCAGTGGACACATCCACTTTCGATCCCGCTGGCAGCTTATTAAAAAGTGATAATTCTGAATCACTAATATAGGTCGACATTGCCTGATTAATATCAAGCAACAGCTGATCAACCTCTGCTTTGATCTGCTCAGTTTGTTCGACCGATTGAGTGTTCTCTGCTACCCACTTAATGTGATAGCTAGTGCCCATCGTTCGCCCTTCAATAGCCACGATTTCAGGGCTAGCAACTGCCGCAGAAACACTGAGCCCCACAAGCACAAAAACGGCTAGCAGATTAACTGCTAGCCGTTTGATAGCGCGCTTACACGCGCTTAGTTCAGACTTGAACATTGTGTTTAACCACCAAAGTCATCAAGTAAGATATTTTCAGGCTCAACACCAAGATCTTCTAGCAGTTTAATAACCGCTGCGTTCATCATTGGCGGACCACACATGTAGTACTCACAATCTTCAGGCGCTTCATGCTCCTTCAGATAGTTTTCAAACAGAACATTGTGGATGAACCCTGTCATGCCATCCCAATCATCTTCAGGCTGAGGATCTGAAAGTGCTAGATGCCACTTAAAGTTATCGTTCTCCGCCGCTAACTGATCATACTCTTCAGAGTAGAAAGCTTCACGTAAAGAACGTGCACCATACCAGAATGAGATTTTACGCGTCGAGTTCAAACGCTTCAATTGATCAAAGATGTGCGAACGCATTGGCGCCATACCCGCACCACCGCCGACAAAGACCATTTCCGCATCTGTATCTTTAGCAAAGAACTCACCGAATGGACCGTAAACGTCGATTTTATCACCCGGCTTTAAGTTAAAGACGTACGAAGACATAATCCCCGGAGGTATCCCCTGACTTCCCGGAGGTGGTGAAGCTATACGGATGTTAAATTTAACGATCCCTTTTTCACCTGGGTAGTTAGCCATTGAATAAGCACGGATAGTGGTTTCAGAAACATTAGAGATATTATCCCAGACGTTAAATCTATCCCAGTCACCACGGTATTCTTCTTCTATGTCGAAGTCTTTGTAGTCAACAGTGTGTGGAGGACACTCAAGCTGCACATAACCACCGGCACGGAAATTAACGACTTCCCCGTCAGGAATTTTTAATGTCAGCTCTTTGATGAATGTCGCAACATTTGGATTAGACTCAACCGTACAAGTCCACTTCTTAACGCCAAAGATTTCTTCTTCAAGGTCAAGTTCCATATCTTGCTTAACAGCGACTTGACAAGCTAGACGCCAGCCTTCTTTCGCTTCACGCATCGTAAAATGAGATTCTTCAGTAGGTAGCATAGATCCACCACCATCTAGAACCTGACATTTACACTGTGCGCAAGTACCACCGCCACCACAAGCTGAAGGGATAAAAACACCCATTTCAGAAAGTGTCTGCAGTAATTTACCGCCAGCGGGCACTGTTACTTTTTTATCCGGATCATTGTTGATGTTAATCGTCACATCACCAGAACTTACTAATTTTGAACGCGCTGACAAAATTACCGCCACTAGTGCAAGCACTACGACAGTAAACATGACAACACCGAGAATTATTTCAGCATTCATAGGCTTAATATTCCTTTGTTAATTATCATGTATTAAAGCTGCACGCCGGAGAAGGACATAAATCCAAGCGCCATCAGACCAACAGAGACAAAAGTAATACCTAATCCCTCTAGTCCTTTTGGCACATCAGAGTAACGTAACTTTTCACGGATACCCGCAAGGGTCGCAATAGCTAGCGCCCAGCCTAAACCAGCACCTGCACCATAAACGACAGATTCTGAAAAGTTATAGTCACGTTCGACCATAAATAATGCAGCACCCATGATGGCACAGTTAACTGTAATTAGCGGCAGGAACACCCCTAGAGAGTTATAAAGTGCTGGGAAGAACTTATCCAGTACCATCTCTAGTATTTGCACCATGGCAGCGATAACACCAATATACGAAATATAACCAAGGAAACTTAGGTCGACATCAGGATAACCAGCCCAGGCCAGTGCTCCTTCTCTAAGCAATAGGTTGTACAATAAATTGTTAACGGGTGTCGTGATAGTCAATACCACAATAACCGCAATCCCCAAACCTATTGCCGTTTGTACTTTCTTAGAAATTGCTAAGAAGGTACACATACCTAAAAAGAATGCCAACGCCATGTTTTCTACGAAAACGGCTTTCACAAACAGACTAATATAAACTTCCATTAGACAGCCTCCTTCTGTGAGTTTTTGCAGATAACAAAGTCAGGTGCTTCAACTTGTGAGCTATCGTAAGTACGAATTAGCCAGATCATTCCACCAATGATAAAGAAAGCAGACGGCGGCAGCAGCAATAAACCGTTGCCCATATACCAACCATCGTTATTGATCAATGGTAATATTTCAATACCAAACAAGCTTCCAGAACCAAACAGCTCACGAATAAATCCGACAAACAACAATACCGCACCGTAACCTAAACCATTACCTATACCATCTAGAAAAGAAGGAATCGGCGGGTTTTTCATCGCGAAAGCTTCTGCGCGACCCATAACAATACAGTTTGTAATAATCAATCCAACAAAGACAGATAGCTGCTTAGATGTATCATAAGCCACTGCTTTAAGTACCTGATCAACAACGATTACCAATGAGGCAATGATTGTCATCTGACAGATAATACGGATTGAACTAGGCATGTGGTTACGAATTAACGAGACAAACATGCTAGAAAAGGCGGTCACCACCATTACTGCAAGTGTCATAACCACTGCTGTATTAAGGTTTGATGTTACCGCCAACGCCGAACAAACACCCAAAATTTGCAATGCAATTGGGTTGTTTGAGATTATCGGCTTAACGATCATATCTCTTGTTTCAGACATCGCTTAGCTCTCCCCTGCTTTTAGGTTAGATAAATAACTGGCAAAGCCATTTTTACCCATCCAAAATTT
>Ga0209395_1007761_pt1 | contig 11165 bp, 12 predicted proteins | sample GOMGulsemesocosm_3_FD_184635 | JGI IMG/M metagenome (GOLD analysis project Ga0209395, IMG submission 184635) | Methane-oxidizing microbial communities from mesocosms in the Gulf of Mexico - GOM9D Gulf of Mexico (SPAdes) (version 2) | ecosystem: Environmental > Aquatic > Marine > Cold seeps... | reverse complement strand
AAGGGTGAAACTAACCATTTGTCTCATAGATGCTGAATCATCTACAGCCAAGATTTTTTTCATAATGACCTCTTATTATGATTGTTCGATTTCTAAAAACGTTAATACCCCAAGCGCTTTAGCTGAGGCAATCAAAGCATCGCTTTTACCATGCCATTGAATCTTATGTTGTGTTGCTAGTAAGTGTTTTTGTAAGGCGCATAATAATTGCACTGATGCAGTATCGGCTTGTACAACTTGGTTGATATCTATCTCGATTTCTTTACCTTCATCAAGTAACTCAATGAGGTTTTGATGTAATGCGGCAACATTGTTTATTTGAAGCTCTTCTGGCAACTGAAACATTAATGATCAATCCTTGTTTATCTTTAGTTAAAAGCTTAGACGGTGATCTTTAATTTGCCACAAAATTTGATAATTAATTAAATTTAATAGAGATATTTATAAAACATGGGGGTTAAGTAAGTCGATACTAGGTGGAATGATTATTATTATTGAATCAGTTTCTAGACTTGTAAATTTACATTTTACTAAGCTAGATAGTAGGTAAGTAAAGGTGAATCTATTTAATAGAAACACCTTTATCTAAGATAAAATATGACAAAAGTGTCGTATTTTTAACTGAACCAAAAATTAATAATATTGGGCAATTAATTTGAAGTCAGTAATAAGGTGCTCTGTATTTATAAGCGGCGGTTGACCTTTTATAAATTCAGGTTTAAAAATAGCCCTCAACTTGCCTTTATTATCAACTAAAGCAATAGAAGCACTATGATCAACTGAATACGCTTGCTCAGCCTCACCATCACTTTTACCGTCAGTAATGGCATAAATTAACCCTAAGTCTCTTACAAAAGGAAATAATTGAGTATGAGGCCCTGTTGCCCCAATAAACTCGGGATTAAAGTACTCTATATACTGTTTTCTTTTTTCAACTAAGTCACGAGCAGGATCAACAGAGATAAACCACACTTTTAATTTATGCTCTTTAGCAACGCTTTTATATACCTGATTTAATTTAGCTAACGTCATAGGGCAAATATCTGGGCAATGGGTATAACCCAAAAACAATAAATTCCACTGGCCTTTTAGTGCTTCATTGGTAATTTTATTTTCATTTTGATCTTCTAAAATAAAAGGTTTAAGTTCTCTGGCTTCTGAATATACAAGTGCTTTGGTTTGTGGAGGCTGCACTTCAAAACATCCACTGACAGTACAGCCGATTAATAAAATAAATAAGACTCTGATCATCATTTTCTTACGCAACAATTGCTTTATCTATGAATAATGCGATAAAGAGTAACATTAATTGAATAATAGAAAACTTAAATAAGTCCATTGCACCATCAGAAGTATTTGATAGTTTTAATTTAATCGCTTTATAAATAAATACGCCATTTAAAATCATTGCTGATGCTAAATAAAAGTAACCCGACATGCCAATCAAGTAAGGTAAAATACATACTAAAGCTAATAATAAACTATATAGCAGCACACAAGTTTTTGTGAATGTGATGCCATGGGTAACGGGTAACATAGGAATATTGGCTTTTTTATAATCTTCTCTTCTATGTATGGCCAAAGCCCAAAAATGTGGCGGAGTCCAAGTAAAGATAATCATCACTAATAACCAAGGCTCGGCAGCTAATTGACCGGTTTCGGATACCCAACCTAATAAAGGCGGCATCGCACCAGCTAGGCCACCTATCACAATATTTTGTGGTGTCGCACGTTTTAAATATAAGGTATAAATAAAGGCATAACCTACCAAAGCAAATAAGGTTAGCCCTGCTGTTAACCAGTTAGCTGCAAATACTAAACATACAAAACCAATCACGGCTATTGAAGCTGAAAACATTAACGCTTGTATACGTGATACTCGCCCTTTTACAACAGGCCTATTTTTTGTCCGTGCCATTTTGGCATCAATTTCATGATCTACAATGTGGTTTATAACAGCTGCACTACTCGCTAATAGCCCTATGCCTATTAAGCTTAAGCTCTGAAGTAATATACTTCGCCCCATATCAGGCGCTAATGCTAAACCCACCAGCGCAGTGAGTACTAATAACGCAACCACTTTTATTTTACATAGTTCCAAGTAATCTTTAATACTTGCAGATTTAACAGCTCTTTTTAACTGTGCTTTTTGTACTAATGTATTTTCCATTTTATTTCTCCTAAACATTAGGGACGGATTTTTATTATTTTTTCATTCTTTAATTCTTACTTATTAATCACGCGGCTAAAGCCCCGTCTACAAAAGCGGTTTTGCTATATCTGTTTCAACCTAATTTTTGCAGTGGATTCTTTTATTTTATGTATGTAATAACTTAATCGGATCAAACTTATTAATAACATAGCCGCCATTAAGTTATGGGCTAAAGCGATGCTAATTGGGAACTGCCAATACACTAAAATTCCACCTAGTAATATTTGGCATATGACGGCAGCAGCAACAAGCAAAGCCGCGTTTTTAATTTTATTTGACTGAGCTTGTAGCCAAATACGTATAGCGACAAATATAATCACAGTTGCTGTGACCATGGCCCAAAATCTATGAACTAAATGAATTGATTGGCGTGCCTCTGACGATAAAACACCATATTCATAATTACTGGATGCTGAAGGAAGTTGAAATACATCTAACAGAGAGAAAGTTTGCTGCCAATTACCTGAACATAAAGGTAAACCAACACAATGAGGTGCAGCATAGTTTGCAGCTAACCAACCGCCTAAAGCAATTTGTATCAGTAATACAACTAAAGCACATAGACACCAAGAAAAATAACCTATTACTGAGGTACTTTCTCCTGTTATAGGTTTACTGGTAATACGAAAATATAACAAACTTGATAAGGTTAATATGGCAAAACCTCCTAATAAATGCCCCATTACAATCAAAGGCTGCAAAGCCATAGTCACAGTTAACATGCCTAATATGGCTTGAAATATCACAAGCAATACTAAAAATATGGGTAACTTAAGTGGGGTAATATGTTTTTGTAATTTAGCTGAATTTAAAGATTTGTTTTTAAATAGGTAAATTGAGTAAAGCATGATCCCTAATAACATCAAACCTAAAGTGCCAGCAAAATACCTGTGGATCATTTCTTTCCAAGCTTTTCCTGATTCTACAACAGCACCAGGGAAGTTTTTCGCCACAACTGAGATATCATCAAGATGCTTTGGTACTGTTAAAAAACCATAACAACCGGGCCAATCAGGACAACCCAAACCGGCATCACTCAATCGGGTATAAGCCCCTAAACCAACTACGACCACTGCAAACAAACAACTTATTAAAACTAAAGTCTGATATTTATTTTTAAAATACTGAGATATGTTTTTATTCATTTTTATTAATCCTTCAACTACTTAATATCATTTGTTTTTATTTTTAAGTTTTCTGATTATTCCTTTATTGTTCTCCTAAGAACTGCGAGCATAATTTAATAGTTTTTTAAGGTCTTTCATCAAACCTTTATTGGTCATTCTATTTGCTTGTTCATCATCTGTGATTGGATAAACCAATACCACTAACCCCATATGATCTATCAAATATAAAGCATCTTGTTTTAATTGGTTGTTGTTATAAACATAGTTTTTAAATCCAGCCTCTGTGACTTCTTTTTTACCTAATAGCACTAAATCTACCTTGCCTTGATTTTTACCCAAAGCTAAATGAAGGTTTTTTAATTCGGCTCGACGGTTTGCACACTTTTCATTGCATTGCTCAGCTGATATGTAAGCAATAGACCAAGCCTTTGGCTCTATTTCAGCCCAAGAGTCTAGCTTAATTTCCTGTGATAAAAACTCTCCTTGGTTAACGGTATTTGTTGGTATTAGGTCTAATTTTAATACCGTATATGCCAAGGCTAATGGCACGATAAAACTGACAATGAAAATTATAATTGTTTTTTTATTTGTCATTTACTTCTCCTATTGGAACCTGTTTATTTAACGCTTTTTGTGTATTTTTTTGATTCTTCTTTTGACTACGTACTGCAAATATAAAAATACCTAAGGCTGCAAATCCTATAAGCAACCACTGCAAAGCATAAGCGTGATGTTTTTCTGGCGGCATTACGACACTTTGGTAATGAGGCTCTGCCAGCGGATTTTTATCCATAACGTAAGCCATAAAGTTAACAAGTTGCTGACTGCTTTGCTCTGCTTGCATGTGAATATCAATAAATTGAATTTGTTTTGGCCAACCTTGCGCTGTAAGCCCTGCATCACTTAAGTAAAACCCTGCTAAGTCACCTTGTTTAAGCTGTACATTGATAGCAATCTCTTGCTTGGGTAATTGAACTTTAGGTAATTGATTGCGGCTTTCACCTTGTGGTATCCAGCCAAAATTAACTAATAAAGCTTGCTGTCTTTTTGCTGAGTTAAAAGGTGATGAATTAAAAATTGATGGATAAAAAATTGTGATCACGTCATAGCCTGGGCGGCCGTTCAATGTTCTGTTATCTAATAACCAATATTTATGACTATCTAGTTTGCCTGTTGCTTTTAACTGCAAACCGGTTTTATTAAACGATGCAGGCAAATCGTTCAGCTTTGCCCAGTTAAGCGCGCCTTTGCTTTGCATTGCCTCAATATAATCTAATCTTTGTTGTTTATTTTCAGCTCTTTGCATTTGCCATGCAGCTAAATAGAAACATAAAGATACTACCAATATCACCAAAATTAGTGATATAAATGAAAACTGATATTGTTTATTTCTTAAACTAATCAACATAGACACTTCCGGAGAATAAGATGTTAGTTAAAATTATTATTGTTTTATTATTAGTTTTTATCGTATTTAATCTGTTTAAAGCGTTATTTGTTATGTTAAAAAATGACCCTGATGGCCCTTCTATCTCTCAGTTACTTGGCCGTAGGGTGATGTTTTCTGCTTTAGCTATGGTATTTATTGTTATGGCTATTATGCTTGGTTGGATCACACCCAATTCAAGCCCTTTTTAATTGCGCAATTAAGACCCCCGCCGACAGAATTTATTTCTCGTAGGCGGGAATTCATTTGCGCTTCTATAAAGGCTAAAATAGCGCGGCTAAAGCCCCGCCTACCAAAAACTTAAAGCACATATACAAACATAAACAAAATTAACCACACCACATCAACAAAATGCCAATACCAAGCTGCGGCTAAAAACATAAAGTGATTTTTAGCACTAAAATGCCCTTTAAATATTCTAAGCATTACTATAAACAGCATGATTGTGCCTAAAGTCACATGCATGCCATGAAACCCGGTTAACATGAAGAAGGTATTGCCATAAATACCAGACTCTAAAGTTAAACCAAGATCTTTATAAGCATGTATATATTCCTCAACTTGCAAGAATAAAAAACCAATGCCAAGCAATACCGTGAGTATCATAAATATTTTAAGTTGGCCTCGCTTATTCTTCTCTAACGCTACGTGAGCAAAGTGAATAGTGATTGATGAGGTTAATAGAATTAAGGTATTAATTAATGGCAGGCCTTGCCAACCCATGGCCTGAGTTGTTTCACCAGCAGGTGTAGTTAATAATGGCCAAGCGGCTTCAAAACCATTCCATAATACTTCATTGGTCATTGCATTATTATCAGCACCGCCTAACCAAGGCACTGATAACATTCGGGCATAAAATAATGCGCCAAAAAATGCAAAAAAGAACATCACTTCCGACAAAATAAACCAAGCCATACCCTGTCTAAAAGAAATATCTAATTGCTTGGAATATAAACCTGCCATAGATTCATCTATCACATTTTTAAACCAACCAAATAACATATAAAGGATCACCACAACCCCAGCTAATAATATATATTGGCCAGAGCTTGCTTCTTTACCCATTTGCATTACAGTTAAGCCCGCACCAAGTGCAATAAAAAATAAGCCAATGGCACCCACAAATGGCCATGGACTTTGCGCTGGTACATAATACTTTTCATATTGTTCTTTCATTTACTTGCTCCTTGGGAAGACCCCATTTGACCGCTTTGTGTAATATCAAATACGGTGTAGGACAAAGTTAATTCTTCAAATTCTAAAGGCAGTGCTGTGTCTATATAAAACATCAAAGCCAAATCGGCTTCTTCGCCAGGCTCTAACGCTTGTTGTTCAAAACAAAAACACTCAATTTTATGCATATATTTGGCAGCAAGTCCCGGCGATACAGACGGCACAGCCTGCATCATCCGGCTTTCATTACTCACATTTTTAGCTTTAAACACTACCTTACTCATAGCGCCAGGTTGCACTGAAACAATAGCCTGATCGGCAGATACCTTAAAAGGTGCTTGGTTTTGAATATGAGTAATAAAACCCACATCAACAATACGACTTTTATCTATGGTATCGCTGACTTTGGCTTGCTCTAAACTCGGTTTACCATTGAGCCCTGTGATATCACAAAAAACGTCATATAGCGGCACTAATGCAAACGCAAATCCAAACATGCCAATACAGGCAAAAGCTAATTTCTGGATCAATTTCCCCTGACTAGTCATTGGCTAATCCTTGATTTTTGGTGGCGTTTCAAAGGTATGGTATGGCGCAGGTGAATCAACTTCCCATTCTAACCCCTCAGCACCTTCCCATACTTTTGCAGGTACTTTATCGCCACCTTTAATGCACTTATAAACCACAGCTACAAATAGCAATTGTGATAAACCAAATGCAAAACCACCTATGCTAATAATGGCGTTAAAATCAGCAAACTGCAGCGCATAGTCTGGTACACGGCGAGGCATACCCGCTAAACCAACAAAGTGCATAGGAAAAAATAATACATTTACTGATACTAAAGAAAGCCAGAAATGCCATTTTGCCAGTGCAATATCAAACATATTGCCAGTCCATTTTGGCAGCCAATAATACACCCCTGCCATAATGGAGAAGATTGCCCCCGTCACTAATACATAATGGAAATGCGCCACCACAAAATAGGTATCATGGTATTGGAAGTCGGCGGGCGTAATTGCCAACATTAACCCTGAAAAACCACCAATAGTGAATAACACCACAAATGCAATCGCAAACAACATGGGCACTTCAAAACTTAAAGAACCTCGCCACATGGTTGCCACCCAGTTAAAGACTTTCACCCCAGTAGGAACCGAGATCAACATAGTGGTGTACATGAAAAATAACTCACCCGCTAACGGCATGCCCGTTGTGAACATATGATGTGCCCAAACGATGAAAGATAAAAATGCGATAGAGGCTGTGGCATAGACCATAGAGGCATAACCGAATAGTTTTTTACGAGAAAATGCGGGGATAATTGAAGATACGATACCAAATGCTGGCAAAATCATAATATAAACTTCAGGATGACCAAAAAACCAGAATATATGCTGGAACATTACGGGATCGCCACCGCCCATGGCATTAAAGAAGCTAGTACCAAAATATTTATCGGTCAATACCATAGTAACAACGCCTGCAAGTACCGGCATAACAGCAATTAATAAAAAAGCGGTTATTAACCAAGTCCAAACAAATAATGGCAGTTTCATCCAAGTCATGCCTGGAGCACGCATATTCACTATGGTTACAATCACATTAATTGCGCCCATTATTGAGCTTATGCCCATGATATGAACTGCAAATACAAACAATGCGGTATTATCATTACTATATGTTGTTGAAAGCGGTGCGTAAAAAGTCCAACCAAAAGCAGGACCACCGCCTTCCATAAATAATGATCCTAGTAAAATAGCAAAAGCAAATGGTAAGATCCAAAAGCTCCAGTTATTCATTCTTGGTAATGCCATATCTGGCGCGCCTATCATTAAAGGCACCATCCAGTTAGCTAAACCAACAAAAGCAGGCATTACGGCACCAAAAACCATAATAAGACCATGCACTGTTGTCATTTGGTTAAAGAAGTGGGGATCTACTAATTGTAAGCCAGGTTGAAATAATTCAGCGCGGATCACCATAGCCATGGTGCCACCAATTAAAAACATCACCAATGAAAAAATTAAATACATTGATCCTATATCTTTATGATTGGTTGTATATAACCAACGCTTTAATCCTTTAGCGGGTCCATGATGTTCCTCTGCATGAGAATCATCATGTTCGGTTGTGATCACGCCTTCTTGCGCTTTAATCTGCTCTTGGGAATCTTTTTGATCTTGAGTAATTGAGTTCATTATTCATCACCCCCTAATCTGGCTTTAATTTGGCTAGGTTGTACTAAATCACCCGTATCATTACCCCAAGCATTACGCTCGTAAGTCACAATTGCAGCTAACTGTTTTAAAGTAAGTTGCTTTGCAAATGCTTGCATTGCCGTACCTGGCGTTCCATGTAAAACCATATCTATATGTGCATTTACATCACCTAACGCTATTGGGCTGGCTTTTAACCCAGGGAATACACCAGGAATACCTAAGCCAGTTGGTTGATGACATGCCGCACAGCTAGACATATAAACCTGTTGACCTAATGTCATTAACTCTTCTTTTGATAAAGTTTGAGATAATAAAGCTTGATCTGCTTGAGCTGCATTTTGTTTTTCTTGCTGACTTTCAATAAGCCATGCATCAAACTCAGCAGGCTCTTTGGCAACCACGACAACAGGCATAAAACCATGATCTTTTCCACATAGCTCAGCACACTGACCTCTGTATGTACCTGGGGTATTTACACGGGTCCAAGCTTCATTAATAAATCCTGGGTTAGCATCTTTTTTCACTGCAAAATCAGGTACCCACCACGAGTGGATCACATCATCTGAAGTCATTAAAAAGCGTACTTTTTTATCTGTTGGGATCACTAAAGGTTTATCTACTTCAAGTAAATAATGTTCGCCTTTGCTTTCTTTATTGGTAATTTGATCTTGAGGAGTAGACATAATGGAATAGAAATCTACGTCACCTTTTTTACCTTCGTAAGTAAGATATTCATAGTGCCATTTCCATTGAGATCCGGTTATTTTTATGGTCAGATCTGCTTTTGTTGTATCTTCCATGGCAATCAATGCTTTAGTAGCTGGTACTGCCATGCCTATTAGAATAACAAAGGGAATTGCAGTCCATAATATTTCTATTTTTGTACTTTCATGAAATTGGGCTGGTTTTACCCCTTTTGATTTTCTATGGTGGAATATAGCCCAAAACATCAGGCCAAAGACAATTATGCCTATCACACAACAGATCATAAAAATGATCATATGCAGTTGATAAACGTTTTCACTTATATCGGTTACTCCAGTTCTCATATTAAGCGAGCTATTTGCAAAACTTAATTGAGGGATAAGCAATATAAGCCACAAGGTAAAGCGCACGACACCCATGTGACATCTCCTTTTATGCTTAAAGCAAAGAAATGGCTAAGATATCAATCGAATAAAATAACCTCAGACCAGGTAATTAAATTAAACTTCAAATGCTTTTCGCCATTTCACTATTATTATTGGTATTTATTTTGGTTTATTTTTTATTACCGCTTTAAATAAATTTTATTTTAAACAGCTCTATAACCAATTAGTCTATGATTGTTATTTGTGCAAGTTTTAACAAATAAATAACAAAGATATTTTTGATAGATTTGTAAAATCAGTAGGTTAATTAGAAAATATTAAGATGGGTAATTTAAAGGAAAGCTATAAATATAAGGGATACAGCCTTGAGAGGTGATATTAATTATTGCAAAATAGCGTTTAATTGATTTTTACTAGTGTGAGCTGAATTTGAAGAGTTTAAATTATAATACTTTGACTTTGTTAGAAATAAAAAACGCTAATATATATTTATCTATAATCAGCGTTAATAAGAAATTAAATTAATCAGTGTTAAAATTACATCCAATCTGCAGTACGAATAACACCTACCGCTAAACCTTCAATATCAAAAGACTCATTTTCTAAATCAACTACGATATCAGAAAAATCTTCATTTTCAGGATGCAATAAAACTTTGCTACCCTTTTTTTCAAAACGTTTAACAGTTACATCATCGCCTACACGAGCAACAACAACTTGACCATTATTGGCAACTTGCGTTTTATGAACCGCTAATAAATCGCCATCCATTATGCCGATATCTCGCATACTCATGCCATTTACACGTAATAAAAAATCTGCGGCTGGTTTAAATAGATCTGCAGAAACTTCGTAATGACTTTCAACATGCTCTTGTGCAAGTATCGGAGAGCCCGCTGCCACTTGGCCAATTAATGGTAAACCTAGCTGCTCTGGTTGCTCTTCTTCAACTACGCGAATACCTCGGCTTGCGCCAGGTACCATTTCAATAACACCTTTTTTAGCCAAAGCTTTTAAGTGCTCTTCAGCTGCATTTGCACTACGAAACCCGAGAGATTGCGCTATTTCAGCCCTTGTTGGAGGCATGCCGGTATCTTTGATAAATACCTTAATTAGTTCTAATATTTGTGCTTGTCGTTTTGTTAATGGTCGCATACAACTGGGTTTCCATACAGTACATGTTACTGTGAGTATATACAGTTATTTTTAAATGGCAAACATCAATTTAGATGTTTTATCTATTAGCAATATACACAATGGTCAGTCCAGTTCTATAATAAATATTGAATAACTGATATCCTTGCGCAAACTTTTTTCTTAGGTGGACCAATGGCATTTTTTTCTTTTTTGAATACAGGACTTAACTTTTTAGCAAAGTTAACTAATAGTATCTTTGTAAAAAGTAAATTACTCCCTGAAGATCCTTGCTCACAATTAGATCTTAAAGCCAACTTACCAACTTTTTATATAACACGGCTCAACTCCCACAGTGATTTAGCTGCATTGGGTTATCAATGTAAAAAATTAGGTTTGCCTAATCCAAGAAAAAAACAAGTTTTAGGTGATTACTCGCTGCCAAGCTTAATTCCGCTATCAAATCCTGCACCTTTATTTGGCTCTAAAACCAAAAAGACTAATGCGTTAGAGCAAGGCGAAATCATATTTAGAGCACTGCAAGAAAATCCTGAACAAACAGTGCAAATCATTCCGGTCACCATATTATGGGGAAGAGATCCAGGTAAAGAAAAACCGGGATTAAGCACTTTATTGTCTCATTCGTTGAGCCCTAGTTGGTTACGAAAGTTATTAGTTGTTATATTTTCTGGTCGAGATAATATCATTCGCTTTAGCCAAGCAGTTGATGCAAGAGAGTTACTAAATAAAAAGCATGCA
>Ga0209395_1007760_pt1 | contig 11166 bp, 8 predicted proteins | sample GOMGulsemesocosm_3_FD_184635 | JGI IMG/M metagenome (GOLD analysis project Ga0209395, IMG submission 184635) | Methane-oxidizing microbial communities from mesocosms in the Gulf of Mexico - GOM9D Gulf of Mexico (SPAdes) (version 2) | ecosystem: Environmental > Aquatic > Marine > Cold seeps... | reverse complement strand
GGTTCGGATTTCAGCAAATACCGTGGCGCGACGCTGATCACACCTAACCTGAAGGAATTTGAAGAGGTGGTGGGGCATTGCGAAACGGAACAGCAACTGGTGGATAGAGGCGTTGCGCTACTGCGTGAATTAAAGCTGGATGCCTTGCTGGTTACGCGTAGTGAGCATGGCATGACGTTGCTGCGTGATGGTGAGCCAGAACTGCACCTGCCTGCACGGGCACAAGAAGTTTATGATGTGACGGGTGCTGGCGATACCGTGATTTCGGTATTAGCAACAACGCTGGCTGCTGGTGGTGATTTGCCGCAGGCCGTGGCGTTAGCTAATCTGGCCGCAGGCCTGGTGGTTGCTAAGCTGGGCACGGCCACTGTGAGTGCGCCAGAGCTGCGTCGAGCCATTCAACGAGAGCTGGGCTCTGGACGCGGCGTGATGAGTGTTGATCAACTGGTGATGGCAATTGAAGACGCCCGTGCCCATGGTGAAAAAGTTGTCTTTACCAATGGCTGCTTCGATATTATCCATGCCGGCCATATTGGCTATTTAGCTGAAGCGAGTGCGTTAGGGGACCGTTTGATTGTTGGTGTGAATAGCGATGAGTCTGTGTCGCGTCTGAAAGGACCGGGTCGGCCTATTAATCCGGTTGATCGACGCATGACGGTGTTGGCGGGGCTGGCGGCAGTGGACTGGGTCGTGTGCTTTGGTGAAGATACGCCTGAGCAGCTGTTGCAGCAGGTGCAACCCGATGTGCTGGTGAAGGGTGGTGATTACAGTATTGAAGAAATTGTTGGCGCAGATCAGGTGTTGGCGCGTGGCGGTGAAGTGAAAGTATTGAGTTTCCTCGATGAAGTATCGACCACGGCCATCGTGGAAAAGATTAAAGATCGCGATTAATTCAGTTTGTGCTGATTCTGATGACAGCTGCTATTGTGGTTTTTGTTACATTTGCGGCAAAGGCTTGTTATGAACCGCTTTAGCTATACGCTGTTGTATTCCTTGTTATTGCCCGTGGTGTTTGCTCGGCTATTGTGGCGTGCTCGTAAAGCGCCTTTGTATAGAAAACGTTGGGGAGAGCGGTTGGGCTTTTTTAAGGCGCCGTTACAAACCAATGGTCTGTGGTTGCACTCGGTTTCGGTGGGCGAAACTATTGCTGCCGCGCCGCTGATCAAACAAATCCAGCAAGCCTATCCTGATTTGCCGATCACTATCACTACCATGACGCCGACTGGCTCGGAGCGTGTTAAAGCGCTGTTTGGTGACAGTGTCTTCCATGTTTATGTGCCCTACGATACGCCGGCTGCGGTCAGACGGTTCCTGAAAAAAGTGCGGCCCCGCTTGGCGCTGATTATGGAAACAGAGCTGTGGCCAAATCTGATTGATCAATGTTCACGCCAGCAGATTCCGGTTTTGATTGCTAACGCACGTTTGTCGGCACGCTCTGCAAGAGGTTATGGCCGCTTTCCAAAACTGACGCGGCCGATGTTGCAACAGATATCCTGTATTGCCGCGCAGGCAGAGGCTGATGGCCAGCGTTTTGTTGAGTTGGGACTGCAGGCTGAAAAATTACAGGTGACGGGCAGCGTAAAATTCGATATTCAGGTGCCACCAGAATTGTTAGTGGCTGCGCAGCAGCTGCGGACACAGTGGGGAGATGAACGCCCGGTATGGATTGCTGCCAGCACTCATCTTGGTGAAGACGAGCCGTTATTAAAGACCTTTAAAATGCTTTTGCAGCATAGTGCTCAGGTATTGCTGGTGCTGGTGCCAAGACACCCCGAGCGATTTGCGGATGTGGCGCAGTTGTGTCGTGATCAGGGCTTTGATATTGCAGTACGTAGCCAGCAGCAGCCGGTCACGTCGGCTACCCAAATTCTGCTAGCCGATACCATGGGTGAGCTGATGTTGTTGTATGCTGCTGCGGATATCGCCTTTGTGGGCGGCTCGCTGGTGGCAACGGGCGGGCATAATTTCCTGGAGCCGGCGGCCTTGGGTGTGCCGGTGATAGCGGGTCCACACGTCTTTAATTTTACTGACATTAGTCGGTTGCTGATTGCTGCTGGCGGCATGTGTCAAATTGACACGGCCGAGCAGTTGGCCGAGCAGCTGAAGTGTTTGATCGAGCAACCGGATCAGCGGCGAATAATGGGCGAATCGGCGCGTGCGGTCGTGCAAAACAATGGCGGTGCGCAGCAGCATGTATTCGAGCTGGTTGAACGGTATCTCGCTTGAGGCGAAAGGTTAACTGTTGGTCTGTCTGGCTTTTGGCTTCAGCCAATTGTTGAGCTCTTCTATGTCCGCTTGCGTTAAGGTGCCCGCCAAGCGTTTGAGTGTCAGTAAATTAATAATGTAATCATACAGGGCGTTTGAGTAATTACTGCGTGCTTCAAAGCTGCGGTTCTGCGCCTGTAATACATCAACAATGTTCCGTGTGCCTACCTCATAACCGCCTTCGGTGGCTTCCAGGGCAGACTCGCTGGATTTTAATGCAGCCTGTCGGGCTTTAATAAGTAGCACGTCAGTGCTGACAGTGCGGTGCTGGCTTTGTACCTGTTCCCTGATCTGGCGGTAGCTATTTTGGTAATCCTGTTTGGCCTGCTCGTGGCGATAATGCGCTTCACGCACCTTGGAACTACGGTTGCCACCTTCGAATAGCGGTAATGCCAATTCCAGCGCGAAGGTTTTGGTATCCGACTCATTGCCTAGAAAAGAGGTGCCGCCGTCTTCTGCGTGTGAATAGGTGGCCTTGGCGTCAATGGTCGGTAAATGGCCTGATTTTTCCGCACGTATCTGCTGCTTAGCAGCGTCAAGCTGGTGTTTCTGAGCTAGTAGTTGATAATTGTTGCTCAGCGCACTGTCGATCCAGTCTTGTAATGGTGACGGCGAGGGCCCCATTACCGGCATGGTTTTGTCGAGCAGGTCAATGTTGACATAAGATTGATTGGTCAGGCTTTGTAATGCGTTAAAACTGTTGTCGAGAGTTTCCTGGCTGGAAATGCGTTCTACCTTGGCAAGATCGAAACCAGCCTGCGCTTCATAAACATCGGTCGCTGCGATTAAGCCAACCTTAAAGCGCTCGTTGGCCTGTTCTCGTTGTTGGCGGAAAGCCGTTTCACGCGATGTGGCGGCGCTGAGGTTGTCCTGGCTGCGTAGAATGTTGAAATAGGCGGTTGCAACACGCACTATCAATTCTTGCCTGGCTTCCTGATAAATGGCGCTGGCCTGCTTTTTACTGGCTTTGGCGGCATTCAGTGTAAACCAGCGATCGGCGCGGAATAAAGGTTGTGTCAGTTGTGCCGCGTAACCATTGGAATTAAAACGTTCGTCCAGATTGCCGCCCCCCGTTGTTTCACGGTCAATGGTCTGGGTGATTGCGGTTAAACCTAAGTTAGGTAGCAGGGCTGCCCGGCTCTGTGGAACCACTTCGGAATCGGCGCGAAACTGGGCGTGAGCGGCAAGAATGACAGCATCGTTTTCAACTGCTTTGTTGAATATATCGACCAGATTCTCGGCCCGTAGGGGCAAGCTGAATAGCGTCAGAAAAAAAAGGGCAAGTAGGCCAGTAGTAGGTGTCGTCATAATAATCAAAACGTCCATTGCCTGAGACGCTGGAGTTTGAGCATCTCAAAAATTGAATATACATTTGATTATAGGGCAGTGACTACTGCGTCCCAATAGATGGTCTCTAATAGACAGATAAAAAATAGATTTAGTGGGACAGCTGGTTATGGCGTTGGTCATAATGAGATATCTAATTTTTACAGAGGCTAGTTAGTGAGCAGAGCTGAAGTTGCACATCCTGAGGTGGTAGATAAAAAACGGCTGTCGATACTATTTGTTTGCACTGGCAACGCCTGTCGGTCTCAAATCGCGGAGGGCTGGGCTCGCTACCTGTTGCCCAAATCAGACTTGTCTGAAATGTTTGATTTTTACATTGCTTCGGCAGGGCTGGAAACACACGGCTTGAATACCAATGCCGTATTGGTTATGCAGGAGGCAGGTTTGGATATCAGTGCACAGACTTCGGATTTACTGGGTGCGCAGCAGCTTGAACATGCGGATTGGGTGATTACTCTGTGTGATCATGCCGATCAATATTGCCCTGATATTCCTGCCGGGGTAAAGCGCTTGCACTGGGGATTGGCAGATCCTGCTAAAGCAGATATCAGCGCCGATGACGTGTTGACGCCCTTTAGGCAAACCCGTGAAGAAGTGGCTCAGCTGATGCAGCAATGGATAACTGAACAACAAGTGAATTTCGCCTGTTGCGCCAGCTTTACGGTGGATGATGTACAGGTACATCGCGAAACGGTTTATCAAGGCTTTATGCAGCTGCAGCAGGTGCAGCTCAAACACCGGCTTTTTGAAGGTGGCTGGAGCGAGACTTTCCAACGTGAATTGCTGGTACGTCATCAAGCGGTGATGGTGCTGCTCTATGACCCGGAACGCGATGCAGTGGTGCTGATAGAACAATTCCGAGTGGGTGCGCTGGAAGATAAACACGGCCCCTGGTTGCTGGAAATGGTGGCGGGCATTGTTGAGCCGGGAGAATCTTTGCAGGAGGTAGCCAGCCGTGAAGCACTGGAAGAGGCCGGTTGTAAGGTGCAGATGCTGGAGCGGGTAACACAGGTCTGGACCAGTCCTGGTGGTAGCAATGAAAATATCACCCTGTTTTGTGGCAAGGTGAATTCTTCCGGCGTTGGCGGTGTGCACGGTCTTGTCGAAGAGCACGAAAATATTTGTGTTAGAGTGGTTTCTTATGAGGTGGCTTTGCAGGCAGTGGCGACGGGAATTATTCGTGATGCCAGCAGCACTATTGCTATGCAGTGGCTACAATTAAACAGAGACGAATTGCGCAAACGTTGGAATGAGTGAAGTTTTTAAAAGCGGAGAATAAATGGCAGTAAGCGAAGTACGTTATGTGCCCGATGTGACCGGCATGATGGCCGAATGTGAGGCGAACTACGCGCGCCTGTTAAAACTACTGCCTGAAACGGGCAGTCGCAAATTGTCGGTGACCTATCCCGGAGGTCAGACTGTCACAGTGTTGTTTGAAGTGCTGGAGGTTTTTCGTTATACCACCAGTGTGCGAATCTCTCAATGCGCGGCAAGCTGCGATTGGTTGCATCTGCCCGGCATGGCAGTTCGGCTTTATCATGATGCAAACATGGCAGAAGTAGTGGATGCGCAGCATATGCGTCAACTACGCGGTATTTATTCCTACCCTAATGGACAGATGCACCAAGCCGACGAGAAAGTGCAGCGCAATTTATACTTGGGTGAATGGTTGTGTTATTGCCTGCAACACGGGCATGTGACGGAGGATGTAAGTCTTGCCTGAGTTTGAAAATCGCCCGCCACTTATCATTTATCTGCACGGATTTAATAGCTCTCCCTCCTCCTTCAAAGCCCGCTATCTTGCTGAGTATATGGCGCAGCGCGGTTGTGAAAAACAGTATCTGGTGCCTGAGTTAGATCATTGCCCTGCGGCGGCTCTGGCGCAGGTTCAGCAAATCATTGAAACACATCAAGCGAAGGCCGAAATCACCTTGATTGGCAGCTCACTTGGAGGCTACTATGCAACCAGCCTTGCTGAGCAAAACGGGCTGCGTGCAGTGCTGATTAATCCGGCGGTTTACCCTTACAGGTTGTTGAAACATTATCTGGGCGTTAACCGTAATTATCACACCGGCGTCGAGTACGAAATGAAGCCTGAATATATGCAGCAACTGCTGGATATGGAGGTGCAACAGCTTAGCCAGCCGCAAGATTATTTAGTGTGGCTGCAAACAGCTGACGAAACGCTGGATTATCGGCACGCGGCTGAAAAATACAGCGATACCCAGTTAGTGATCGAGCAGGGCGGTTCGCACGGTTATGACGATTTTGACGTAATAGTACCGCGGATTTTGCAATTTGCAGGGCTGAATGTGGATAGTACGGGCAGTACAAGTTAGAGGGGCAGTCCCCCTTCACCCAAAAAAAGTTAACCTGAGAGTTTGCTACAGTTATGAGTACAGGTACCTACAACGCGGATTCGATTGAAGTACTGAGCGGGCTTGACCCGGTTAAACGTCGCCCTGGCATGTACACGGAAACCACGCGGCCTAACCATCTCGCGCAGGAAGTTATCGATAACAGTATCGATGAAGCGATGGCCGGTTTTGCCAAACGCATTGATATTGAATTGCACAATGATGGATCACTGTCAGTGTCCGATGATGGTCGTGGCATGCCGGTGGATATTCACCCTGAGGAGGGTGTCAGTGGTGTTGAGCTGATTCTGACGCGACTGCACGCAGGTGGTAAATTCTCCAATAAAAACTACCAGTTCTCCGGTGGTTTGCACGGTGTAGGTGTGTCGGTGGTTAATGCCCTGTCCTATCGCCTTAGTGTGGAAATCAAACGCGACGGCAAAAAGTACCGTATTGGTTTTGCCAGTGGTGATAAAACCGAAGAATTAAATGAAATTGATACCGTCGGTAAACGTAACACCGGTACCTTGGTGCATTTTTGGCCGGAAGCTAAATACTTTGATACGCCAAAATTTTCCGTCTCACGCCTTAAACATACGCTGCGAGCTAAGGCCGTTTTGTGCCCAGGTCTGGAAGTTAATTTTATTGACCATAATAGCGGAGAACGTGAATCCTGGTGTTATGAGGATGGCCTGCAGGATTATCTGACCCAGGCGACGCGTGGCTTTGAAGTGATTCCCAATGAGCCCTTTACCGGCACCATGACCGGTACCGAAGAGGCAGCGGAATGGGCGGTGCAGTGGTTGCCCGAAGGTGGCGAGCTGATAACTGAAAGTTATGTGAATTTGATCCCCACCGCGCAGGGCGGCACCCATGTGAATGGTTTTCGCTCTGGCATGATTGACGCGCTGCGTGAATTCTGTGAATTCCGTAATTTACTGCCGCGCGGTGTGAAGCTATCAGCGGAGGATCTGTGGGATCGCTGTGCTTACATCCTGTCGATCAAAATGAGTGATCCGCAGTTCTCTGGACAGACCAAAGAACGCTTATCCTCGCGCCAGTGCGCGCCTTTTGTGTCGGGGGTAGTGAAGGATGCTTTCAGTCTATGGTTGAACAGTAACACTGAAGCCGCTGAACTGTTGGCCGACATGGCGATTAATAACGCTCAGCGCCGTTTGCGAGCCAGCAAAAAAGTAGTGCGTAAAAAGGTCACACAAGGCCCTGCCTTGCCGGGTAAATTGTCCGATTGTAGCAGTCAGGATGTTAGCCAGACCGAGCTGTTTTTGGTGGAGGGTGATTCTGCGGGTGGTTCTGCCAAACAGGCGCGGGATCGTGTCTTTCAGGCCATTCTGCCGTTACGCGGTAAAATTCTGAATACCTGGGAAGTGGATTCCAATGAGATTCTGGCTTCGCAGGAGGTGCATGATATTTCCGTGGCGCTGGGTGTTGATCCCGGCTCTGATAATCTCGAAGGTCTGCGTTACGGCAAGATTTGTATTCTCGCCGATGCCGACTCCGACGGTCTACACATCGCTACGCTCTTATGTGCCCTTTTCGTGCGCCACTTCAAACCGATGGTCATGGCCGGTCATGTCTACGTGGCGATGCCGCCGCTGTTCCGTATCGATATTGGCAAAGAGGTGTATTACGCACTTAGCGAATACGAAAAACAGGGTGTGCTGGATCGTATCGCCGCCGAGAAGAAACGGGGCAAGGTGAATGTGCAACGCTTTAAAGGCCTGGGTGAAATGAACCCTATGCAGCTGCGTGAAACCACCATGACGCCCGATACTCGTCGTTTAGTGCGTTTGACGCTGGAGGGCGGTGATGGCACCCACGAAGTGATGGATAAACTACTGGCTAAAAAGCGTTCTCAGGATCGTAAGAAGTGGCTTGAAGAAAGTGGCAACTTAGTGAGTCTTGATACTTAACTATTGCAGAGAGAGCTTTAATCGAGGGCTGTTGATGCCCTCAATTAAAGTTTGCATTCAAAACGGGTGATTAAAACTGAAAAGTAATGCCGCCGGTAAGGGTGTTTATGTTATCACCACCGATATCAAAGCGTTGGAACTCAACAGCTAAAGCTGCGGTGTCTGTGACATTGAATTCGGCGCCAACCCCCCAGGAAATATCCGAACCGTCGTCAGATTCGGATCCGGAGCCTTCGGAGCCAGAAGCCGTGGCTTTCAGATCCCAAAGGTAGACGCCAGCTTTGGCAAAGAGACTGAAAGAGTCGTTGATGGGTTGGGTGTATTGGCCAAAGAAATTGACTCCATCGACTTCCAGAAAGCTGGAGACATCTGCAGGTAGCGGGTCGCCAAACAGGGAAGTAACATCGAATTTGCCCAGGTCGGCATATTCAACACCTATTGCCCAATTGCGGGTGAAATCATAACCAACAAGAAGTTTATAGTTTGTTGCCTGATCTAATTCGATGTCGCTGGCGTCAACATCTGATTGACCGATGGCTGCGGTAGCAAACCAGCCAGAATTATCGGCGGCTATTGCTGTTACGCTGAGGGTGCTGGCTAAAATAAAGGCGGGGATTAAGGTTTTTTTCACAATTCTCTCCATGATTCCATTTGTGATAAGGCTTGTCTTTGCGAATGACTTTCGCTTGTTGATTGTAGCGACTGTAAAGATACAATTAAACGTAATTGCCCGATGAGCTTTGAGACTTAGCTATTGAAGTGAGGGTTTCAATTGAGGGCCGTTGATACCCTCAACTAAAGGTTGTTATCAGCCTGAACTATCTAGAGTAGAAAGTAATGCCAACCGTTATGGCGTCGATAGCCTCTTCCGCGACTTCGAAACGTTGAAACTCAAGCGTCAGAGCGGCATCCTTATGTATGTTTAAGGCGGTGCCTACGCCCCATGCAAAGTCTTGCTCATCGAAATCTGTATTACCAGAAGGCTTTATGTTCCAGTGATAGATGCCTGCTTTGGCGAAGACAGAAAAGGCGTCGCTAACAGGAAAGCTAAACATACCGAAATAATTAAAACCGTAGACTTCTACAAAAGCCTCAAAGCCAACGGGAACATCGGTACGATGGAACTCACCCAGGTCAGTGTATTCAACGCCCAGCGCCCAGTTGCGATTAAAGCCATAGCCCAGAGCAACTTTGTGTGAAATTGCGTCTTCCAGATCAACAGTGCTGAGTGAGGACTCACCAATCGCTAAGCTACTAAACCATGCTGAGTCATCGGCGGCTGTTGCTGTTAGGCTGAGAGTGCTGGCTAAAATAAAGGCGGGGATTAAGGTTTTTTTCACAATTCTCTCCATGATTCCGTTTGTGATAATGCCGTTTTTATTTTTTTGCGAATCTCCATCGCGAGCAGATTATATCTATATCTTTGGGGCTATTGAAAGGTGCGTTTATTTTGATCAGGTTTTGTTTTGGTCACAGTACTAAATTTGTAGGTTGAGGTGCCGGAATGGTGTATCTTTTCTTTTTGAATTTTATGTGACCAATATATTTAAGGTTTATATTTATGACAGAAGTAACTGTCGACCCTGAGGGCATTGAACACCTCCCGTTGAAACAATACACGGAAGACGCGTACCTGAATTACTCCATGTACGTGATTTTGGATCGCGCCTTGCCACATGTTGGTGATGGCTTGAAGCCGGTACAGCGGCGCATTATTTATGCCATGTCCGAGCTGGGTTTGAAGTCCACCGCCAAGCATAAAAAATCGGCGCGTACTGTCGGTGATGTGTTAGGTAAGTTCCACCCGCACGGTGATAGCGCTTGTTATGAGGCAATGGTGTTGATGGCGCAGCCTTTCTCCTATCGTTATCCGCTGGTGGACGGGCAGGGCAACTGGGGTTCGGCCGATGACCCGAAATCCTTCGCAGCCATGCGTTATACCGAAGCCAAACTGTCGCCCTATGCACAGGTATTGCTGTCTGAATTGGGGCTGGGCACGGTTGATTGGAGCATGAACTTTGACGGCACGCTGAAAGAGCCTAAAGTGCTGCCCGCGCGGCTACCTAATGTGTTACTTAATGGCGGTACAGGTATTGCCGTGGGCATGGCAACCGATGTTCCTCCGCATAATTTACGTGAAGTGGCAGGCGCCTGTATCCAGCTGCTGGATAATCCAGGCATCACGCTGGCGGAAATCTGCGAACAGATTCAGGGGCCGGATTATCCAACCTCGGCGGAAATTATTACCCCGCGGGCCGATATTCTGAAAATGTACGAAACAGGCCGTGGCGGTCTGCGTATGCGCGCCACCCATATCGAAGAAAATGGCGATATCATTATTACCGCGCTGCCTCATCAGGTATCAGGTGCCAAGGTTCTGGAGCAAATTGCTGCGCAGATGCAGGCGAAAAAACTGCCGACTGTGGCAGATTTACGTGATGAGTCGGACCATGAAAATCCGACGCGACTGGTGATTACTCCTCGTTCCAATCGTATAGATATTGAGCAGCTGTTGGGTCATTTATATGCCAGCACGGATTTGGAACGCACCTATCGCGTCAATCTGAATATGATTGGGCTGGACGGCAAGCCCGGTGTCAGAAACCTGTTACAAGTACTGCAAGAATGGCTAGTGTATCGCACCGAAGTGGTACGTCGTCGTTTACAGCATCGCCTTGATCTGGTGATGGATCGTCTGCATATTCTGGACGGTTTGTTGATTGCTTTTCTGAATATCGATGAAGTGATACATCTCATCCGCCACGAAGATGAACCCAAGCAGGAGCTGATGACACGCTTTGCTTTGTCCTCGATTCAGGCTGAAGCCATTCTAGATTTAAAATTACGTCATTTAGCCAAACTGGAAGAAGTAAAAATCCGTGGTGAGCAAGAAGAGCTGGATGCTGAGCGTCTCAAGCTTGAGAAAATTTTAGGTTCTGCAGCACGGATGAAGACGTTGATTAAAAAGGAAATCATCGCCGATGCTGAAGAGTATGGTGATGACCGTCGTTCGCCTATCGTGGCGCGTGGCGAAGCACAGGCTTACAGCGAAACTGATCTGCTGACCTCCGAGCCTGTCACGGTGGTGTTGTCCGAGCAGGGCTGGATTCGTGCCGCCAAGGGCCACGATATTGATCCGGCCAGTATGTCCTTTAAGTCCGGCGATGGTTTTTATGCCGAGGCACGCGGGCGCAGTAATCAGAATGTAATTTTCCTCGACTCCTCTGGGCGGGCCTATACCATTCCAGCTCACACTCTGCCTTCGG
>Ga0209395_1007752_pt1 | contig 11173 bp, 8 predicted proteins | sample GOMGulsemesocosm_3_FD_184635 | JGI IMG/M metagenome (GOLD analysis project Ga0209395, IMG submission 184635) | Methane-oxidizing microbial communities from mesocosms in the Gulf of Mexico - GOM9D Gulf of Mexico (SPAdes) (version 2) | ecosystem: Environmental > Aquatic > Marine > Cold seeps... | reverse complement strand
AGGGGCTGCAGGCACTGTGATATTTATACTGTCTAAAGTTGAACCATAATATGTTCCCCAGAACCCTGCTTGTTGTATATCTTGGCTTAATATGTCCATGGCTAATCGGGCCGATTCTTGTAATTCGCCAATCTCCAAAGTCGCTTTAGTTGTTACTTTCATTCCTATGTAAGTGAACATAACGCCACCAAGAATAAATACGCCCACTAATAATGAAATCATTGTTTCTATAAGAGTAAAACCTTTTTGCTGCATTTTATCCCCTCACCGATACAAAACTATTAACAACGACTATTTTCCTAGTTTCTGACGCGGTACCACAATCAATTTGAGCATTAGCATCACTTTGAATTATTTTCTGTCGTCCTTCCCAAGAGACTATGACTTCTATATTAAATTCACTAGGAACAGCCGGAAGAACTACGGGAACGGGTGCCAGGGTTATACATACTCTTGCATCAGCTAAAATGCCTGTATTCTCTTTTGCTTTGATTTGTTTTTTCCATTCTTCAATATCATAATTAACCATTACATCTGGTGAACAAATAACATTAATACAATTAAAACTAGATGTTGATTCTGAATAATTAGAAGAAAAAGCGGTGGTGTAATTTTCAATAGAGTCTATATCATCATTTATACTGATCCGTTGGATGATATCTTTACTTAATGATAAAGCCGCAGCTCTTTGTAGCGAGTCATAACTCGCTTGTTTAGCTTTTGCTTGTAATGCGACAGCACCTAATAGGCCAATAGTTAGTACTAAAAATGCTATTAGGGTTTCTAAAAGTGTAAAACCACTATTTTTATAATTGTTCATTACAACACCCTTTTCAACAATGATAATCTTTAAACACCATTAAATTTGAAATAGAAAATGAACTGATATGAGCTTGCATTAATCACCCTCATGCTTATCCATAACTCCATTTTTAAAGTATAGACACAAAGGTTAGAAAAAATACAATATAAGAAGAGAATAAAAAATAAACGATAAAAAAGTATGAGGTTTTAATTATTTAATATTATAAAAGAAGATTTTTTAGATAAATTAATTATTAGAAGAGTAGCTAGCCTTTAAATTTAAAGGCTAGCAATTGATTTTAGTTTTTGGAAGGAGTTTGAAGTCTATATATATAAGAACGAGCAGTTTCTAAATTTAAAAGCCTATTAGAAAAAACATCTATTATGTCATCACCATCTGTATCTATTGGCACTTCATTTTCTAATACGGGATATAGTTTTGGAATTATGCCATCTTTACAACCAGGGCATAATAAAGAAATTTTAATTTTCTCATCTTCAACTTTAAAATAAATTGGCGGTGAATCAGGAATACTTTCTCCCATAGTCATTTTATTTATCGCTCCGGTGATACCATATAATAAATGAAATGAATATAAAGACCCTAAACCACCTGTCACAGAACATTTATTTTCTGAATCACTACCAGCAGTAAATGTAGAGAAATAAGCTACACCACCAGCTACGACTGGCTTGGCTAATGCTTTTTCTGATGAGTCTAGACTGTAAAACCAGCCTTTAAAGTTTGTAGACATATCAAGTTCTAACGATCTAAACCCTGCTTCATCACTTAATGTAGCCGCAAAAGGATCCCCTGTTATATTTAGCAATTTATCTAATAAAATTGGTTCAGGTACTTCACTTTTTGCTTCATCAAAATACTGTGTAATTGTATTTTCATCTCTAATCATAAATAAGTAATCAGAAGTAGTAGTGTCTGATACCGGATTAACGCGATCTCCCGTGCCTATTAAAATGGCTTCATAAGGGGTTTGCTTTCGAGTTATTACAGTACTTGAGTCTATTGTTGTTTCAGTCACTTTACTAAAATATGTGCGAGCAACTTCAGGTTGATAAAAAAACTTTTGTTTTGTTTCTCCTAAATTAGCTAGTAAATTTGCCTTCCAAGGAGTAGCACCACCCCTAGGGGTATCGCCAGGCATATCAATTCGCCATACTTTTCCGCCGGTATCACCCATATATAGCCTATCTATCAGACCATCATAATCTGAATCCAAAACACTTACATTACTTGGGATACTATCAATACCAGCATATTTTGTATTTTCTCCGCCAGTAATAGCTGGGGTCCAACTCCAAAGTAGCTTGCCGCTCTCAGCATTTACTATATAAACACCACGACCTTTAGAGTCAGCACCTTTATTTTCATCTTTTTGTGGATCATAACCAGCGCCAAATATTAAAACAGGCTTATCATTTGGGTAATCTTTTAAATTAATGTAACCAATATAAGGTTTTGACCAAGTTTGTCCCAGTTCAGAAAAATCTCCTAAAGTAGAGTTTTCTGATTTTATAGTCCAAAGTAATTTTGGAGAGTCAGGTGAAGTTATATCTAAAGCATAATAAGAAGATCCCCCTCTGCGCATACCAAAATATGCCCATACGGTATCTTTAGTTGGATCAACAATACCATCATTGTTGTCATCATCAAAAAAAACAGCTACAGGCGCATCCATTCCATAAACTTTGCCATCTTGGTTTGATTTTAGCTTTACCAAGTTTGGGTATAGCTCTGTAGGTATAAAAGCCCAACTTTCTTCTACCGTTGAACCGTGATCTTGAAACATATGAACAAAACCAGCATTAGTACCTAACACCAATCGAATATCATTATTTCCGTAATCAATTGCGATTGGTTTAGAATGTAATGGATCGCCCATAATGTCATTACGTTTATCTGTTGTCGAGTTGTCACTATCTTCATCATTCACATCAATTCCTTGTGACCATGAAAATAAATCATCTAAATCACTTTCATTAGTTCCCATAAAGACAGCTAAATCAGTCTCATCATCTATTCCCGAGATGTTTAATGCGGTAGACTTATTAAAGAAGCTCATGACACCATCACCACCATGTATATCTGTATAGATTTTTCGTGTTGACTGGTTAGTTAATTGTAAATTAGCGCCGCCTTTTTTAACATCATTACCATCCGCTGCATTACTCCCTAACCAGTAGCTTTTAGCTGTTTCTACTATTTCTCCATTAACAACTGCAATTTCATTTGCAGCATCTTTAATATAATCTCCTGATACTTTGAATTTTTTTAAGTTTCCTTGCCATCTTGTAGTCGTACTAGGGTAAAACATTGCATAATAAACATACTCACCACTTTGTACCTTATTAGAGTTATTACTGGCAACCGATGGTGCTGTAAAGCTAGTATTGCTGGCATTTATATCTTTAAATATTTGATTTAATGAATTACTCAGATCTGAAGCCGTTTCTGCTGTTTTATATACTCCACCACCTTTAGCTGCAGTATCCTCAAGTAGTTGTAAGCCACTGGTAGACATGCCACCACCAAAACCTATTGTATGCACTGTTGAGGAATCTTTAACACCTGCTGTAGTTGGCCACAAATCTGTCGTTTCTGCATGCATATATTCTGCAAGATCATCTAAGTAATTACCTGATGCACTTGGATTCAATAATCGGATCTGACTATCTCGACCGCTATCATTATAGGGATCGCCATCTGTCATTACGATAACATTTACCGAGTTATCACAGCGTAAAATATCTTTTCCACTTACATCTTTTTTTGGTACAAATGGAGACTTATAATACTTAGTAGAACCAATCGTTTGCTCAATGTTTAAATCTCGTTTACTTGTACTTACAGCAGAAGCATAATCAAGAGGATTTCCTGATAAGTATTGATAAGCTTCCCATAAGGTTTCCGATAGCGGAGTACTGCCTCCAGCCGAAATTTTAGAATCTATTGCGTTAGTTAAATTACTACCAGTTTCACCTAATCCAGCAATTACATATCCACCGCTACTGCTATTAAATCGCATTAACCCAAAATCAATATTCGCGTTTTCAGGATCTGTAATCAATGTTTTCATTGCTGCTTTAGCGACAATCATTCTGCTATCTGAGCATTCAACCGTATTTCCATACCTATTCTTGCAATAGTTTCCTGAGCTTACTGATTTTTTCATACTACCGGAAGAATCAAATATAATGAGCACTCTCGGCTTTTCTTCTAAATCTTTGACCTTGTTATTAACATAAATTTCTATGTCTTCTGCGTATAAATTTACAGAAAACGCAGACAAAAGTATGCAAGCTGCCGATTGTGTTACGGTTCTTATTTTTTTAAACACTTTCTTTCCTTTTCCATCAAATTCATTGGAGAATTATAAAGATTTACCTGATGTTCCTAACGCTTGTACTACACCGCTATGTAATTCAATGCTATGCTTTCCTTCGCCGTACGAATCTACTTTCCCATACTTTAATGATGTTTCCATTCGTAAGTAATTACATTTTAATGAAGGCGTAACAGCAATCCTTGGAAGACATTTCAATAAACTTGGTCCATTATTTTCATTAAATAAATATACTTTTACTTGCGAACCAGCCCTTGTTAAGTCATATTTATTATCAGTTTGAGCTTCAAATTGCCCTTCTAGTTTATAAAACTTACTATTAACACCAGCTAGTTTTTCATCACCTATTGTTCTTTGGCTATCGCCATTAACTAAATTAGAAGCAACTTCCTTTTCATTATTACTACCTACAATCTTTAAATCTATTGTACTTGAGCTCATTAAACTAACAGCAATTCCTGATACTGCAAAAATCATGATTAATGCCGTAATTAAAACAACCCCAGATTGCTTGTTAAATTGTGCATTTATCACCATCGTTCTATCCCTCCATTTGTTATTCTTACAGTAGAAACAAAAAGTGTTCGTTTAAATTGGTCATTAAATGTTAAACGTTTCTCTGAAGCACCATTGCCGCCTAAGATAAATGTTCTTTCAGTTACTGGTCGTGAAAAGTCTTCTTCAAGTGAGCGAATTAATAAAAATATCTGAACGGAGATTATTGATGACGTTGATTGCTCCCAATCTGTATCAGACATTTGGTCTGTTGTTTTATAGTTGTCTACTCTGTCATTACCAGTTGAATCAATTCCATATACTAAGCGCATATCCTCTACGCCTTCCATAATGACATCTTCAATAAAACTACCATCATCTAAAGCTGATAAACGTTGGCGCATTAATGTCGGTATAGTGAGAATTTGGCCATTCACTCTTTGCCCAGCTAATTGAGCTATATAATAAACATGATTGTCATATTGCCATATGGAAGAATTTACATTGGGTTTAAGAATCACAGCACCTGTACCAGCTAATAATTGCCCATCAGTTTTATTTGTTATTAAGTAATAATTTGCTTCATTAGTAGTAACACCATTAAAGTTATTCCCAACCAAGCCTTTTATTTGAATAATATCTGTTTCAGGAGTTGCATTCTCAATACAATTTAATTCGTTTGCATTACTCGCCACTTTGCCATACAAATACCTGAAATTAGAAGTTGAAACCACAGGGAAACTATTGTTATTTTCCCCCTCAAAACAATCAATTACAGGTAATGCCGGAGGTGGTGCTATTAAAGTTAATTCATTAAGATTAAGGGTTTCTAAATAATAAGTTCCCCAGAAGCCAGCTCTTTCAATATCTTTACTCAAAATATCCATAGCTAAACGACCCGATTCTTGAATCTCACCCATTTCAAGTGTTGATGTAGTAGTTGCTTTCATACTTATATAGGTAAACATCACACCACCAAGTATGAAAACACCTATAGCCAATGAGATCATCATCTCAACTAATGTAAAGCCTTTGTTCTTCATTATGCTGGTCTCATATATATAAAGCGATTAACGGAAACCATTTTACGATTATTATCTGTACTACCACATAATGTACCTGAATTTACTGCATTTTGAGTTATTTGTTGCCTACCTTGCCATGTAATAATTACTTGCAATTCTACTTTATTATTATCAACAACTGGATTTATGCAGATGGTTGCATCTGATAAAGTACCTGTACCTTCTCTTGCTTTAATTGCCATTTTCCATTGTTCAATATCAAAGTTGGCTAATACATCACTTGCGCAAGGCACATCAAAGCAGGCTGCTAAATTACTGCTATACGCAGAATCTAAAGAGCTGATATTCGTATTATAAATTCCCATGGCTGTCACGGTATCATTAACCGCAATTCGACCTAATATATCATTTGCAAGGTTAATGGCAGCGGCTCTTTGAAGAGAGTCATAACTTGCTTGTTTGGCTTGTGCTTGAAGTGCCACAGCGCCTAACAAACCCACTGTGAGTACAACAAATGCAATTAAAGTTTCTAATAAAGTGAAACCTTTATTTAAAGATGGCGTCATCAATAGACCTTATTATTTTTATTATTCGGTACTTTAGTATTAAATCTTTGACTAAATTGGAAAGTATTAAACTAATTGAGTGATTTTTAACATATTTTGCTTCTAGGGACAAGCTGTTATCAAAGTTTATACAATGTGAATAAATGTAACAGTGGTTTTGTTGGGAATATATAAGAGCTCAGGGCGAGCTCTTATATATGGGGTTAGAGTTATCTTAATTCGATTGGTACAGCAAAAACTGTATTTTCGATAACTCCTGGATTTTGTATGACTTCATCGCCACCCCATTCTTTTAAACGCGTTATTACTTGTTGTACTAAAATGTCAGGTGCAGATGCCCCTGCAGTGACACCAATAGTATCAACATTTTCAAGCCAGTTCTGTTCCATTGAGTCAGCATCATCAATTAAGTACGCGGGTGTGCCTAATTTATCTGATACTTCTCTTAATCTATTAGAATTTGAACTGTTTTTTGCACCGACCACTAATAATACATCAACTTTTGCAGCTAAATCTCGCACTGCATCTTGACGATTTTGCGTCGCGTAACAAATATCATCTTTTCGAGGGCCGTCAATATTTGGAAACTTGCCTCTTAGTGTATTGATAACATCAGCTGTATCATCTACAGATAAAGTCGTTTGACTGCAATACATTAAATTGTCAGGATTTTTCACCTGTAAAGTCGCAACATCATCAACTGTTTGCACTAAATAAATTCCGCCATCAGCATTGTCGTATTGGCCCATAGTGCCTTCAACTTCAATATGCCCTTGATGACCTATTAAAATACACTCAATGCCTTTACGGCTAGCACGAGTTACTTCCATATGCACTTTAGTGACTAGCGGACATGTCGCATCAAATATTTTAAGCTCTCGTCGCTTTGCTTCTTTACGTACTGCCTGAGATACCCCATGAGCACTAAAAATAACTATGCTGTCATCAGGTATTTGATCTAGCTCTTCTACAAAAATAGCACCACGCTCTTTAAGACCGTTGACAACAAATTTATTGTGAACTACTTCATGTCTTACATAAATAGGTGCTTTAAAAATATCTAAAGCACGTTCAACTATGCTGATCGCACGATCTACACCAGCACAAAATCCTCGCGGATTTGCTAGCATGATTTTCATGAGATTGTTGCCTCTGCATTGTGAACTTCAATAATTTCAACATCAAAAGTTAATTTTTGACCACTTAAAGGATGATTAAAATCAACAGTGACTGACTCACCAGCCACTTCACGGATTATTCCCGGAAGCTCTGACCCATCAGGTTGTGTAAATGCGATAATTGCACCAACTTGAGCGGGTGTTTCTGCACCAAACTTTGTGCGATCAAGGTGATAAATATTATCAGGATTTGGCATACCAAAAGCATCTTCTGGCTCAAGTTCAAATGACTTATTATCACCCGCTTTAAGGCCTAATAAACATTTTTCAAAATTTGCAGTTAAACTACCATCACCCATCACTAACTTAGCAGGTTTATTGTGGACTTTGCTTGAATCTGCAGCAGAGCCATCTGATAATTTAATTGAAAAGTGAAAAACGACTTCAGAGTTATCATTAATTAAAACTGACATTATTGCGTACCTTCTTTCTTTTGTTCTTTAGATGATTTAACTTTCTCTTCCAAAAATGCATCTATTAACAATAGACCTGCGCCCACACATATCGCACTATCAGCAATATTAAATACTGGGAAGTTCCAAGTTTTATAAAATACATGAAGGAAGTCGACAACATAACCATAAGCTAATCTGTCGTATAAGTTTCCTAACGCACCCGCTAGTACTAAAGCATAAGCTGAACCGAGTAACTTATTGCTCGCTGGTAATTTTTTTAACCACCATATTAATAGCCCACTTATCGTTATTGCTATGATGCTAAAAAACCAACGCTGCCAGCCACCGGCATCAGTTAAAAAACTAAATGCTGCGCCGTAGTTATGTACATAAGTAATTTTAAAAACAGGTATAAGCTCTATAGACTCATATAGTTTCATTTGTGTACTAATCATAATTTTAGTTACTTGATCTGCTATTAGCATAACTAAAGTTAACCATAACCAAACTAATCCTGATTTTGCTTTAAACAAAATATACTCCTGTATTATTTATATATAATAAAGGGCGAATAAATCCGCCCTTTTATGTTGTTATATTATTTTAATAGGAAGGTTATGCAAATTTACGCACTTCGCCTTCACCATCAATATTTGTAATACAACGTCCACAAATATCACTATGTTCTTCAACCAAACCTACATCATCAGTGTAATGCCAACAACGCTCACATTTAGTTGCATCAGTTGACTCTACTTGAATAAATAAGTTTTCAACTTCAGTTTCAACCGCAGCTTCTGGTTTTGAAGTCACAACTTCAACATTCACTTTAGATACTAATAATACAAACCTTAGCTCTTCACCTAAAGATGTTAATTTATCAGCCAGTGCTTGATCAGCTGAGATAGTAACCTTAGCTTGTAAAGTAGCACCAATAACGTCTTCCTTACGTGCCGCTTCTAATACACGGTTTACTTGATCGCGTACTGTTAAGATTGTTTGCCAGTGATCGTTTAATTTATCCGAATCAGATTTAACTAAACCGTCATACCATTGACCAGTGAATACAAATTCTTCACGCTCACCTGGTAATGCCTGCCAAATTTCTTGTGCTGTAAAGCTCATAATTGGTGCCATCCAACGCGTCATTGCTTCAGCAATATGGAACAACACTGTTTGACATGAACGACGTGCAATACCATCAGTTTTAGCTGTGTACTGACGATCTTTAATGACGTCTAAGTAGAAAGCACCTAATTCAAGCGTACAGAAATTCATTAGTTTTTGCGTAACAAGTAACATTTGGTACTCGTCATACGCATTTACAATTTCTTCTTGTAATACAGCTGCTCTGTCTAGTATCCATTTATCTAAATCAACTAAATCGTCATATGCAACCATATCCGTTTTAGGATCAAAACCTGCTAAGTTGGATAATAAGTAACGACTTGTATTACGAATTCTACGGTATCTATCTGCTGCACGGTTAAAGATTTCATCTGATACTGTCATTTCTGCAGTGTAATCTGTTGATGCAACCCATAAACGTAAGATATCAGCACCTAGTTTATTCATGATATCTTGTGGAGAAATCACATTGCCTAAAGACTTAGACATTTTGTGACCTTTTTCATCAACAGTAAAACCATGTGTTAATACTTGACGGTATGGTGCATGACCATTAATCGCAACAGATGTCATCATTGAAGACATAAACCAACCACGATGTTGATCTGAACCTTCAAGATATAAATCCGCAGGACCAGTTAATTCTTCACGGGCATCAACAACACATGCATGAGAAACACCAGAATCAAACCAAACATCTAACGTATCAAGAATTTTAACGTAACGCTCGCTATCAGCTTCGTTTAATAACTCATTTACTTCTAAGTCATACCAAGCTTGAATACCTTTTTCTTCAACACGTTTTGCAACTTGTTCAATTAAAGTTTTTGAATCTGGATGAAGTGCACCTGTATCTTTATCTACAAACAATGCAATTGGCACACCCCAAGTACGCTGACGAGAAATACACCAATCTGGACGACCTGTTACCATGTTCGATATACGGTTTTCACCCCAAGCTGGTATCCATTGCGTCTTTTCAATTTCAGATAATGTATCGCTACGTAAATTAGCTTGATCCATGCTGATAAACCATTGTGGTGTCGCACGGAAAATAATTGGCGTTTTGTGTCTCCAACAATGTGGATAGCTATGCTCTAACGCTTGGTGATGCATTAAAGTATTTTTTTCTTTTAATACTTCAATCACACTCGCATTTGCTTTAAATACATGCTGACCAGCAAATAAAGGTGTATCCGGTAAATAAACACCGTTAGCGCCTACAGGATTTGCAATTTCAAGATCGTACTCTTTACCAACAATGAAATCTTCTTGACCATGCCCTGGTGCTGTATGAACCGCACCTGTACCAGAATCTGTTGTTACATGCTCACCTAATACAACTGGTACTGAGAAGTCGTAAAATGGATGTTGTAATTGTAAATGCTCAAGCTCGCTACCTTTACAGTAACCTAATGCATGATATTTATCGAAACCAAAACGATCCATGGCATCTTTCACCAGTTCAGAACCTAATACAAAGCGACGTTTACCTTGCTCTGTTTCAACTTGAACTAAGCTATATTCAATATTTTCGTGTAATGCAACACCACGGTTAGCTGGTAGTGTCCAAGGTGTCGTTGTCCAAATAACAACATCAACTTGGCCTTCGCCTTTATGACCTTCAGGTAAGTTAAACTTACTTTCAAGTGCAGCTTCATCTAAAAATTTAAAGCTTACATCAATTGCTGGTGATTGCTTATCTTGATATTCAACTTCAGCTTCAGCTAATGCAGAACCACAATCAGTACACCAATGAACAGGTTTTGAACCTTTATGTAAGTGACCTTTATCAATAATGCGACCTAAAACGCGAATTGCATTTGCTTCAAAATCAAAGTTCATTGTTAGGTATGGATTGCTCCAATCACCAAAGACACCTAAACGGATAAAATCAGTTTTTTGGCCTTCAACTTGTTTTTTAGCATATTCACGACATTTTTCACGGAACTGTGCAGCCGTTACTTTCTTACCAGGTTTGCCTACTTTTTTCTCAACTTGAAGCTCAATTGGTAAACCATGACAATCCCAACCTGGGATATATGGTGCATCAAAGTCAGATAAAGTTTTTGCTTTAATAATAATATCTTTAAGTATTTTATTTACTGAATGACCTAAGTGAATATTACCGTTTGCATATGGAGGTCCATCATGCAGAATAAAAGTTTTTTTACCTTTTTTAGCAGCACGGATCTTGCCGTAAAGATCTTTTTCGTTCCA
>Ga0209395_1007751_pt1 | contig 11175 bp, 10 predicted proteins | sample GOMGulsemesocosm_3_FD_184635 | JGI IMG/M metagenome (GOLD analysis project Ga0209395, IMG submission 184635) | Methane-oxidizing microbial communities from mesocosms in the Gulf of Mexico - GOM9D Gulf of Mexico (SPAdes) (version 2) | ecosystem: Environmental > Aquatic > Marine > Cold seeps... | reverse complement strand
GTTCAGCATTCTTTCCATCACCTGGCACTAAATGCCCCTTATTAACTGCTTGTTTACGCCAATTATACAAGGTTGATTCACCAATACCCATCTCGATAGATAATTGGGTGATCGGTATATTACTAGGCGGCATCATCTTCTGTAGAGCCGATTCTTTTCTTTGTACTGAATAATGTTTCACTGTTAGTCCACACCCTCTACTTAATTTAATGATTAAATATTAAGCGCGACAACAAGTCTGACAGAGAGGGTAATCCTCATGTCTTTATACCAAACATCTAATTCACCTGTGTGGTGATAAATTAGTACTCCATACCAAACAAACCTAGAACATAACGACTTATAAAGTATATAAAGTCTAAATACTTTTTCGTCTAAAAATGGAAGCAATGATTGCGCTTTCATGCACTCAGTATTTGAATGAAACAGATATTGAGCATCATCAAATTTCTTACGTATTTGTTCTTTATTTTGAACTCCTTTCGTCGCTTCTATTGGATTATCAATTTTTATAACATCAAGCATATATAAATGGCTTGGTATCACCGCACGAATTTCAATAATATATTTCCATAATTGTTCATTTGCCGAAATTCTATTTTTTACGTATTCACTATGAGCAGACATATAAGCAGAATATGCAAATTTATGTGATTCAATAGCTTCATTTTTTCTTTTTTTAAATAATTCAAGTTCTTGGTTCATTATAGAAACTGTTTCTTGAACTTTTAGGTTTTGCTGATGCTTTATTTCAGACAGCTCTTTTAATGAGTCATTATTTTCATTACTCAATAGTCTTTTAGCCCAAACATTACCTAGCCAAGCACTTAAGGCCAAAACCAAAGAAACACCGCCCCCAAAAGGTAATAAAATACTACTTAAAAACTCCATAAACCCTCGTAGTTCGACTATTCAAAGCCAACTGTTTTTTATTCCGCTTAACGTTATTGTTAGCATTTAAGTTTGCCACGAGCCAATAAAACCAATGCTTTGTGTAGTTCAAACAACTCTGAACTTAACTCATTTAATTCTTTAATTTGTTCATTTACATGTTGTGGCCAATCCCATGCACCACGGTAAGCATCAGGAATGCAGGAGAATATTTCACCGTTTCCGATAGAATAAGATCTGCTAGCTAATGTATATATAAAATAGTTTGCTTTAGTTATGAAATTACTTCTTTGGGTTTCCAATTCTGTATCTAAAAACTGCTTTTGTGCGTTATTCCATGTATGTACAAACTTATCTAAAGCTTTAACTGCATTGCCATGATGAGAGCTTCCAAAATCATGTTCCTCTAAAAGCTTCACATCTAAGCCATCAGAAGGTAGCAGCTCTATAAATTTATTAAATAACTCACGATCAACGCTGTTTAAATCGTCTTGCTCTTTCTTAGCTAATTTATCTGATTTAAAAATAAAGAATCTATAAGCAATATTATGGATAAGAGCTAAAAATATTAAACTAAAACCTAGCCAATAATCAGTAGAGCTATTTTGTAGCTCTGCAAATGTAAAATAATTACCTGAATTTAAATTAATAGTATCAACGAGCCAGTTATAAAACATCTGCCTCAATACTACAGGAGTGAATATTATTGTAGTCCCTAAACCAACAACAACACGGGTCATCGTATTTGAGAAATCAGGGAAAATCCATTTTTTGAGAACTATTTCTTTTAATTCCTGTCGACTAAACACCATCACTTCCTATTTAAATGCTAACAGATAATTACATTGCTAAACTACATGATAATCTTCTGCTGTTTTATGTTGTTTAAATTTAACAAAGAACATTAACAATTTAGTCGCTACATTACAAATGGTTACGGTTTTATATTCGCTAGATAATTGAAATAAGGAAACTTTTACGATAATAATGAAAATAATGAAAATATTATAATTTAAACGTTTCTCCATTATTATTTAAATATTTTTCTCATGAGTAAATGTATCTCAAAATTCACAATCGAGTGCAGCCCAGATTGAATGTTATAAGGTGCTTTTGCGCGTAAGCGAGATAGAAATTATTGTGCCACTGCTGGATTAGGGTGTTCTGGACAAGTCCAACCGGACACTTTCCAAGTAACTTTTAAATTTATTTGGCGACCGATAAAAATTAACTGAATCCCATCTGGTATTGAATTAAAATACAATTGAAAATCAATAATTTTTTCGTCCTATTGATAAATTAATCTCCAAACAGCAAAAAGCCCGTTGAATCTTTCAAACGGGCCTTTCTTTATGTGGCGGTGCCAGATAAAGAGCGGATTTGAACCCTAACTTAGGAGCTGTGCTATAGCTACCACGTGGCTGATTATAATCAAACTGACAGGGTTGCACTTGCTCTGCAAGCGACAGGCGCTACGAGGCTGGAGAAAAAACATTTTAACGCTAAACAGCAAAAAGCCCGTTGATAAATTAATATCAACGGGCTCTTCTAAATGTGGTGGTGCCAGATAAAGAGTGGATTTTAACCCTGTTTCAGACGGGGTGTTAAAAATCTGAATTTTTAATCCTAAACAGCAAAAAGCCCGTCAATATTTTCATATTAACGGGCTTTTCTAAATGTGGCGGAGAGATAGGGATTTGAACCCTATCCTTTCGACTTAAATAAACAATAAATCGTTAAGTTTCAGCTGGTAACATTAAGAAAATCAAACCAAGTTAGTCAATTGGTTTATACAATTGACTTTAGTTAAAATTATTTGCGTTGTCAATAATAATCGCTTATCACAGTATACTAAAAGTTACGGTACACATTGGCATATTTTCCTATACTGCTACAATTCTTACCCCGATAATTGGATGTTTTATAAGAGGAGTTTTAAATATTCACTGTTGTTCTGGCCATATTTCAACTTATAATTGGCCTAACACATTTATGATTATTTTCAGGATCTATGTCTAATAGGGTATATTTCGACGTGTCTAAATCGGATAATATCTCTTCTATATTATAACTACCTTGCTTATCCGTAATTTTAATATCTTTTGATATTGCAACAATTACCTGCCTTTCAATTAGTTTTGATGAATGATTTAACAATTTCTTAATACTTGTTTTTTTCATTGCATGCTGGCCGGGTTCATCAAAAATTATAAAACCAGGATGTATTGACGAAAACGTCGCCAATGACAAGTAGAAAGCCCACTCGGAACGAATAAAATCACTTGCTGAAGAACTTAACCTTATTGGTTGAATATCATCCTTACCACCATAAACTTTCATTCTTATACACGGTAAAAGATTTGAAGGGGCTTCTTTCTCAATAATTATCGTTTCATTCTTATTACTAGAGTATTCAAAGTTATTTAATAAAGCCTTATAATTTTTTAAAAATTTCGAAATCTCAGCATTATCTCGATCTGAAGATAAATTTAGATCTTTGTGCAATTCACGGATATACTCCATTTCTCCCACAATAAATTTTGCTTTACATTTGAATTCTTCAAACCTTTGCAAACAGCGTTCATATAAAGATATTTCATTTTGAATCGAAATTTCTTTAGCCAAGCTCGCTCTTGATATATTAAGTCCTGAATATAAATCCTTATGCACCTCTGCTAGGAGCTGTCTTTGTTCACTAATTTTTTCATCGTAATAATATGAAGCATTCTCAAATTTTCCGATTAGAACTTTAGAGTTTTTTAGATAACAGCTATATAAATCTCGTTGAGATCTTAAAAATACAATTGAAGTCTTATAGTCAATCCTTTCTTCATTTAAATTTTTTCTTTGTTCTAATTTTAAACTGGTATCGCATACAGGACACTGGGAAACTTTACTAAAATCATTAACTTTATTCCCAATTTTTATCACACCTTCAATTCTAGCTATTTCATTCTCAATCTTGAGCTGAGACTTTTTATAATCTAAACATTTATATTCTTCACTAACTTTTTGCTTTTTTAATTTTTGAGACTGTCTAGTAAGAGTTTTAAGTTCATTGATTGAGTTAGCTTGCTCTTCATTTAATTTCGAATTAAGTACTTCTGCATTCGCAGCTTTTAATATTACAAGCTCTTTTTTCAAAGCATTTAATTTAGCATCAATTGGTACCAAATCAGCATCAGTATTTAATAAAATATCTGACTTATTAATTGCAGATTTCGTGATGTTTGCTTTAAATTCACTCTGAATACCATTTAGCTCTAGGTTGTATAAAGAAATAAAGTCCGTATACAACTTATACAATGCCTTCCAATCTTCTTTGTATCTATTTGCTTTATTGATTAATTCATCTTTTCTTAAATCGTTTTCTAGACTTTCAAGCTTCAACAGAAACTCAACTACTTTTCTTCTTGAGTTTTTTATACCAAAAACGGGCATCTGAGCAAAAAAATCTGACCAGCCTTTAGTTTGCTCGATCAAAGAAGAAGAAAATATATTTTGAAGGTAGAGAGTTTTTTCTATTTTATTATCTGAGTTTATAATTTCAGGGATATTTATCTCTGAAAAATGTTTCAACCAATTGTAAAATCCATCTTCGTGATGATGATCTCCATTTGAATGAACAAAAAGAGTTTTTTCCTCAACTTCTTTTTCATTAGAGATAGTGACCTTTAGACTTTTAGTGCTGGAGTTTAAACGATCTTTAATTACTCTCTCTATTTTAGCAATGTATCCTTGCGAATTTTCAATCTCTAAGACGGCTTTCGAATGTGCTACGCTATACTCTCGTCCAGAATATTGAAAGCTATTCCAAAGGCATTTATCTAATATATTTACTCTATTCCCCCCTAGCAATTGTTCCATTCCTAAGCAGTAATAAATACACGATAGTATAGTTGATTTACCACTCGAATTGTCACCACATATCACATTAAGACCGGAGGTGAATTTATGCTCAAACCCAAATACACCAGCATAATCTGTCGCATGAATAAAGCTGCTTATTTTATTTATTTTAATCATTTCCACACCAGTTTATGTCGTTCGAATTGAGATTGAGTTAAATTCAAATAAACTTTTTCTATTTTATTCCCAAGTTCTTTAAAAACGTCTTCATTAACAGCTATTTCAAGTATTTTTTCACCTTCTTTAGTCATAAAGAATGAAACTCGATCATTTTTTGATACCCCCAAATACCCTAAACTAGCTCCTTGGAGGATTAATGCTTTTATATTCCCATCAATATCCCAAGCAGGCAAAAGCTGTAGCCCTTTGTTTTCATCCAACTTATCTTGCTGTATTAGCGAGTAAATATAGCTTAACTTTCCGAGTGAAGTTTGCTTCTTACCTTTCTTGCTTGCGTTTAATATTAGTAAAATCATAATCAAATTAAATTTATTAGAGTTTCTACTAGAAGCTATTATCTTCCTTTCTGAAATAGTTATTTTGATCTGTTCCATCATTCATCACTCATTTTCAAAGTCTAAATCACAAATAGATAACCATTGTGATATGTCCCTGTTCTTTATTAACCTCAACTCACTTGGATCAGGAGATAAATCATTCAAGACATCTTTCAACTCCATTTCATGTACATCACAGAGCCTTTTAAACTCTTTATTAGCTTCCTTACGAGTTTCATGGTAAATAGTCATCGACTCGTTAGATTTAACTGAATTAAAATCATCATATTTGTTAAATAAAGATCGGCTAGATTCCGCCCACGCAGATATAATCTCATTGCCTGTTAATAGGTTTTTTACCACCTTTATCATTTCTTTTTTTACTTTTACTTCAGGATGTAATACTTCCATCTTCCGCTTAATATGATCTTTACTAGTTTCATTTATTGCGTTGCTTAGCCAGTTCTCTGCGGTTTCATCCTCGACAAATTTGATTTTCTTCTCAATCGTTTTCGACAGAGAATCCTCATCTAAATCCAGATTTTTTTCGGTGTAAAGATCAATATTATCCAATAAAGCAGTTATTGAATTAATGTTACATAAGATAACTTCACAATTTATTGTGCTGTCTGTTATTTTCTGTACCAGACCTGTTAACCTTATTTTTTCAGTACTTGCCACTTTTAAAAATAAACCACTACCGGAGATCCCTTTATATGCACTAGCACCAAACTCACCTTTGCCGTAATGAACAAAAGTGTCTTTTTTGACTATTACCCTATAAAAATATTTTGTTTCCTCTTTATCGAATGTCTCGACTCCAACACTAATAACACGTGTCGCACTCTTTTCCTTAATACAAAATAATTGCTCTGGTACATACGTCGGATTTTTAATTGGGTCGCTAAAATCCAACTCCATAAACATATCATCCTGGGCCTTAGCACCATCAAAGTGCTCAATTTCCATTAAGATTAAGTCTATATTTTTGACTAAATCAACTCCTCCAGTAATATTTATCACAGACAGTTTTAGACCATTAAAAGACACTTTTAATTTATGTTCATTGATAACACGGTCGAACTTATGACCATAAATAACATGACCACAAGTCAAACAATAATATTTACCATTCTTTCGAAATGGCACACCTGAACCTAAAAATTCTTCATTAAAATAAATGGAAGAAGCGAGTTTTTCAGATTGTTCTCTTATAAGGCTCATATAAATTCAATATCCATTTTTCTTATAATTTCTACTTCTGAGGGTAAGGTGCTAAATTTACATTTAATTTCATCTTCCAAGTCATAGTTTGTATATATATATACCTTTTCAAACTTGTGGAAGCGACATGAATCAATAATCATTTGAATTAATTCTTTATCAGGATGATAATAATTCCCGGCTCCGTTAGACGATATATAATATTTATTACATTTCACAATTTTTAGTAGACGTAGTTCTGTATTATGCTTACTTCCGTGATGTGATACTTTGAATAAATCGACTTCGATTGGGTTCAGCTCACTGTGCCCCAAGTCTGCAATTGCTGTATAAATAAGGTCTGGGTGAGAATCCCCTAGCATCATTATTTGATGTGATTTATATTTAAGTAACAATGCAATTGAAGAACGATTAATAATATCGCCATTGTTTTTCTGTCTTTGTAAATACCTTAACTCTCCATCTTCAAGGACTCGACTTGCATTCCAGTTGATATTTAATTCATCAAACTCTTTCTGAGTCGGAGATAAAATCTTGATTTCTAAGCCATCAATACTATCTATTTTTGTTTGATTGTACGCCGATAGAAAACTTTTATTTCTTTCTTGTAAAATTTCGACAAGTGAATCGCCATGATGAAAAGCAACATCCTCACCATCATAATACTTTGCCAATGCGGGATGGTTCATGTAGAAATCGACAGTTTGAATTTCGAGTTCTCTATTTTTCATCAGATGTATTACTCCTCCAATATGGTCATAATCTACATGAGTAATAAATACAGCTTTCAAACACTTACCTTCAATAGCTGAAGCTATTTTTCCGTAAGTATTTGGCATTCCACCATCAATAATTATCACGTTACGTTCATTCCATTGAATGACAAACGCGTCACCTTTACTTGCTAAAAGTGATCTGAATATAAGGCTCATAAAAATCCTGAGATATTTCCGTAAATTAACCTGATTAAAATCAGAGAGGTAAATTTGCGACAGGCACTAAAATCTAATTGATATTTAATGACTTTCAATGAAAAAGATTATTTTATGGCGTAATCTATCACCAATAAACTGGCGGCGCAATAAATGTTCAATTGTATAGGTTTAGTAATAAGATCAATAGATAAGGCTGAATGAAGATGCATTAGAAAATGTACGCTGTTTAAAATTAATTGTACCCTACATTGAAGCTCGCCCTAAGGCGACTTATCAAAAAGATGTAAATCCTTTACTCACTGTTATTATCAATTCTGAGTGATAAAGGCATTGCTACTACGTACTTTCGGGCATAATCTTGGAGCGTGCATGGATATTTTAATATTAGGAATATATGATTCAAGTTAATGCTATTTCGTCAGTCCTTTCGATTGAACACGCGGCCATTGATGCCAATAAACGCGTGCTTGTCGTAGGGGATATCCATGGTGATTACGCACAGCTGATTGATTCGTTGACCCGTTTGAACTTTGATCCTGTTGCAGACACATTAATTTGCTTAGGTGATATGGTCGATCGCGGTCCTGATAGCGTTGCGGTGCTGGATTATCTACATGGCGTAAACGCAGTCATGCTGTTAGGGAACCATGAGCATTTAATGCTTGAGTCTGTATTGAACAATGATGACGAAGCATTGGCTATGTGGAATCAAAATGGCGGCCGCTGGCATGAGCAATATGATAAAGAACAGCTTATTGACTTTTGCCAGCCGTTATTAACACTGCCGCTATCGATTAAGTTGACCTATCAAAATCACACCATTGGGCTTTCACATACCATTTCACCAGATTGGAACTGGCAGCACTACCCTCAATCGCTCGCTGATACAGTTAGCGATCTACTTTGGCACCGCAGCGTATTTAAGCGAAGAATGGTCATTGATAATGTCGGCGTCGATTTTTCAATTCACGGTCACAACCCAAGCCAAGTGCCCGTCTGGATTGGTAACACTTATCATATCGACACTGGTTATTACGGGCAACTTAGCGTTGTAAATCTAATGGATGTGATAGCGAAATTTAATCAAAAAATCCGCCCTCGTTTGTTAACTTAAATAAAAATCAAGCTTCGATCAGTGTAATCAAAGCCTTTACCATTTTAAAGCTCATTATTTTCATTGGCAGCTTCAAATAGATCATCGTCAGGCGAAGATAGGCTCTTATAATTAGCTAAAATATCATCAGTGAATTCTTTTGTTTGTATTTCTCGACCACGATTAAAAAGATCTGTACGTACATAAATTTGTTTGCAAATTTTTTCAATAACATCAGTAACTTTCAAGCTTAGTTGAGTTAACGTTTTCTTCAACCCACTGATTGTGGTTTTTTAATTGCTTTTAGCCTATACGCTTCCCCGTATATATCGTTTTTAGTATATCGCCCACGAAATTCTTTTGTTATAAAGCCGACAATCATTAGGTGGTCTAAGTACAAAGAAAGCATTTTGTAAGAAGTGTTAAATGGCATTTCAATATTTTTAAATTTCAGTAATTTACTTTGAAACGATAGTGCTTTGTAAGGGCCAACCATATCTACACCGCATCGCTTCAATAGGCTCGCGGAAAACTTAACATCAATGTCAATGTTATCGATCCAGTACATTTGTCTTATCAGAATTATTTGCCACAATTTGGGCTGGCAACCATAAACCCCATAAGGATCTATTGTCTCATCAAGCAGTATGTCTAACCTTTCGCGAGTAATACCTTTATCAACCATTTCCCAATAGAACTTAAGTGCTGTGTTTTTTATTTTTTGATAGTTAAGGCTAGTCAAAAATTTATTGTTGGCCATTAGCTCATTTGCATAGTTGAGATTAGCTTCCAACTTCAAATCAACAGCTGCGGATTTAAACTGAAACTCTTTATCGATAATCGATTGACACCTACGCTGGTATTCTTCCATGCGGGAATTCCGCCCCCATAGAGCTTTAAAGTCCGTTTGCTTATTACTTAAGGCTTTGATATCAATTTTTAGATAGTTGTCATAATTTGTATCTGGCACTTGCCATTCATTATGATAGTTATCGACTAGATAGACCGGTAATCGTTTAGATTCTTTTAAGCTACAAAGAGCAAGTTCAAAACACAGTTTATCTACGTGCTTGAACTCAGTAACTCGTAATAAACTATTAACTTTAGGTGCAGGGGGGAGCTTTGATAGTAGTGACTTACCAAACTTGTTGTCTGGAATACGAACAAACTCACACTTATAAGAAGGCAAAGTATATCCAGTAACATTCAAGCTTTTACTTACCCGCGATACCCAACTCATGACCGCTTGATTACGTTCTTTTACTTCTTTGTCGACTTTACTAACAGTGTTTACAATCAGCGGGTTAATAAAAGAATCACTCAAATGAATAAATTTCTGATTATCAGGGTCGTTTAACGCTCGTTTCACGCTATCAAAACTAAAATAGTTATCTTTAAGCAAATGGGAGATGTCTATCTCAATAGTGTTGATGTCGAGTGCTTTAATACGCGCATGTTTCTCTGTATCAACCTTATGCCACACCTTAACTTCAAAATTAAAATCAATATTATGTTGTTGGTAGGATACTTGCGAAAACACGTCTGTTCGAATGTTACCAATCGTGACTTCTTGCTGCGAACTGCTTATGAGAACAGGCTCGACTCCAAAAATAGAAACGGCGTACGGTTCGTGCGCTATACCAAGTATGTCGAATATAGCATCAGGCTTAATCTCGTATTTTTGAAACGAAATTACTTCGAGTTGAGATATAACATGCTTACCTAGCATATGTAGGGCAGTTTCTTGGCACGAATCGTTGTCATTGCGTCGATGATGCGCAAAATGCTTTGTTGTTTTGTTCCCCCATCGTGCGACAAGTTCGGTTTCACAGCCAGGGCAAAGACATTGACACTTTAATCCACGTTGATCCTCGGTCAGCTCATCTGCAAGTACAATATCATCAGTGTCTTTATGAATCCCGATAGGTATTTTCATCTAAATACATCCGTGTTTACACATTTTAATTGATTTATTATTAGTTAAAAAATTACTCACTATTGAGCTAAGTTCACGGCACTAAAGCAATAAAACAAGAGCTGCGACATCAGACTCCAACTCAGATTTAATATAACATAAATTAATTAATTACAACAACTTACAGTAGGTAAAGGTGACTTTACCACACCCAAAAGAGAAAGACCAATTCGGTACTAAAACTTACAAGATAAGAACAATTTTGTATTTCTAAACACAGAAAAAAATCAGTAAAATAACTTTATTCTTTGGAGATTATAGAACTAGAAACTAGCCCGAAGGATCACGTTAAAACTCAATTACTAAAGAATGGGAAATATGAGTATGTGCCCATTATTCGGCATAACTTAATACTGCTAGTGATGAACATTCAACCATTCTTTTGCAATCACCATCTTTCACCTAATGAGTAAAGACACATAATGGCTCTATGCAATAGATTAATAAAATAAAGGATTTACTTACGTGACGAATTTCGACCTTAATTGGCATAAAGTTTTTGATGCATTTTATATAGAAAGACGGTAAGCGTCTGCCAAACCACACCTTCACTTAGCAACGCCCAATCGTTAGATTGCTTCAATCATTAATTTTGAGCAATCATCATGAGCAATAAACAAAAATATGACTGGCCAGCGCTTATCACACAGC
>Ga0209395_1007749_pt1 | contig 11176 bp, 13 predicted proteins | sample GOMGulsemesocosm_3_FD_184635 | JGI IMG/M metagenome (GOLD analysis project Ga0209395, IMG submission 184635) | Methane-oxidizing microbial communities from mesocosms in the Gulf of Mexico - GOM9D Gulf of Mexico (SPAdes) (version 2) | ecosystem: Environmental > Aquatic > Marine > Cold seeps... | reverse complement strand
GATACTAAGGCACTGCCCACTTTAATGACAGCACGATTAAAGTTCATTTTTTTCCCCTATTTCATTACCGCTAAGCATGCCTTGAAAGAGGTATAGAAAGCAATAAAATTCTGCCCGTTAATAGTAGAGATTGCTATTTATAATGCTTTTAAGCAATAACAACGCAATAGAGAATATTTTATACAATTTAGTCCATGTTTTAACCGATGAATGGCTCAGTTAAAAAATTTGTGATCGTTTTCTGTCCATGCTGATAATTGCCAATAAAAACGTGTAAATCATCTAACTCAACGCCAATTATCGCCATTTATCAAAGTAAAGTGTCATTGAAATCAAAAAACAACGAACTTGTTGAAAATTTTAGCTGAAAGCAAGATAAATTCGATTTATCATAGGGGCAATAATATCGTGATTGTTATGGCACAAAACATGTTGAATTTTCTTCCTTCGGTCATTATCGGCTGGTTGTCATTTTTTATTTATACCTTAAATACTATTTTTTGGTTAATACCTATTGTTATCTTTTCGTTCTTAAAAGCACTTTTACCGTTTAATTTTTGGCGAAAAGCGTTTAGTTATTTACTTGATCGCATGGCAACTAATTGGGTTGTCATGAATACCCTCAATCAAAAAATATTTACTCAAACAAAGATCACCGTGACTGGCTTAGAAAAGTTAGAAAAGAAACAATGGTATTTAGTGATTTCAAATCATCAAACTTGGGTCGATATTGTGGTGTTACAACGAATCTTTAACGGAAAAATCCCTTTCTTAAAGTTTTTTTTAAAAAAAGAGCTGATCTATGTGCCAATTTTAGGGCTAGCTTGGTGGGCATTAGACTTCCCTTTTATGAAACGTTATAGCCAAAGCTTTCTTAAAAAGAACCCTCACTTAAAAGGTAAAGATATTGAAACAACACAAAAGGCATGTGCTAAGTTTAAACACAAGCCTGTCAGTATTATGAATTTCATTGAGGGCACAAGGTTTACCCAACAAAAGCATGATAAACAGAACTCAGCCTTCAAACATTTACTCAAGCCTAAAGCTGGTGGAATAGGTTTTGTTTTATCAACGATGGGGTCACAATTAAATAAAGTAGTAGATGTCACCATCTATTACCCAGATAAAATCCCCACCTTTATTGATTTTTTATGTGGTCGAATCAAAGCGGTGCATGTAGATATTGAAGTAAAAGAGATTGATAAATCTCTCACGGGTGATTATGTTAATGATAGAGCCCACAAAATTCAGTTTCAGAAATGGGTTAATCAACTTTGGCTAGATAAAGACCAAAAACTAGCAGAGCTTCACCAACAACATAAATAGGGACTAACAATGTTAACGCTAATAACCACTTGGTTAACTCAACAGGGTGTTTCTGAAGAAAATTTAGCGTTAACTTCTTCGTTGCTCGGCTGCGGGATAATCCTTGCACTTTGTGCTATTTCTTATTATCTAACCACACATCAAATATTAAAGACGATAAAGAAACTTGTTTCTAATTCGCAGAATACTTGGGACGATCTTATTTTAGATCATCAGGTTTTTGATCGGCTAGCTTTATTGATCCCTATTCTTATATTGTGGTTTTTGGCGCCTAGGCTTATACCAACAGAAGCGGCAACACTGCATTTTTTATTAGTTTTAGCCAAAGTAGCCATTAGTTTTCAAGTCGCTCTTACCATTGGTGCTTTACTCAATGTTGTGCAGAATATTTATCTACAAACCGCTAAAGAACGCTATTTACCACTAAACGCCAGTATCCAAGTGGTAAAGTTAGTGGTCTATTTAGTCGCTACCATTTTGGCAATTTCTTTTATCTTAGATAAGTCGCCCATCTACTTATTAAGTGGCTTAGGTGCATTAACCGCAGTTTTATTGCTAGTTTTTCAAGATACCATTAAAGGTTTAGTTGCTAGCATTCAAATTTCAGCCAATAAAATGTTAGCACCTGGCGATTGGATTGAAATACCCAGTTATGGCGCAGACGGTGATGTACTTGAAATAGGGTTAAACACCGTTAAAGTACAAAACTTCGACAAAACTGTCACCACCGTACCAACATATGCATTGATCAGTGGTTCGTTTAAAAACTGGCGTGACATGATTACTTCTGGAGGCCGTAGAATAAAACGAACTGTCATTATTGATATTGGCAGTATTCATTTTTATAGTAACGATAAACTGGCTAAGTTAGGCGAAATCCATCTACTAAAAAATTATTTAGCAGATAAACAACAAGCCGTTTCAGCACACAACCAAAAGCTTGCAATAGATGAAGGAAATATCGGGCATCAAAGACAGTTAACGAATATAGGTACGTACCGTGCTTATATTGAAGCCTATTTAAAGCAGCATGAAAAAGTGCACCAAACAATGACCTGTATGGTTAGGCAACTTCCGGCAACGGCAACAGGCTTACCTTTAGAGTTATACTTTTTTAGTAATGACCAAGACTGGGTTAATTACGAAGCTATTCAAGCAGATATCTTTGACCATTTATATGCGATGGCACCGTTATTTGATATTCGTATTTTCCAACACCCTAGTGGCGATGATTGGCGCCAACGCTGATATCCTTGGGCTATCAATACTGCCTGAGCACACCTTCTTGCATCGTACTCGCCACTAAGTCACCCGCTTGATTATATATCTTTCCTTGTACAAGTCCTCTACCACCACTGGTAGTTGGACTTTCCATGACATATAACAACCAATCGTCAAAGCGAAACGGTCGATGAAACCACATCGCATGGTCAATCGTTGCTATTTGAAAGTTAGGCTGCCAATGACTCACACCATGGCTAAATAATGCTGTCGGTAAAAAATGATAGTCTGAAGTATAAGCAAGCATATATTTGTGAATACGCGGGTCGTCTGGTAATTGCCCATTCGCTTTAATCCACATATGACAAAGTGGCTCAGATTTTTCTGGGTTGATCCAATTATATTGTTCAACAGGTCGCAGTTCTATTGGTTTTTCAGACAAGAATTTTCCACGAACACTTTCTGGAATATGATGCTGATTGGCAATAATAAAATCTGTAAATGAAGGGATCTCATCAGGCTTGGTCACATCTGGCATAATAGTTTGATGATCAAACCCCTCCTCTGCTACTTGAAATGATGCGGTCATGTAAAAAATAGCTTTACCATTTTGGATCGCTTTCACCCGCCGAGTATTAAAACTTTTACCATCTCTGATATTTTCTACTTCATAGACGACTGGTTTTTGCGCATTACCCGGCCGTAAAAAATAAGAATGTAAAGAATGAATATGACGATTAGAGTCAACGGTTTCTTGTGCAGCAGACAGTGCCTGCCCCATCACTTGCCCACCAAATAAAGCTTTAAAACCTAAATCCTGACTCTGGCCACGATATAAACCTTGCTCAATTTCTTCGAGTGACAATAGCGCTAACAAATCATCTAATACTTGGCTCATAAAACAGTTTCATCAAAAGGCGATAACTCATTATATACCCATTCTACGTGAAGATGCATGTTTGCGAGTAATTGCACAATTCGATTATTTCATCGTGCAACATAATTGGTCGAACCTGTAGATTTTATATTTTTATGCTGTTGAAAATTTGCACTAATTGGGGTAATGTGCAAAATAGTACTAGATAATAAGCGATTGTGAAAATAAAGAGGCTAAAGTGCAGGCAACAGCAGAAAGAGAAATATTGTTAGAAAGAAGACATTATTCTATTGAGCAGTCTAGCTTGTGGGATAAGTTATCTTTGGCACAAAAATTTGCTTCCAGTAGCTTATCTCAATTTGGTTATGATTTAGCCTTTATCCGTAATAGCAAACAAGGCAGCATGGCTATTTTGTTATGTGATGGGAATGCGGCAACCATTTCTGGCGACGGTGAAATAAATACCTCCCCTGACATTATAATTCGTCCTTAGATTTTCCTAATATTAATACCATTCAATAGGCCATAAACATCATTTGTTCATGGTCGAGTGCTACCTATTCTTCGGCCTTACCAGCACGAAATCTTTATATCCTGAGCATACACGCTCCTGTTCATCGACGTGAATGGAAGCACTATGCCGTGAAGACATTGATGCCTTAGAATGGCCATGAACCCGCGACATTGCCTGCATGGACGCAGGTACTTATGATTTGTCTGGAACCTTATTCGTATTCAGTAACGCATGACCTCACATCCTGTGCATCGCCACTCTTTCACATCCATGGCACCACGAAACCCGTTCATTCTGAACATCGTCACTCTTTCACATCCATGTGATCGTGAAACCCTCACATCCTGTGCATACACGCTCCTGTTCATCCATGAACCCGCGATATACCGTTCTTCCTGAACATAAAAAAACCCAGCGCAAGGCTGGGTTTTTTAATTCTTTTTAAAAGCTAAAATTATTTAATTTTAGCTTCTTTGTACATTACGTGCTGACGGATGCGAGGATCAAACTTTTTGATCTCCATCTTTTCAGGCATGGTCTTTTTATTCTTATCAGTAGTATAAAAATGACCAGTACCGGCACTAGAAACTAAACGAATTTTATCACGCATGATGATTCCTTAAACTTTTTCGCCACGGGCACGAATGTCAGCTAATACTGCATCAATACCTTTTTTATCGATAATACGCATTCCTTTCGGAGTTAAACGTAATTTAACGAAACAATTTTCACTCTCAACCCAAAAACGGTGAGATTGAAGGTTAGGTAAAAAACGACGACGAGTCGCGTTTCTTGCGTGCGAACGATTGTTTCCAACCATTGGCTTTTTGCCTGTTACTTGGCAAACTTTAGACATGTGAGTCACTCCAAAAATTAATTTCAGCTCGAGCTATATTTCCCCAAGACCGTCGCCTTAGGATCCTGAAAAAGGTGGCATATTATAGAGAAAGTAAAAAACGAATGCTAGCCTTTATGTTAAATCTATTGCTTATCTTTAAAAACAAGATATAAATTAAAGACTTAGGGGTAATAATTCATCGAGGATGTTACAAAAACAACACTTTACTGCCGATCTTTCAAGCTTTGTGCAGTCAATATATAGCCAATCCGCTTATATAATAGCAATTGAAATGATTCATTTGGTATTAGAATCTAATAGACTTTGGAGCTTCTCTTGCTGCTCTTTATTGCAAAGTTCGTTAATTAAAATCCGAATAATATGAGATTTTGCTAATTGGCTATCTTGAGCTAGGTCTTGTAACTGTGCAATTGCTTCTTCACTGAGGGTAAATGTTGCATGACGAAAAGCTTTATTTTCTTTGTTCGTTCTTCGCTCAGCTTGCTTTTTAACTTCGAACTGCTTGGCAGCAATTAATGCTTGCTGCAAATTCAGCGGTTGCCCTTTATTTTCACTGACTATTTCTGGCGCACCTTTGGCGTAATTTTCAGCGTCAGAGATAAATTCATCGACGGTAAACGCCTTCTTGCGTGGTTTATCATCCTTGGATTTTTTTAAATCAATTAAACTCATGTGAGTTATCCGGTTTCATCGCTATCAGCTCTTCTGCTATTGCTGTCATTTCTAGAGCTGCCTTGCCATCAGGGTCTATTTCTAAAACAGAAGAGCCTTGTTCTTCACTGTCATCATAAATATTACGATTGTAAGTGATTGCGTCTAATACATTAATACCATAGGAGCCACAGACTTCTTTTGCCTCTAGAATTCGATTCGCTTGATTAGGCAACGCTGGGCATTGCGTAATCACAAACGACGCTAACATTTTTGGGTTAACCATTTTACACGTACTTAGCATATCTTCCATATGAGGTACTGTTTTTAAATCACGGCGTTTAGGACGAAGTGGGATGATAACATGGTCGGCTACAGACATTGCTGCACGTAAAGCTAAGTTGTCTTGACCACCACAATCAACGATAACGTGGTCATAATGCTGGTTTAAACTCAGTAAATCATTACGAATTTTGCCATAAAGTTGAATGCAATTAATGGCAGGTAACGTGGGGTCGGTATTTCTTGCTTGGATCCAGTCGGAAGTTGTTCGTTGCGGATCACAATCAACCATTAACACGATGGCACTTTTATCTCGCGCAAAAAACACAGCTAAATTCTGCGCCAAGCAGCTTTTTCCGCTACCCCCTTTTTCGCCACCCACTAAAATCATCATATCGCCAATCCCTTATCACACCACTTTCACTACTTTGATCTTCCAGTATAGTATAAAAAATCAAAGCTTACTTATTCCTGCAATTTTATTACCAGTTCAAACCAACCATGATCTTGCTCTACACAACGAATGATTTTCCCAGCTAGCATTTGGCTATTTTGGGCTGCGGCATGAAATTTTACCATCACCTCAGTATTAACCGGTATGCTTTGATCACAATCTAGTTTCAAGCCACCTTTAGAAAAATCAACACAGACAATTTTCTTGATGAGTTCTTGACCCGCTTCATTTGTCCAAGTGATATCAACAAGCTCTTTTTCCATATCGAGTCGAAATGCTTGTCTACGTTCTAATTCATCTTCTTTGTCACTTGCCATGCGCCGTTCCCTACATCCATTGATAATAACTTAAAGGTGATAATTTAAACCTAACCGTCAATAGTGAGACTTGCAAGAATTTTGCTCAAATACTTTAGATTAAATTAAACCATGTTCTGCAAAAGAGAAGCATCGATGACCCGCTATAATCATATGATCTAATACCTTAATATCAATCAGTGCTAATGCTTGCTTTAATTGAGTAGTGATACTTTTATCAGCATGACTGGCTTCGGCAACACCCGAGGGATGATTATGAGCAAGAATCACCGCTGATGATTGATGTTTAATTGCTTTCTCAACAACAATACGAGGATAAACTGCTGAAGCATTAATAGTGCCGTAAAACAATTGTTCAAAATGAAGTACTTGGTGTTGATTATCAAGAAAAAGTACCGCAAAAATCTCTTGTGATTCATTACGAAGTTGAGCTATCAAAAAATCTTTACCCATCTGGGATGAGGTTAAACATTGTCCTTGTTTGAGTTCTTCACTGAGAAAGCGCTTGGTCATTTCTAAGCAAGCTTGCAGTTGCACGTATTTAGCTGTACCTAAACCATGTACTTGGCAAAATTCATCCCGCGAAGCTTTATATACAGCAGAAATACTGCCAAAGCTGCTCAATAACTGCCTTGCTAAATCAACGACATGGCACCCTTTAGCCCCAGTACGTAAGAATATTGCTAATAGCTCAGCATCAGATAAACTCGCCGCGCCATGAGCTAATAACTTTTCTCTTGGTTTTTCTCCACTTGGCCAGTCCTTTAACATAAATGCGTCCTTGCATTGTCAATTTTCTTCGAAAAGGAATGATGTTATTGTATAACACCTGTTTATTTAGATTAGTAAGACTCACTGGTTATGCAAACTCTACAAGGTAAAAATATTGTCTTAGGTATTACTGGCGGTATTGCAGCTTATAAAACACCTGAACTCGTCCGTCGATTAAAAGATCACGGTGCAAACATTCGAGTGGTGCTAACCGAAGGGGCAAAAGCATTTATAACTCCGCTCACTTTACAAGCTGTTTCCGGCTATGCGGTAGCTGACAATCTATTAGATACTGAAGCCGAATTAGCCATGGGGCATATTGAATTAGCAAAATGGGCTGACTTAATACTCATTGCCCCAGCAAGTGCTAATACCCTTGCACGTATCGCTCATGGTATGGCAAGTGACCTTTTAAGCACCTTAGTATTAGCAACAGCCGCACCTGTAATTGTTAGCCCAGCAATGAATCAACAAATGTGGCATGCCCTTGCAACGCAAGAAAATATTAATACCTTAATCAAAAGAAACATCACTATTTGGGGGCCGGGTAAAGGGGAGCAAGCATGTGGTGATGTAGGGTTGGGACGAATGTTAGATGTTGATGAAATTGTCACTCTGACCTGTAACCTATATCAAACAAAAGCTTTAGCCGATCAACATTGGGTGATCACTGCGGGGCCAACAAGAGAAGCGATAGATCCGGTCCGTTACATTTCTAATCATAGCTCAGGAAAAATGGGTTATGCCTTAGCACAAGCTGCATTAATGGCTGGAGCAAAAGTGACCCTAATTTCTGGCCCAGTAAATATTGCTGCGCCTGTTAATGCCGAACTTATTAAAGTTGATAGTGCGCAACAAATGCATCAACACGCAGTTTCATTAGCACAATCGGCTGATGTTTTTATCGCTTGCGCCGCAGTTGCAGATTATCGAGTAGATCAAATTGCCGAACAAAAAATAAAGAAAAGTGATAATAACCAACAAATGCAAATCAACTTAGTTAAAAATCCCGATATCGTTGCCGATGTTGCTAAATTAGTTAACAAACCTTTTACCGTTGGTTTTGCAGCAGAAACACAGGATGTGGAACAATATGCGCTCGATAAGCTCAAGCGTAAAAATTTAGATTTAATCGCCGCCAATAATGTTTCAGTATCTGGGCAAGGGTTTAACAGTGACAACAATGCCTTAACGGTATTTTCTGCAGAACAATCCTTTGATATTACACTCGACAATAAGACAGTAGTCGCTCAACAATTGATAAACATCATTAGTGAACATTTAGTTTGAACATCTAGCTTGAACAACAAGAACATTATACAATCTAGTGAGTTTGGATTATTACCAATAATTATAATAAAAGAGAACAACTTATATGTCGGTTAATCAAAAACCCAACCGTAAACAACAAATTTTAGAATGTTTGGCGTTAATGTTACAAACCAGCCCAGGTCAACGAATTACCACTGCTAAATTAGCAGCGGAGGTTGGGGTCTCTGAAGCGGCACTTTATCGACACTTTCCTTCAAAAGCTCGAATGTTTGAAGGATTAATTGAATTTATCGAAGAGTCTATTTTTTCTCGTGTGAATTTAATTTTATCTGATCACAAAGAAGCCCTTGTGCGTTGTCATCATATTTTGCATGTCTTACTCATTTTTGCAGAACGAAACCCTGGTATGTGCCGTATTTTATCCGGTGATGCCTTGATGGGTGAAAATGAACGTTTAGGCACGCGCGTTAATCAATTTTTCGAAAAACTCGAGTCACAATTTAAGCAAGTATTGCGCGAACGTAAACTTCGTGAGGGCAAAGGTTTTGAGATTAATGAGCTTGCTTTGGCTAATTTACTCGTCGCTTTTGCTGAAGGAAAAATTGCTGGCTATGTACGTTCTGGTTTTGCCAAAAAACCTAGTGAAAGCTTTAACGAACAATGGCAATTCTTAATGGCCAGTAAATAACCTTTTTACTAACCGCTAAAATCTGTTGGTATTTTTCATCATCACTCTCATAAGGATGCGCAGTGAGCACTTTATCGCACTTAAAACCCAAAAAACTATGGCAAATATTCGAGCATATTTGTGCTATTCCACGGCCTTCAAAGCATGAGCAAAAGGTTTCAGCTTGGATCCAATCTTGGGCAAAAGAGCAAGACTTAGACGTTCAAGAGGACGCGGTCGGTAATTTGTTAATCTCCAAACCTGCAACATCCGGCATGGAAAATCGTAAAGGGATAATTTTACAAGCACACATGGATATGGTGCCGCAAAAAAATGCTGATCAAAATCATGACTTTTTAACTGATGCTATTAAACCTTATATAATCAGCGAGGCTGATGGCCAATGGGTGACGGCTGAAGGCACAACGCTAGGCGCAGATAACGGTGTAGGTTTAGCTTCTGCTCTTGCTGTATTAGCCAGTAATGATATTGCTCATGGCTCACTTGAAGTTTTGGTAACAATCGATGAAGAAGCAGGCATGACCGGTGCTTTTGGTTTGCAACCAAACTGGTTGCAGGGTGAAATTCTCATCAATACTGACGCCGAACAAGAAGGTGAAGTATACATGGGTTGTGCTGGCGGCATTGATGGTACGGCAACTTTTCCACTTAATATAGAAGACGTACCAAAGAATTATCAAGCTTTTAATTTATCAATTTCAGGCTTAAAAGGCGGACACTCTGGTGTAGATATTGATACTGGTCGAGCGAATGCTTGTACCTTACTGATCCGTTTCTTATTAAATGCCTGCCAGAAATACGATTTACAGTTAACTGAGTTAAATGGTGGTAGTTTACGTAATGCCATCCCAAGAGAAGCAGATGCTAGTTTTGTCATTGCTGAAGGACAAATTAATGCCTTTAAAACGGAATTATCGCAATATTTAACCACAATAAAAACTAACTTAAAGTCGGTTGAAACAGCAATCGAAATGCTGCTTATTTCACCTGAAGAATTTGAACAATGTTGGACTAAAGATAGCCAGTTAACTATTTTACGCGCTTTAAATGCCTGTCCTAATGGCGTTATACGCATGAGTGACGATATTACCGGTATTGTTGAAACATCGTTAAATCTTGGCGTTATGCGTACCAAGGGAAACAAATTCGAAGTAATGACACTGATCCGAAGTTTGCATGATGATGGTCGTTTAGAGGCACAAACTACCGTTGATTCTGTTTTTAAACTTGCAGGGGCAAACATTGAATTTAGTGGTGCATACCCTGGCTGGAAACCTGAAACAGCTTCGGTGATCATGAATACTGTGCGAGAAACCTATCATTCATTATTTGATAGCGTGCCTGAAATCATGGTGATACATGCGGGTCTAGAATGTGGCTTATTTAAAACAGCATACCCACATTGGGACATGGTCTCATTTGGCCCAACGATAAAATTTCCTCATTCACCCGATGAAAAAGTGGAAATAGCATCCGTTGATCTATATTGGCAACTATTGGTAGCGGTATTAAAGAATATTCCCAGCAAATAATTAACCTTAGCCGTGCTTAATGAATGGTTGCAGAGCAAATATATATTAAGCACTTTTCATTGTATCAAGTTACAAAGTAGTCTCTTCAATGACTGATGCAAGCTCATGAAATTCATCAAAAACGTCTACATTTATTTTTAATTCGTCTTGAAGCTGTTGGTGGCATTCTTTATTGATATTGCCTTTAATAAACAATAAGTAGTTTTCACTTAAACGATTGGCTCTATACAGTAAACAACCTAAACCATCACGCGATGGCGCTCTTTGTTGATTAAGTGCTTCGATGTAAACCGAAGGTAATTGCCATTGTTGAGCAATATAATAACTCATGTCTATGGCCATTTCTGTCATCAAATCTTTATAGGGTTGACTACAAGGTGTAATGGATGTGAATGATTCTCCTAACGTTTCA
>Ga0209395_1007747_pt1 | contig 11177 bp, 6 predicted proteins | sample GOMGulsemesocosm_3_FD_184635 | JGI IMG/M metagenome (GOLD analysis project Ga0209395, IMG submission 184635) | Methane-oxidizing microbial communities from mesocosms in the Gulf of Mexico - GOM9D Gulf of Mexico (SPAdes) (version 2) | ecosystem: Environmental > Aquatic > Marine > Cold seeps... | reverse complement strand
CGTCAACCATGTATACGTCAGCAGCCTTACCTACTTTAGGGATTAGGATAGTGTCTAGGTACTGACCGGCCTGCTCAACGATGTCAACAACGTCACGATACATGAAGTGTGTGTCGAGGCTGTTAATACGAACACAAACTGTTATGCCTTTTTCACGCCAGCCGAAGTTTTTTAGTGCTTCGATGGTTTTTTTGCGAGCCTCGGGCTTATCAGCTGGGACTACGGCATCTTCACAGTCAAGGAATACAACGTCAGCATCACTGTTGGAAGCCTTTTCCATCATAGCCATGTTGGAAGCTGGTACAGCTAGTGTACTGCGCTGCAGGCGAGGGCGTGCTGGTTCTGGTTGAGTAAAGCTCATTAGTAATACTCCTCAATGATTAAACTTAAAAGTTACGTTTTTTAAAAATGGTTAAAGCTATGGATTCTTTTTGGGGTTTGTAGCAAGCGCTTTGCAAAGCGTTTTCTGGTGCCGTGGTTGTTGCGGCAGCTTCAGGAAAAGGCAGGTTTAATTGTCTGATCACTTTACTTATTCGCGTGTCTTGCTCAATTTTTCGGGCTGATCTTGCTCTGGACTTCTTGCTTTTTAAGGCATGCGCACCCCAACTGGCGTATGGCAAAAATGCAATTATAAAGCCCCACTGCTTGGGTTTAGGTCAGGCAGCGGTCGGCTATAATACGAAATTATTGATTTTGATGATACTTCTTTTTAAGACTAAAGTAGTAGTTACAACTATCTTGTCGGTATCAATAAAAATCTATGCGCATAAAAAAAGCCGGCACAAGGCCGGCTTTTTAAAATCAGTTGTTATTAAACAACTTGATCACGCAGTGGTTTGTTGTCGAAGAAAGCAACTAAGTTTTCTACAACACGCATGCCCATGGCAACACGAGTTTCCAGTGTTGCACTACCTAAGTGAGGCAGTAGAACAGTGTTTTTTAGAGCGATAAGCTCATCAGGAACGTTTGGCTCGCCTTCAAATACATCTAGACCTGCGCCAGCGATGGTGCCGTCTTTCAGTGCTGCAACCAATGCAACTGGATCAATTACGTCACCACGTGCTGAGTTGATCAGGTGCGCATGAGGCTGCATTTTCTTCAGTGCCGCTGCGTCGATCAGGTGATAAGTAGATGCGCCGCCTGGGCAGTGCAGAGCAACGAAGTCAGATTTCTCAAGAACTTCATCGAAAGTACACTCTGTTGCGCCGAAGTGGTTGATCACTTCTTTTGCGGGTGGGTACGGATCAGAGAAAAGAATCTTCATGCCGAAACCGAAGTGGGCTTTTTTTGCCATCGCCTGAGAGATACGACCGAAACCGATCAGGCCAAGAGTCTTGCCGGTTACTTTGGTACCCATCATGTGAGTCGGGCGCCAGCCTGTCCATTCTTTAGTACGAACGTGTTGATCACCTTCAGCAGCACGACGTGCAACCATCATCATCAGCGTCATCGCTGTGTCAGCTGTACAGTCAGTCAGTACTTCTGGTGTGTTGGAAACAGTCAGGTTAGCGGCTTTAGCAGCTTCCAGATCGATGTGGTTAAAACCAACGCCGTAGTTGCCCAAGATTTTAGCAGTAACGCCGTCGGCGCCTAGCACTTCAGCGTTGATCGCGTCAGATACTGTTGGGCATAAAGCGTCACAGTTGCGTAGCGCTTCTTGCAATTCAGCTGTTGTCATTGGAACGTCAGATTCATTTAGCTGCACGTCGAATAGTTCTTTTAAACGGGTTTCGACTGCTTCAGGCCACCTGCGGGTGACAATAACCTTAGGTTTGCTCATTGTTAATTATCCTCTAGTTCGAGATTCGCCGTGTGGCTGATTTTCAGCATTGGGAGATGCTGATGGCGTGCCTTGTAATACTAGGCGCTGCCTGAAATTAAGGTCGAGTATTATTATAGATGACTTGTTCTGAGTCAATACTGTAGCGCCGGGGTAGGGTATTTGGGGCTATTTTATCGCTGCGGCGGGAGGTGATAAGATGCGCTTCTGTTTATTTTCTTTGATTGAGTAGTTATGAGTTTTGATAAAGTAGAGCATTCGTCGCTGGGCAAAGAGGTTGATTATACCTCCGAGTATTCCCCTGGATTATTATTTCCTGTGCCGCGTGCCAGGGTATGGGCTGACAAGGGGGTGTCTGGCTGTCCGTTTCAGGGCTATGACATCTGGAATGCTTACGAAATGTCCTGGCTCAATACCAAGGGCTTTCCACAAGTGGCGGTGGGTGAGTTTCGAGTACCTGCCGAATCAGCCAATTTGATCGAATCAAAATCTTTTAAGTTGTATCTTAATTCCTACAATCAAACGCGTTTTGAAAACTGGGCGCAGGTTGAAGCAAGTTTGGCCAAGGATCTATCGTCCTGTGCCGACGCGCCAGTTGAGGTGATCTTGCATCGGGTGAATGACACGCCACAAACTCAAAGCGGCTTTGATGGATTCTGTTTGGATGACCTGGATGTTGAAATTGAGGTCTATGATGTAGATGCTTCATTGCTTGCTACGGCTGGTAAAGAGGTTGTTTGCGAAACGCTTTACAGTGATTTGTTGCGTTCAAATTGCCCGGTAACCGGTCAGCCAGATTGGGGCAGTGTCTGTATTGAATATACTGGCAAAAGGATTGATCGCGAGGCTCTGTTGAAATACATCGTGTCTTTCCGTGAGCATTCGGGTTTTCATGAGCTGTGCGTGGAAACCATCTTTGTGGATGTGTTGAAGCACTGCGCGCCCACTGAACTGACGGTTTACGCGCGCTATGTGCGCCGCGGTGGGCTGGATATTAATCCGCTGCGCTCTACGAAGGCGGCCTCTATAGGTAATATTCGGCTGGCGCGGCAGTAATCGTTTGTCATGTCGAACGAATGTGAGAGATCTTTCCGGGCATTAAGGAAAGATCTCTCCTTACAGTCGGCATGACATGTTTTTTAATTTAAGCGCTGGCCTCTAACGCCACACCCTTCAGCATCGGTCCCAAAAATCTCCCGGTATGAGAACCCTTCACCAGGCTTACCTCCTCCGGTGTACCAGTGCCGACAATATAGCCGCCTTCATCGCCGCCCTCGGGGCCAAGATCAATCAGCCAGTCAGCGGTTTTTACTACGTCCAGATTATGCTCAATGACGATCACTGTATTGCCGTGATCACGCAGGCGGTGTAGAACCGCCAGCAGCTGTTCAACGTCATGGAAATGCAGGCCAGTGGTTGGCTCATCGAGTATATAAAGGGTATTGCCGGTGTCGCGTTTGGAGAGCTCCTTGGATAATTTCACCCGTTGCGCTTCGCCACCGGACAGGGTGGTGGCACTTTGGCCAATGCGAACGTATGACAGACCGACATCCATTAACGTGGTCAGTTTACGGTGCAGGGCTGGTACCGGTGCGAAAAATTCATGCGCCTCTTCAATGGTCATATCCAGCACTTCGTGAATGCTTTTACCCTTGTATTTTACTTCCAGTGTTTCGCGGTTATAGCGCTTGCCCTTGCAGACATCGCAGGGTACGTAGATGTCCGGCAGGAAATGCATTTCTACCTTGATTAGGCCGTCGCCCTGGCAGGTTTCACAGCGACCACCCTTAACGTTAAAGCTGAAGCGTCCTGGTTTGTAGCCGCGTGAACGGGATTCCTGAGTGGCGGCAAACAGTTCGCGAATCGGGGTGAACAGGCCAGTGTAGGTAGCTGGATTGGAACGTGGCGTGCGGCCAATCGGGCTTTGGTCAATGTCTACGACCTTGTCGAATTGCTCAAGCCCTTGGATGTTATCGTAGGGCGCTGCTTTTAGTGTGGTGGCGCCATTCAGCGCTGTCGCCGCCAGCGGGTAAAGCGTGTTATTGATCAGTGTTGATTTGCCTGAGCCGGAAACGCCAGTGATGCAGGTCATCAGGCCAACAGGGATTTCCAGATCGACGGTTTTCAGATTGTTGCCAGTGGCACCGTTCAGGCGCAATACGCGATCAGGATCAAAGGCGTTGCGTTCGGGGATGGCAATGCCACGAGTGCCGGACAGGAATTGGCCGGTAATTGAGGCGGGATTGCTGATCACCTCTTCTGGCGTGCCCTGTGCAATGACTTCGCCACCGTGTACACCGGCGCCGGGGCCGATATCAATAACATGGTCGGCCTGACGAATAGCGTCTTCGTCATGTTCCACCACGATTACGGTGTTGCCGAGGTCGCGCAGGTGGAAGAGGGTGTCGAGCAGGCGTTCGTTGTCGCGCTGATGCAGGCCAATCGATGGTTCGTCCAGCACGTACATTACGCCCATTAAGCCAGCGCCAATCTGGCTGGCTAGACGTATGCGTTGCGCTTCACCGCCGGATAGCGTGTCGGCACTGCGATCCAGCGTCAGGTAATCCAGGCCCACGTTGACCAAAAAGGACAGGCGTTGACTGATTTCTTTAACAATCTTTTCGGCGACTTCGCCACGGCGTCCGGGTAGTGTCAGTTGTTCGAAATAACGCTTGGCTTCACCGACCGGCAGGCGGCTCAGGGTCGGCAGGTTATTTTCTTCTATAAACACATTACGTGCTTCAATACGCAAGCGCGAGCCGTCACAGGACGGGCAGGCGGCGTCAGTTAAGTATTTGGATAATTCGTCGCGCACCATCTGTGACTCGGTGGAGTGATAGCGGCGCGACATGTTGGGTACTACACCTTCGAAGGTGTGTTCCTTGGTGACGATGTCGCCGCGTTCGCTGAGATAGTTAAAGGGTACTTTCTCGTCGCCGCTGCCAAACAGAATAATACTCTGGGCGTCTTCGGACAGGTCATTGAAGGGCACGTTGAGGTCAAAATTGAAGTGCTTGGCGACCGAGGTCAGCATCTGGAAATAATAGGCGTTGCGGCGGTCCCAACCGCGAATCGCACCTTCGGCGAGTTTGTGGCCGGGTTGGCTGACCACGCGGTCATGATCAAAAAACTGATGTCGACCTAAACCGTCGCAGGTGGCGCAGGCGCCTGCCGGGTTGTTGAACGAGAAAATGCGAGGTTCTAATTCTGACAGGCTGTGGCCGCATATCGGGCAGGCAAATTTGGAGGAAAATAGCAGCGTGGTTGCTTCGCAAACGTCCTCTTCATCCATCGCCATCACAGTGGCGGTACCGTCACTCAGCGTTAAACTGGTTTCAAAGGATTCGGCCAGACGTTGCTCCAGATCCTCGCGTACCTTAAAGCGATCCACCACCGCTTCAATATTGTGTTTTTTGTTTTTATCCAGATCCGGCAGGCTATCCAGATCCACCACAATGCCGTTGATACGCACACGGATAAAGCCCTGCGAACGCAGTTCATTAAACAGGTGCTGGTGCTCACCTTTGCGGCCCTGAATCATCGGTGCCAACATCATCAGTTTGGTGCCCTCGGGCAGCGCTAATACCTGATCAACCATCTGGCTGACTTCCTGTGCCTGTAAAGGCTTGCCGTGTTCAGGGCAGCGCGGTTCGCCTGCGCGAGCGAATAACAGTCGCAGATAATCGGCGATTTCGGTGATGGTGCCAACGGTGGAACGCGGGTTGTGCGAGGTGGCTTTTTGCTCAATGGAAATAGCAGGCGACAGGCCTTCGATGTGATCGACATCGGGCTTTTCCATCATCGACAGGAATTGGCGAGCGTAAGTCGAAAGCGATTCCACGTAACGGCGCTGACCTTCGGCATAGAGAGTGTCGAAGGCTAAGGAGGATTTTCCTGATCCGGACAGGCCGGTGATCACCACCAATTTGTCGCGTGGGATATCGAGGTCAATGTTCTTTAGGTTGTGAGTACGTGCGCCGCGAAGCTGAATAGAATTCATAGATGGGTAGGTCTTTGCCAAAACCGAGCATTATATAGCTTAATGCGGTTTTTAGACAAAAACCTTGGCTTTTAAATTCAATTAAGTGGTTTTTGTTGTTTTTAACCTAGTTGTAGTCGCTGTTGGAGTCTGTGAAAATTGCTGCGGTTGAGGCCGAGCTCGCGAGCTGTAGCGGCCTGGTTGTTGTTGTGTTTTGCGAGCGTTTGGCGAATGAGTTCGCGTTGAAAAATATCGACGGCGTCCTTAAGTGATTGCTGTTTTGTTGTGGGCAGGGTTGTTAGGGTGTTCGTTGCAAATGATGTGATTGGCAGTGAGGACGAGTTGTCTATGTTTAGGTGGCGAGTTGAAAGCGTGACTGTGCGGGTGTCGCTACCTTGTTCGGCAACAGCTTTTAGTGTGGCTCGGCTTAAAAGGTGTTCCAGCTCTCGAACATTGCCGGGCCAGTCATAACTCTGCAGTGCATGCTTGGCATCATCATCCAGGCGCAGCCCTTGTACGCCAAGACGGCGTTGATTGGCTTCTAGCAAGAAGCCGGCTAGCAGAAGTGCATCTTTGTCTCTTTCACGTAAGGGCGGCACTGTGATGGGGTAAACACTTAAGCGGTGATACAGGTCGGCGCGAAAACGGCCTTCTGCAACTTCCTTTTGAAGGTTGCGATTGGTTGCGGCGACAATACGAACGTCGGCCTGAATAACATGATCGCTGCCAACTCTCTGGATTTCACCGCTTTGTAAGGCGCGTAACATCTTGGCCTGAATTGAAAGCGGCAGCTCGCCGATTTCATCTAAAAACAATGTGCCGCCGTCGGCGATTTCAAACTTGCCGGCACGCTCGGAAATAGCTCCCGTAAAGGCACCCTTAGTGTGGCCAAAGAGTTCGCTCTCGGCGATGTTCTCAGGTAGTGCGGCGCAGTTTACTTGTACTAATGGGCTGCTTGTCCGGTTAGATTGGGTGTGGATTTTACGCGCGACAAGCTCTTTTCCGACACCGGTTTCTCCAAGTATTAAAACGGTTAAGTGAGATTTTGCGACAATCTCGAGCTCTTGTTGCATGCGTTGCATGGGGTGGCTGGAGCCAATGATTTCGACGGCGCCAGCATCTTCAATCAGAGTGCGTGCTACTTGCTGCTCACGTGCAGCTTTGGCGGCGAGCTGATTCATGCGCTCTGCCGCCTTTACGGTGGCCTCTGTCAGGCTGATAAAGGCGCGTAATTCTGCGGGGTCAATGTTATCGAAAGTTCCTGGTTGTATAGCGTCTAGCGTCAGGACTCCCCAGGGTTTCTCGTCAATATGCAAAGATACGCCCATGCAGTCGTGAACATGCAATTGTAGATCGTGGTCCTCCACAAGTCCGTCATAGGGATCGGGTAAGTCTGAGTCGGCAGCAAAGCGTACAGGCTCTCTCGTGTGTAATAATCGGGCAAGTCTTGGGTGTTCGTTGACTTCAAAACGTCGGCCCATTGTGTCTAGGCTAAGACCGTCGATCGCCAGGGGGCGCAAGTGGCTGCCTTCAAGCTGGAGTAGAGCGGCAGCGTCGCAAGGGAATATTTGTAGCATGGTTTTCAGTAGATGATGGTATCGTTGCTCGGCGGGCAGATCTTTTGGGAGATCGCCAATGAGGGAGGTAAGGGCGTCGAAAAACCGAGCTGTTGTCATTTTGATGTCCTATGTGTTGTTATGACAACGGTAGCAGGTTGTTATAAGGATAACAGCCATTATTTTTTGTTTTAAATCAGGGATATAAAAGTTGGCCCGAAACTTGATAGGGTTACAGAGAAAGGAATTAAGTGTTGGCTTAAAACCGTTATTTGATTTCGGTCAAGTGGCGGGAATCGCTAGGTCATTAAGATGCAGCTACGGCGAGTGGTGGGCTTTGCACGTTAGCACTGACAAATTTTCAGATTTAAAATTTTAATTTTTTTAGGGGGAGACCTATGAGTTATCAAACGGACTTAGCCATCGGGTTAGGGTCCATATGTGGGGATGCAGTGAAAGCTGGCGGCAGCTCTTTTCATTGGCTAAGTATCGCAGGAGGATCAAATGGCTGATCAATTTAACAAGGGCATGGCCCGTAATATTTATTATGGTGGGGGGGTGTTTTTCTTCTTGCTGTTGGTGGGCTTGACGCTCGATACCTTGCGTGTCTTACCTGAGCGGGATCATCGGGAAAACATTACCGAGGAAGTTGCTCACGGTAAGGAGCTTTGGGAAAACAATAACTGTATTGGTTGTCACACCCTGATGGGTGAGGGCGCTTACTTTGCGCCAGAATTGGCCAATGTTTATGACCGTTATGGTCAAGGCAATGAAGAGGCTTTTAAAGCGTTCTTGCAGTCGTGGATGTCAATTCAGCCGTTGGGTGTTGAAGGGCGTCGCCAAATGCCGCAGTTTAACTTGTCTACGGATGAAGTTGATGCTTTGGCCGCATTCCTGATTTGGACTTCGCGGATTAACGATAACGATTGGCCGCCGAATATTCAGGGTTAAGGGGGAATAACGATGAAATTTAGTTCACAAATGGTGGCGAAGCCGTATTTTATTTTCGCAATGGTCCTGTTCGCCGGGCAGCTTTTGTTCGGAGGAATTCTAGGGTTACAGTATGTGATTGGGGATTTCCTATTCCCTTATCTGCCCTTCAACGTAGCGCGTATGGTTCACACTAACCTGCTAATCGTTTGGTTATTGTTTGCTTTCATGGGAGCGTCTTATTATCTGGTGCCGGAAGAAGCCGATACTGAACTGCACAGCCCATTATTGGCAAGAATCCTGTTCTGGGTGTTTGCAGCGGCAGGTGTGGCGACTATTCTTGGTTACTTGTTTGTACCTTATGCTGAGTTAGCAAAGCTGACGTATAACGAGTTGTTACCAACAATGGGTAGGGAATTCCTCGAACAGCCAACTATTACCAAGATTGGTATTGTGATTGTCGCGTTGGGATTTGTTTTCAATATCGGTATGACCATTCTTAAGGGACGTAAAACAGTTATCAATATGGTGTTGGTTACAGGTCTGATTGGCTTGGCTGTGTTCTTCCTGTTCTCTTTCTATAACCCTTCTAACCTAGCGCTGGATAAATACTTCTGGTGGTGGACAGTTCACCTGTGGGTTGAAGGTGTATGGGAGTTGATCTTGGGTGCGATCCTGGCCTTCACTTTGATTAAAGTGACCGGTGTTGATCGTGAGGTTATCGAGAAGTGGTTGTACGTGATTATCGGTATGGCGCTGATTTCTGGCCTGATCGGTATGGGTCACCACTACTTCTGGATTGGTCCAGGCGAATACTGGTTGTGGTTAGGCTCTATCTTCTCAGCAATCGAGCCAATTCCATTCTTCATGATGGTCGTTTTTGCCTTCAAAATGGTGCGCGAGCGTCGTCATGAGCACGGTAATAGCATTGCTGTTACCTGGGCGTTGGGTACTGCGGTTATGGGTTTCCTTGGCGCAGGTGTTTGGGGCTTTATCCACACACTGGCTCCGGTTAACTACTTCACGCACGGTACTCAGATTACCGCAGCGCACGGTCACCTGGCATTCTTTGGTGCCTATGTGATGATCTCGTTGACCATTATTTCCTATGCGATGCCAATCATGCGTGGACGCCCTCAAGGCAACTCTTTGCAAGCACAGAAGGTAGAGCGTTTCGCTTTCTGGGCAATGTGCATCGGCATGATGGGTATTACACTGGCATTGACTGTGGCAGGTGCTTACCAAGTCGCATTGCAACGTATGCCGGGCGACGCAGAAGCGCTGAGCTTTATGGCAACACAGGGTAAGTTGATGCCAATCTACTGGGTGCGTATGGGCTTCGGTGTCTTGTTTATTGGTGGCGTAGCAGCCTATTTCACCAGTTTCTTTGTTGGCGGTAAGCTGCCGGAAGCAGTGAAAATAGAGAGCTAGCCTCAGTAAGGTGATCATCTGCGACCGGTAATAAGGTTGCAGATGATGCTTACAAATCTAGATGTAAAAAGAGGGGCTTGGCCCCTCTTTTTTCCAGAAGATTAATTAGATAGGGTCTTAGGCGCATAATTTTCAAATAGCGTATTTAGGTTTTATCTAATTAAAATTTGATTCAAATGAAGTTAGAAAGTGGCGGACGGTAGCAATGGAAGAGTTTGTTGGTGAACTGTGGCATAAACTGATTACTCGCCAAGCGCAGACAGATTTTGCAGAGGCGAAGGTGGACTTCGCCTCGCTACAGCCCCAGCTGGCGACTTATTTTCGTGCCATGGGCGGTGAGCCAGGAAAAAATCTGGAGGGTGTCGGGCCGAGAGCCTTTAATCCAAAGCGACGTCTGGTGCAGCGTATGGCCGGAAGTCATCGACATTTCCCCGTGTGTTGGCAGGATGACCGCGGTTTACGTTTGCCTATCAACCTGGCTTACTTCCCTGATAGCACATTAAATGAAGCACTTTATTTTTGGCAGACTGCGCTGGCTGCTCAATTACCTCGTCTTCGACACTGGTTTGCTGATAACCAACAGGCTACACAAACCTTACTAAAAAAACGCTCTGGTTTGGCTGCTGGATACCAGCAGCTGGTTGAAGCGACACTGAAGACGCGTCCGGATTTGGAAACGTTGAAAGGTCCGGAGCTGGAGCGTGAACAGGCTATTCAGCAGGCTATCAGAGAACCGGGCAGTGTTGATCAGTTACCCATCGCTGCGGGTGATCCATTACCCGTGCCACTCTGGATTTATCCTGCGCCGCTGTACGCCTTAAGCCCGGATAGTGAGGATGACCTTGATGATATGGGTGATGGCTCTCGCGCGAAGAAACAATTAAACAACGGACGGAAACAGGCTGAACGTATTGATGACGCCAAGCAGACAGATGGTTTGCTGGTGTTTAAGTTAGAGTGTTTGTTTACTTGGGCCGAGCAAGTGGATCTGGACCGTTGTCAGGAAGAGGACCTTGATGATGATTCTTCCACGGTTGATGATTTGGATATTATCACCTTGTCGCGCAAACGGCGTGCCGGCGCTGCTCGGCTGAAATTTGATCTGGATTTGCCCTCTGCTCAAAATGATGATTTACCCGTCGGAGAAGGTATTCGATTACCGGAATGGGATTATCGTAAGCAGGCGTTCATTAAAGATTACTGTCTGTTGCAACCAATGCTGGCGGACGATGCTCCACCTGCCGCTATCCCAGACTATTTGCGCAATCAAGCACGCGTTTTGAAAAACCGCTTTAGCATGCTGCGTCCTCAACGTACCTGGCAACGTCGCCAGCCTTACGGTGATGAAATCGATCTGGATGCCTGGTTGGAATTAAAAACGCAGCCGTTGCGTAACGAAGAACATCAGGATTTATATCGGGCCCGCAATAACCCTCAGCGTGATTTGGCCTGTTTATTATTATCGGATCTGTCGATGTCCACCGATGCCGGGCTGGGCGCG
>Ga0209395_1007746_pt1 | contig 11178 bp, 9 predicted proteins | sample GOMGulsemesocosm_3_FD_184635 | JGI IMG/M metagenome (GOLD analysis project Ga0209395, IMG submission 184635) | Methane-oxidizing microbial communities from mesocosms in the Gulf of Mexico - GOM9D Gulf of Mexico (SPAdes) (version 2) | ecosystem: Environmental > Aquatic > Marine > Cold seeps... | reverse complement strand
CTGAATGCAGATAAATCGTTTAAAGCAGGACTAAAAAGAAAACAAACAAAAGCAGGAAGAAATAACGAGTACCTATCGCGGGTCCTTACTGGCTGCGGGTCTTCGTAATCTTGCCCTGTCTAATTCCGACTCTAATTTTAGGCCAAGAAGCATCATTATTGAATAGTGCTATCGCCTTCTAATTTTTCTTTGTAACGAGTCATTTAGTCGTTTCTATTTAGTAACGCTTAGCTGCTGCCACTACGATTTCAAATCGTTACAGTTATATCACTATGGTTCAACATGAAATGAAACGAAAGATAAAGCCATACCACAAAACAAACATAACTGTATTAAGCACAGGAGCCAATATCTTAATATAATACTACTTACTTAGAAGATACTGATATACTTCATTAGTTTTTTCAATCACGACTTCTTGAGTAAACTCTCTTTCAACTAAAATACGACCATTTAGGCCAAAAGAGTAAGATAAATAATTATCCGCTAATAATTTCTTTAAAGCTGAAGCAAGTTTATCTATATTTTTAGGAGCAACTAACAAGCCATTATAACCATCGATAACAATTTCTCTACAGCCCGGTACGCTTGTAGTGATAATTGCTCTTTGAGATGATGCTGCTTCAATTAAAATCCTTGGCACTCCCTCTCCATATGAAGTAGGTAAGCAAACAATATCAGAGTCAGAAATCAATCGATTCATTTTAGATACATTTCCAAGCCAATTAATTTCATTTTTTTCAGCCCATTCCTCTATCTTTCTTAACGGGATAGCATCAGAAACATCATCATCAATAATTCCAGCTACATTCAATACAAAATTAATATTATCTCTTGCTAATAGCCTCTTCGCTTCAATAAGCTCATATAGACCTTTATCGGCTAGTAGTCTAGCTGCAAATAAAACAATTCTGTTTTCTGGAGGTTTTGAAGGATGAAAGTGTTTAATATCCACTCCAGCACCTTTAATCACAATTCCATTGTTATATTTTAATATCCCTAACCTTGAAAATTGTTCATAGTCTTCACTATTTTCAAATATAAACATAGATTTATCGATAGATATTAATCTATATAAATTAACAATTGCAACTTTCAAACAACGGAACTTTAAAGTATTTGAGCTAAAAGCTGCCCCCAGTCCTGTAATACTATAAATAATAGGTGTACGAAAAATAAAAGAATTTAAAATCCCCATGTAAACATTAGGTTTTACTGTAATACAATGAATTAACTCTGGTTTAATACTAGAAATTAGTTTCTTAACATTTATAACAGTCTGAATTTCGTTCATTACATTCAAACTATTTCTTTTCAAATCAATTTGATGGCAAATAAAACCATCCAATATCAGTTTACTTTGTATTCCGTCTTTTTTAAAATTTGAAATCACATGAACATTGAATCCTTTGTTTTTAAAATACAATGCTCGTTCAACCCAATGTAATTGGAAATACCAATCTACGTTAATAAAAAATACTATATTACGCTTCATTACATTAAAAACCTAAATAAGACCTCCATAAATGGAGGCCTTTAAACATAGAAAAAGACAATAAATACACTAAACTCTCGACATTTTTATTCTTATCTTTTTATATAAAATTGCACATCTCATTGTATAAGATGATAAAACACGATCAAAACGAGAGAGATCTGTTCTCTTAAAATAACCTTGCGGCCAAAAGATGGATTGAAGTTTAGTTTTTAATATAATTCTTGCATCGATAAGAAAAACAGCTTTAACTATATCAACAACAGTAATTTTTTGAGATTTGTCAACCATCTTACCTAAACCAAAATCCTCATTATGTACTAAGGAGAAGTATGCATCAGCAAGTTTAGGCTCGGGATTGTTTATGATCTCTCTCCAAGTTTTGAGAGCGTATGATTTAAGCTCATCATTTGCAACGTAGCAGTTTTTTAACTCTTGTACAAGATACTTAATTTGAAGTAAAACCCCACTCTGATAGCTAGATGTAAACTCATCAAAAATAACATTTTCATTTCGATCTATTTTTCTAATTGGTTGAGGGAGTTCTGATGATATATCGTACCCCACAACAGAACCATTTTCCGAATTACATAACATTTCAATAGGAGCGACAACATTAAATAAATCTCGATCTTTAATTGAATAATTAATATCTGGTCCGAAAGCTATTTTAACTCCGTTTTCAGGCTGTTTATTCAAGAATTTTTCAAGCCCCAAATAATATCCAGTAAAAGTTGATAATGGTTGAAGATAACAAATATTGTCTTGTATCGTACCCCTCCAGCCAATATCAACTAAACCATAGTTCCCTCCAGATACTAGCCCTATTGAATCTAGATACTTACTTATTTTTATCGTACGCTTTTCTTTCTCCAACTCAAGAGTTGAAATAAATTCATTATCAGAAAATAGTTTTTTTACACGTTCATCTAACCAAGGGTAAACAAGGTTTTCATCTATAGGTAGATTATATTTAGATTCAAACTTTAGATATAATTCCGCATTAACACCAAGTGTTTTAAATAATGCAGCCATTGATTGTGAACTATATAAACTCCATAATCTCATAAGTTCATCTAGACTAATCTGTCTTAACGATGGAAAAAAAGTTGCTATACGACTAACACATAATAACTCAGCCTCTGGACCTCGATCAAAAGGGTGCAATGAACTATTCATTTCGTCATAAATTTTCTTGAAGAATTCCCCTTCTCTCGTCATAAAGAAAACTTTATCTAAAGAATTAGCTTTAGCGTGCGTAATTATTTTTTTACAATATCCGTAGTATAGTACAGCATGCTTTTTACCAATTAAAATAGGATCACTTTCGATTGGTTCATTTATATTAAATTCCAGAATGGACGAATACTTTTGATTAAATCGTTTATGGATATCAAGTCTTTTATTATTTTCACCATCAGGAAGATATAAATAAGCATTAATACCTTTCTGATTAGGTATTTTCACATCTGACCATTCATTATCACCGACATGATAATGCTCAGAAAATCCATTTAATTCGCTCTTAAATTCTTCAAGGAACCAATCAAACAATCGACCGCTACGCTTGTTGTAACCAACATCACAACTTGATATGCCATCGCATACAAAAGATACATTATGCCGCTCAAGCAGCTTCTTAATAAACTCTGCACCATAATAAAAATCACTTATAAAGTAACATTTATCAAAACCTTTTTTTGAAATAAAGTCTAAGATTGTAGGATCAAGATATGTATGACTTAACTCAAACTCGATTTCATATTTAACAACATCATCTTTAAAATTTTTGTCTACATCTTGAACTGAAATTTTATCAACAAGTACAGCAAGTACTTCCTGTGCCTTATACTCATCATCAAAACCTTTTTTTTGTGATTCTCTACCTAGCTCAAGTTCGATATTTTGACGTAATAATAATACATTTTCTACCGACGAATATTTATCTACTACATTACCATTCAACTTATTTATAATATAATCAGATGTAGCTTTTTTAACATCATCAGGATGACAATTTCTTCTAATAATTGTATCCCAAATATCTAACGTAACAAATTTCATAACATTCTCGTATTAAATAAACTGTCTTAAAGTTTTTTTCAAAAAGTTAAGTAAAAAAACTGGTGTGTATTTTTCTATTTTTTCTCTCAAAGACAAAATGATTTTAAATTCACCTTCAGGTAATTTTAATTTACCATTAACATATAAAGCATCTTTCGTATAATATTTATTATAGTTTTGAACTATTTCAATTCCAGCACTAATACTATTAACCAAGTCCAAAAACTGCTTATCTGAATAACCCACCCCTTTAATATTGTTTAAAGGTTTTAATTCAGATAAATCTACCTGTTGTATAATTGAACTTGCAATTGATTCCGCTGTTGGGGCACATAGTATGAAATTATTTTCATTAAAATCATACAAATTATTTTCTTTGTGAAGCTCTACAACAGTCAATCCACAAGCACTCATTTCAAATGGAATCCGTGACGGATTTGTTGCTGACAAACATAAACCAACCGATGCTTTATTATATAATTTTGCGCATTCTGATAAACTAATTAACCCTAGATTTCGATGTGGAAAGTCTACTTTTGAATTACGGCTACTACCATAAATAATAATATCAATATCAGGTCGATGATAAGCGACTAAAGACAAAGCCTCTAAACCTAAATTAGAACAACGTCTAGATTTTTCAGGCTGATGTATAAAGCAAACAGATTTTTTTTCACGTTGTATATTTTCATCGAAAAAATACACATTTTCATCAATAGTAAAATCAAAATAATTAGATCTTGCCCCTTTTCCAACAAGTTTATGACTTAACCATCTACCTATAGTTATATGATTCAACCCTAGGTAATAGCTTTCTTCAGCTTTTAAATAGTTATCACCAACAGGATAGAAATAAGATTCATAATCTTGTACAAAATAAAATCCCATACCGGATTTTAAGTTATTTATTTTAAACGCAGACATCCAAATTGTCGCAAAATAAGCATCTGCTTTAGGCAGATTATCCCAACCAACAAAAACATGTACAAATCTGTACCCGAATGAATTTTCTATTTGTTTTCTTATGTTATTTGCATAACCCGATTTATGTTCGAAAAACAAACTGACATCCCAGCCCTTTTCTTGCATAAGATTAGCGTGATGTAAGATGGTCCTATGACCACCTGAACCATCAATTAAAGCCGGAACTAGCCAAATAGCTTTTCTTTTTTCCATTATATTACCGAGATAAATTAAGTTTAAATAACACAACTCAAATATTAGTCATTACAATTTTTTAAAGTCACTTATAATCATTTTTTCTATCACAAAGACTTTCGTATGAGCTAATCGTATCCATTTTTTCGATCATTAAACTTTCATATGAACTAATTGTATCTATTTTTTCTTTTACTAGTATTTCATATGAACTAATCGTATCAAATTTTTCTTTTACAAGTACTTCATATGCTGCGTTAGACTTTATTCTTTCATCTAACATCTTGCTTATAATCAAATCCTTTTCATTACAAAGGGTTTCATATGAACTAATAGTATTAATTTTTTCTTTTACAAGTACTTCATATGCTGCGTTAGACTTTATTCTTTCATCTAACATCTTGCTTATAATCAAATCCTTTTCATTACAAAGGGTTTCATATGAACTAATAGTATTAATTTTTTCGGCTACGAGCTCTTTATATGCTTCGTTAGACTTTATTTTTTCATCTAGTACATCGCGCGATGCTAAGATATTTTTATGTAACCGTTCAATAGAAAAGTTATATAGCTGTTCAGTATTAGTTATTCGCGGAGAGAATTTAATATATTTTTCATTTTTATGCTTAAAAATAACGGTCATGAACATTCGTTCATAGTCGTAATTTAACTCAAATACATATAAGCTTGTTTGAGATTCAATAAATTCAAGTGTTTTTTCTGTCATAAAATGGAGATGTTCATCATATATCCATGGCTTATATAGTAAAGGCACCTGTATGATAATAGCGCCATTATCATGAATAACACTAGATGCCGATTTTAGTTCACTGAGAGCCGACGGAATATGCTCTAAGGAATGCCAATAAACAATCAAGTCGACACTAACTTTTTTATCAATCTGGTTAAACAAATCGCTGCTAATACAATTAAGTAAATTTTCGTTGCTTAAATTATAATTATCTATAGCCAAGTTATACAAAAACTCAGATGGTTCACACCCCTTAATTTCATAAAAACCTGAATTTAAAAAAGCTTTAATTAATCCACCTCTTCCAGAACCTACTTCAATTATGTTCGATGTACTATCTAAATTGAATTTTTCTGTTAAAAAGTCAACAAGGATATTTAATGAAACAGCATAGTCAGTGAGTTCAGTATTTGTTTCATTTTCCCAATCGTCATTATGTAACTCAACTTGTCGTTCTAAAATCTCATCAACATTTAAAGTTGATATTTTTTCATCCATAATTGATAACGAGCTACATTTTTTACAACAACCAATAGGACGTAATACATTATTACGATCAAGTAGCAATGTATCTCTTTGGTCATTGATAAAGGCCTCATTACAAAAAGTACATATACTCATAATCTAATCCTCATAAATATCGAATGTTTCAATTTCATTATTAAATAAACAATGTATCTCTTTATTTCCAGATAAAGAATCAAGTTTAAATAAGTTATGTGCCCAGCAAGAAACTTCATGAACAAATGCATCCTCACCTAGGCCTATACCCAGTGTTATAAAATAGCTGTTATCCGTTATTTCTGGCCATAAAAAACTAAATTCAACAATATTTCTTTTATTAACATTAAAATCGAAACCGCTCGAAATTGTATTATGCCCAAAAACATGATACCCCTGTCGGTCGCTAACCAAATAACCAACGATTGGATTATCTTGAGTGTTAGAATTATTTATCAATTCAAGCCTAACCGTTACTTTGTCATTTGGTGTTATGTGAGCCGAACTGATTTTATCATTTACGAAGAAGCTAAATGATCTAATAATAATTGCTAACGAACCTGATATTTTATCCTCTTCTATTATCGTCATTTTTTCATTATGAATAGTAGATGAGGATATATTCTTACTATGTTCAGTTACATTCGACAGCGTGGAACTTGATGAACCTTGACCTAATTTTGTATAATACTCAACACCTTCAAGTACATCTCCATAATACGCTACATGCCCCTGGTCGATGACCATTACTTTATTTGCCATTTTAGATACAGTATGCATATCATGAGTAACTAAGATTACAGTCGTTTCTTTAAGATGTTTTTTTATAAAAGCATTACACTTTTGCTGAAAAAAAACATCCCCAACAGATAATGCTTCATCTATAATTAGAACATCAGGAATGAAATGTACTACTGTAGCAAATGCTAATCTTGCGAACATTCCACTACTATAATTTTTAACCGGTTGATAAAGATATTCACCAATATCAGCAAATGTTATTATGTCTTGAATTTTCAATTCAACTTCAGGTTTAGCAATACCATTTAAAGCAGAATTTAAATAGATATTTTCAATGCCTGTTAATTCAAAATCAAACCCGGCACCCAACTCCAAAAGAGATGCAACGGTACCATTTATTTCATAGGACCCAAATGATGGATTTATAATACCAGTCAATATTTTTAGTAAAGTAGATTTACCTGCGCCATTCCGACCCAGTATACCAATCACATCACCTTTATATAGCTCCATTGATATATCATCTAGCACACGTTTGTCTTTGTGATACTTTTTTCTAAATGGATGAATGGCCTCTTTTAATCTATCAGTAGGCTTAGAGTAAAGTGGATATACTTTAGATATATTTTTTGCAACTACAATCGCATTATCTAATTCATTATTAATTCGCATATATCCCCAAACCTAACTTTTCAAAAAACTCTTCAATTAAATCTGAATAGTATCTATTTTTATCTCTAGTTACAGCGAGTTGCTCTAGTATAACCTCAACCTGCCCTAAAGGTATATTATAAGAGTGCCCCTTATCAAGGTAGTTTGCACACCCATTCACACCTAGTAAAGTACACATTACTTGATATATTTCAGTAATGCCTTCGCTCTCAAAGTAAGCTAAGTTATAAGAACCATACTCATGCCCAGTAATAATTCCTCTAGATATTTTAAGTATTAAATCAGTGCTTATTAAGTTTCTTGATGCTGAAGTCCATATATCGAACTGTTCATTATTGATTAATTTATTATATAAGAAATTAATCAATGTATTATTTTCAGCCTTACCAACAACTTGGGCAAGTCGTAATATATAATGATTTTTCCGATTTTTTCTTATCAACAATTCCATTTCGAGCTTATGCTTGACGTATGGTGTTTCAGCTATACTTTCATCAAATATGCTACAAGAACCAAAATATACAATATCGCCCTGCGTTTCATTAATTATTTTTAAGAGTAATGTTTTCTCTCTTAAAAATTCACTATCTCGAGTTTCCAAGGAATTGGAAACACCACTCGCAAATATAACAATATTACTATCACTATATTCAATAAATTTTTTTGCCAGTAGACCATTACCAATTATCATAGAATTAAATCACTTTAAAGTACATCAGGGAAATGTGGTTTAACATTCGTAAAGATTTTAAATCCAATGACATTAAGAATCAGAACAAACAATAAAAAATATATAGCTTTAGTTGGTTCATTCCAAAATGGCTGATTATCTAAAAGAACATCTCTATATCCATTAACGATATAATACACGGGGTTATATTCAAATATGCTTTGATAGCTTAATGGAATTGATTTAACATTCCAGAATATTGGAGTAATCCAAAATCCAAACTGAATTATCACTCCAACTATTTGACTAATATCTTTAATGAATGGGGTTAAGGCTGATGAAATCAAACTAAACCCATTAATCAATGCTACCAAGCAGAGTAAATAATAGATTAGACTTAACCATGACAGAGTCGGTGCATACCCATAATAAAAAAATAATGCCATCATTATTAAAATGAAAAACAAATGAATTAATAATGAATTAATAATTTTAACAACAGGTAAAACAATTGAATTAAATGATATTTTCTTTATTAAATTTGCTTGTTCAATAATACTGGCGCTTGCACCTGAAAAAGCTTCTGAGAAGTAAAACCATGGTAATATCCCAGCAACAAGCCATAGAAAAAATGGATGTTCACCAACTGACGCTGTTTTAAAACCGACCTGAAAAACGAACCAGAAAATAAAAATACTAATTATTGGTTGAATTATCAACCAAAAAACCCCTAAATATGACCCTAAATATCTTCTTCTTAAATCATTTCTCAACAATTCTTTAATTAGATTTTTATTCATGACAAATATCTCAAAACTAAACTTTTAATCTTCCTCTTAATTCGAAAAGATAAATTCTCTTTATGAGAATTAGCAAAGGCCATTTCTTTCCCGTTAATTACATCTTCAACAAAATAATCTTCAATATGTACACCACGATTCGCATACATGTTCAATACAGATTGATTTAATTCACTTCGTTCAATTATTGGTGGTTTATTATATAGTTTCTTATTAAATTCAAATTCTTTTTCTTTATCAGATATTTGACTTTCAACATATTTTAAAAACTTAGAAACCTCGACATCCTTATGCTTATCTTTCATGTACTCAACACCAAATTGAGACATTTTGTTCCGAAGGTCATCATCATCAATTAATTTGATCAGGGCAGACGCCATAGATAAAGACGATTGATGTGCAAGTAAGACTCCCTCATCAGGCATATCATATAAGTTATTATCGCGATATAGTTCAACACAAGGTAAACCTGCAGCCATCATATCGAATGCATTACATGATGGATTGCTACTACTGATACAAAAACCTACAGTTGTAGAATTATAAACATCATTAAGTTCAGATGAAGAAAGAATACCAAGATATTCACACTCCAGATCTTCGATTTTATACGAATCCGTACCTACTACTTTAATATTTATTTCAGGTCTAAAGTGTTTAACAATTTTTAATGCGTTTATACCAAGAATATGACATCGTCTTGGTTTTTCTGGTTGAAGAATAAAGCAAATATTTTTGCTTTCTTTTCGTTTTTTGTTATTCCTACGAAAAACATCCAAGTTCGTTCCGAAATCAGAATATGATGGATTATTTCCAAATTCTTTAGCAAGCTTATTTGATAACCATCGTCCGTACACAAAAGGTGTTAAACCATACATGTATGACTCTTCAGCCATTAAATATCCATCGCCTAATGTATTAAAACATGCTTCAAAATCCTGAACTAAATAACCCTTACTTTTAGCGTTCATATCACGAACTTGCGTCGCAGTACTCCACATAGTCGCAATGGCTAAATCATATGTAATATTTGTGTCAATGTTAGATAATACATTAACACTTCCAACATTATAAAACTCTTTTATATCATGAAGAGTTTTCCCTACTGAGCCAACAACATACACATCACATTGATATCCATTATGAACGAGCTCTTGCGCATAATTAAAAATACGGCTTAGCCCACCAGAGCCTTTAATTGGTGCAGGAGATAAAATAGCTACTTTTTTCATTTATTCCATTCCAATAACTTTAATAAATATTGACCATAATCGTTCTTTTGCATTAGCTTGCCATGTTGTTGCAGAGTTAAGTCATTCATCCAACCATTACGCCAAGATATTTCTTCCAGACAAGCAACTTTAAGCCCTTGAACATGCTCTATTGTTTGCACAAATGACGAGGCCTCATGCAAGCTTTCGTGTGTACCAGTATCTAACCAAGCAAACCCACGACCTAATAATTCTACCTGTAGTGTTCCACGTTTAAGGTACATCTCGTTAATTGATGTTATCTCAAGCTCTCCTCGCTCAGAAGGTTTTACTTGCTTTGCATACTTAACAACATTGTTGTCATAAAAATATAAACCAGTTACAGCATAATTCGATTTTGGTTTTAGGGGTTTTTCTTCAATAGATATAGCTCGCATATTTTCATCAAACTCAACCACTCCGAAGCGCTCAGGATCTTTCACCTGATAACCAAATACTGTTGCACCATTATCCATTGATACAGCTTTTCTTAACGTATCACTGAATGCCTGACCATAAAATATATTATCACCTAATACTAAACAGACATTATCTTCTCCAATAAACTCTTCACCAATAATAAATGCTTGAGCTAATCCATCCGGATTTGGCTGGATTGCATACTCGAGGTTAATGCCGAAGTCTGAACCGTCACCCAATAACCGTCGAAAGCCCTCATTATCTTCAGGTGTTGTAATTATTAATATATCTTTGATACCAGCTAACATCAGTGTTGATAACGGATAGAAGATCATCGGTTTATCATAAATGGGTAATAATTGCTTCGACACGCCACGAGTCAACGGATAAAGACGAGTGCCAGAACCGCCAGCTAAAACTATACCTTTCATTTTATACTTTCTCACTTTTTTGTGTTGTGCCTAGGCGCTCAAAGCTGTATGAACCATCAAGAACACGGCCCCACCATTCTTTATTATTTAAGTACCACTCAACCGTTTTACGAATACCTGATTCAAATGTTTCTGTCGGTTTCCAGCCCAATTCACGTTCAATTTTCGAAGCGTCAATAGCATAACGAACATCATGTCCAGGTCGGTCAGTTACGTACGTAATTA
>Ga0209395_1007743_pt1 | contig 11182 bp, 10 predicted proteins | sample GOMGulsemesocosm_3_FD_184635 | JGI IMG/M metagenome (GOLD analysis project Ga0209395, IMG submission 184635) | Methane-oxidizing microbial communities from mesocosms in the Gulf of Mexico - GOM9D Gulf of Mexico (SPAdes) (version 2) | ecosystem: Environmental > Aquatic > Marine > Cold seeps... | reverse complement strand
AGGAAAGCCATAGGCAAAGCGCAGACCGTCAGGACCGGCCACGGTGCCATGTTCCGCGTTGCCGGGAACATAGATGGCGATTCCGGGGCTGATGTGATGGGCTTCGCCATCAATTGTCACGGTGCCAGAGCCTTCGATCCCGAAGTAAAACTCGGCTGGGGCATGGCGATGGGGCAGCAGGCGTCCACCGGCTTCGAACTCGGCAATGCCCAGAACCATGTCGCGTGGCGTGTCCACGCTGCCGTTGATCAGAGTGCGCCAACGGACTTCGCCATAAGCCGGGTCGGTGCCGCCAACCAGAGGAACCTGGGATGCATCCACCGAAAGCGGCGCCTTGGGCAGGTTGCTGGCCTGGTTCAGGATCTCTGTATCCGCCAAATCACTGGCAAAGCTGGTCATGATTTCAGTCATTGGGGCACTCCTTTTGCTGGGTGCAATTAGAGCCCCTTGCCGCAGCCACTCAATAGGATAAAGATGCATCCTAATATACGCTGGAGTTATGATAGATGCGGCAACTTCCATCCTTCTCGGGGCTGACGGCCTTTTATGCTGCGGCGCGTCTTGGGACCCTTACGGCTGCGGGGCAGGAGTTGAATGTGTCGCAACCGGCAGTGTCGCGTCGGATTGCGACACTGGAGGCTGATCTGGGTTGTTCTTTGTTCGATCGCACCCGAAAACCGGTGCAAATGTCCCAGCAGGGTAGGGATCTTCTGCAAGCTCTGCACAGTGGGTTCGGTCAGATTGAAACTGCCGTGGCACAGATCAGGCAGGCGGCACAATCGCGGGTTGTCACTGTCACCGCCCCGTCAGGATTTGTTGCGTTCTGGCTGATCCCGCGACTGGGGCAACTTGAGGAAAGCTTCCCTGATTTGACGATTCGTATCATAAGCCAAGAGTATGGAGAGGCGGCGCGACCCGGTGATGTGGTGATCCGGTTTGGATTGCCCTCTGACGAAGCAATGGTCCGTTTGCTGGGGGGCGAGGTGTTCCCTGTGGCCAGCCCGATGTATTTGGATCGACGTGGCATGACGGCGGACAGTCATGATCTGTCGCAGGTGACCCTGTTGACGATGGAGGCCGCGCGCAGCCAATGGCATGACTGGCCAAGTTGGTTCCAGGCGGCTGGGATGGCAATGCCGCGAACCGGGCGATCGTTGGACTTCAATTCATATGCGATGCTGGTGAATGCCGGATTGGCCGGGCAGGGAGTGTTTCTGGCTTGGGACGGGGTGTTGGACACATTTTTGGATACTGGCGCTTTGGTGCAGCTACATGGGCCGAGTGCGGTGTCATCGCGTGGATATTTTGCCACTGCGCGCGATGGACTGGCGGCCGGGGACGACGTGCGCAGTATTTTGGACTGGATTGGTAAGGAAGCCAGTAAATAGCCGCTATGCAGAGGCTGTTCATTGACACATGCTGCAGTGGCACAATAAACCGGGCCAGTCGGCTGCATAGGGCAGCTGGATACGCGATGCGGCCCGATTGGGGCCATCCGATGGAGAACGATATGTCCGAACTGCGCGAAACCGCTCTGCAGAGCAAAGCCTGGCCGTTTGAAGAAGCCCGTAAGGTGCTCAAACGTTTTGCCAAGGGCGCGCCAGAGAAGGGCTTTGTATTGTTTGAAACCGGCTATGGCCCGTCAGGCCTGCCGCATATCGGCACCTTTGGTGAAGTGGCCCGCACCACAATGATCAAACGCGCGTTTGAGGTGATTTCGGATATCCCAACCAAGCTAGTGTGTTTCTCGGATGATCTGGACGGCATGCGCAAGGTCCCGGGCAATGTTCCCAACCCCGAAGCACTGGTTGAGCATATGCAAAAGCCGCTGACGTCGGTGCCGGACCCCTTTGGCACCCACGAAAGCTTTGGTCATCACAACAACGCCATGCTGCGCCGGTTCCTGGACACCTTTGGTTTTGAGTACGAGTTCATCTCGGCCAATGAATTCTATGGCTCGGGCCAGTTCGACGAGGTGCTGAAACGCGCCGTTGAAAAATACGACGACGTCATGGCTGTGATGCTGAAAAGCTTGCGTGAAGAGCGCGCGGCAACCTATTCGATCTTCTTGCCGATCCATCCGGAAACCGGCCGCGTGTTGTACGTGCCGATGAAAAAGGTCGATCCCGAGACCCACAGCATTACTTTTGATGACGAAGATGGCAAGGAATGGACCCTGCCAGTCACTGGCGGCAATGTGAAATTGCAGTGGAAACCGGACTTTGGCGCGCGCTGGGCGGCGCTGGGCGTCGATTTCGAGATGTATGGCAAGGATCACAGCACCAACACGCCGATCTATGACAAGATTTGCCGCATTTTGGGCCACCCGGCACCGGACCATTTCACCTACGAGCTGTTTCTGGACGAGAATGGCCAGAAGATCTCTAAAACCAGCGGCAACGGCATTTCGATCGACCAGTGGCTGACCTATGCCAGCGCCGAGAGCCTGTCGTATTTCATGTATCTCAAGCCTAAAACGGCCAAGCGGATGCATTTCGACGTGATCCCCAAGGCAGTGGACGAGTATCACCAGCAGTTGCGGGCCTATGAAAAGCAGGACCTGAAGGCGCGACTGAACAATCCAGTGTTCCACATCCACGGCCACAATGTGCCCGCGTCGGATATGGTGGTGCCGTTCGCTATGCTGTTGAACATCGCCAGCGTGTCCAACGCCGAGGACAAAGAGACGCTGTGGGGGTTCATCAACAAATACGCGCCTGATGCGACGCCAGAAGCCAATCCAACGCTGGATCAGGCAGCGGGCTTTGCCGTGGCCTATTTCAATGACTTCGTGAAACCGGCTAAGACTTATCGTCTGCCAACAGATCAAGAGCGTGCGGCGCTGAGTGATCTGGCGAATGCGTTGAAATCACCCGCAGCAGCACTGGCGGCGATTGCCAAGAAGAACGAGATTGACGGCAAGGACGACGCGCTGCCCGAGGTTGATTTTGACAGTGATGACTTCCTGCAGTCGGTGGTCTTTGCCATTGGTAAGATCCACGGATTTGACCCGCTGCGCGCCTGGTTCTCGGCGATCTATGAGGTGCTGTTGGGCGCGACGCAAGGCCCACGCTTTGGCGGTTTCATCGCGCTGTATGGCGTAGAAGACACCATTGCGCTGATCGACAACGCATTGGCAGGCGAACTGGTTTAAATCAGTTTGCATGTAACACTTGGGCCGCGAATATCCAGATTGGTATTCGCGGCCCTTGTTGTTTGTGACGACCACAGTGTTGTGGCCGCTCAGGCTCTCTGGGATGCAATCTCTGTAGTGTTTAACCCGCCCGAAGCAGCACCTTGTTCGACCCTAATGCAGAAGCAATGTCTTGGAACTGGGCTGCCTGTGATGAGGTCGAGGCCGAGCGCAGCAGTTGAGTTTCAGCCTCTTCGATGATGGTGAGTGCTTTGATTAGTGCTGCCTCTTTTTGATCGGGGGCAATGGCCGTAAGCGGGCGAGAGGTTTGTAAGCTGTTGTCCTGCGTCCTTACATTGGCGCGTGGCGTTGCGGGGTCACGATGCTCGCGGGCAACTGAGTGCAGATCTAAGGCTGTTTGCCTGAGAACCTTTTGAACCTCGCTTTGTCCAGGTAACCCGCGGAGCTCTTTCTCAAGAACCTCCAGGCGTTCAGCTATACAATCAACCACATAGACTTCAGTTTGGGAGCATAGCCTTGAGATCTCGGACAGCTTGTTTGCTATGTAATTCGGATCTTGAACAGCGGCTGCTGCCCGTCGGTTTTTTGCGGGGTAATAATCACGCGATTCGCCGGTTGAGTTGGATGAACTGGATATGATGTCTTCTGTAGGTGATGTGAGACTGCTGACTACCGAAGTTGTTACGGGACCGGAGGGCAGGCTGAAGCCAGAGAGGTTTCCGGTATTTGATCCGGGTTCTACGCCTCCCCAAGACACCGAATAGTCGCCGCCGTCGGCAATGCCGCCAGTAAAGCTACCTGAATATGGCTCTGATACACTAACGACATCCCCGGAACCGTCTACAGTATTGTAGCTGGCGACACCGGAATAGGTGCCGGAAATTGTTCCATCCGATGACACGGTTCCAGTTATGTCGGTGATTTCCGACTCGTCGGGATATCCGGGTACCGGAGTGATGTCGCTGATGGTTCCAGCGAAGTCACCACTTTCGTCAAAGGTGATGGCCCCGCCAGGCACGGAATATGTTTGCGCCATGGTTAAAGTTGAAATGGCAAAAAAGGGAATAAACGCAAGCGAAGACTTCAGCATGATCCATGCTCCTTACTCGTATACAAAAAACCGAAGTACGAGGTGTTCTTTCCCTGAACGCTTACCCAGAGAAGTCAGCACAAATGCTGCAACTTGGGCTTGTCCCGTAGAACCCAAGATACGCGGATGTAAAGAAACTAGTGCGCGCGTATAGTAAGTCCAGACATTGGAAGGACCACAGCTCACAATATACATGGTCCTAAATTCACTCTCCCGCGCTGCCCGTTGGGGGGGACCCAGGATTTGGGGTGAAAGGGGTGGCCGCCCCCTTAAGGTCTGCCACCCTGAATGCGAGTGTTCTGCATGGGCGGCAGCTGCCTGATTAGCCCTACCAACTTTACTCTAGCACACGGCAATCCGCCTCAAGACAAGTAACCAGTGCAGCGCGGACATCAGCATCGTAAACACCATTGATGGCGCCATCATAAAACCCGTGCTCTGCCAATGCCTCTTGGTATATGCGCACAAATTTTGCTTTTCCGGCATCCATCGCGCTCTCGAACTCAGTCAAGGCTTCGGCGCTGCGTCCAAAGGCCGCCAGCACATGGGCGCGAGTGTCATGAGCGGCAGCGTAGCCGGGCCGATCCAGCAGCGCCTGCTCCACGTCGATCAGCGCCTCGGCGGTGCGGCCTTCAAGGTATAACGCCCAGGCCAGCCGATTATGGTCATTGCCGCGATTGAAACGCGCAGACGCATATGACGGGTCGCGTTGAAGCGCCTCGTTGTAGTCCTCGATTGCACGGCGGTGCTCACCGAGATGCGTGTAGGCACTGCCGCGGTTATTGTAGGTGAACATGTGATCTGGATTAAGTTTCAACGCATGATCAAAATCCTCGATTGCTCTGAGATGTTTGCCAATACTGGAATAGGCATTGCCGCGGTTGGACAGAGCGGCAACAGACATCGGATCAAGCCGCAATGCTTCGTTGTAGTCTTCGACTGCTCGGCTGTAGAGAGCCATATAGGAATGCACACTTCCCCGGTTCATGTAGGCCTGAAATGAGTCGGGGTCGAAATTCAAGGCTTGATCAAAGTCCTCGAGAGCCAGCGAAGACTCATCAATCACACGGTAGGCGCGGCCCCGGTTGATGTAAGCCCAAGCGAGGTTTTTGCCTTGCCACTGGCCCGAGTCGATCACGGCGGTGCAGCCGCTGATCCTTAGATCCTGACTATTACTTTGAAGGCAATCGTCCTTCATGTTGGCTTGTGCGGGGCTGGCGAGTCCGGTCATAAGAACCATTCCGGCGACCACTGAAAAAATGCGCATTAGAAACCCTTTATTCGTCCCGGCTACCCGCCAGCCTAGCAAAGCTCTGCTTTCGGTCAACTGCTCGCGTATTCGGAGCCCGTTTGTCGGGTTCGGGCTTGTGCCGTTGCGCACCCGGCGTACGCTGTACTGGGGCTGAATTAATGCCGCTGCTTTAAACCCTCTTCTCCAAACGCATAGGCGCTGTTGGAAAGGGTTTTACATGAACAAGGCAATCACCGAGGGCGTCGCATTGATGCCGCCCGTATTTGCGGATGGTTTGGATGTTTGGTCCAGTGGCGATGGCACACCGGGGTCTGATAGCTATGACGGAGCCGTCAACGCGGCTTATGTGCCGGCGGATGCGGATTTTGGCGGTTGTCTGGAACTGCAAAAGACCAGTTCGACCCAGAAGCTGCGCCACATGGGGCAAACCCCACTGCTGCCCGGTTGTTATCTGCAGATCAAAGTGCGCATCAAAGCCATCAGTGGTGCACTGCCCAGCGTGCGTATCGCCGCTTGGGCCGGAGGGTCCGGCGGCAGTCATATCAGTGGCGTGGTGGAAACAGGTCCCAGCACCACCTTGGCCAGTTACGGCGAGGTGGTGGAAATCAGCGCTATTGTTGGCACGGGTGCGCGCGGTGGTGTGGATATGGCTTGGGGGCGCAATGCCGGCTATGGCCATATGGGCTTGGATTTGACTGGCGCAACTGGCGGTGTGGTGCGGATTGATGACATCGAGATCATCGACATTACCAGTGCCTATCTGCGCGATATGCTGAGCCTGGTGGATGTCACCGATTTTGGCGCCGTGGGGGATGGATCCACCAATGACGCGCCTGCCTTTGACGCCGCCGATGATGCCGCGGATGGCCGCCGCATTCTGGTGCCAGCCGGTACGTTCTATCTGGGGGACACAGTATCGCTGAACCATCAGGTGGTGTTTGAGGGCACTGTCACGATGGCCAGTGACAAAATGCTGCTGCTGACCAAAAATTTCGATTTCCCTACCTATGCCGCCGCCTTTGGCAATGAAGAACTGGGCTTCAAAAAAGCGTTTCAGGCGCTGATCAACAATGCAGATCATGAATCACTGGATCTGGGGGGGCGCAAAATCAGCCTAAGCGGGCCGGTGGACATGCAGGCGGCAGTGCCTAACAAGACCAGCTATTCAACCCGCCGGGTGATCCGAAACGGCCAGATCGAGGCGCAATCGGGGGCGGCCTGGGACACCGACACAGTGACCGCGCAGGCAACCTATGACCCCGGAGATTCCCGCAAGCTGAAATCGGTGGCCAATATCGCCAACATCCCGGTAGGATCACTGGTCGAAGGCAGCGGCGTTGGTCGTGAGATCTATGTGAAATCCAAAAACACTGGCGCCAGCGAGTTGACCTTGAGCGCACCGCTGTATGATGCGGCGGGCACACAGGTGTTTACCTTCCAAGATTTCAAATACATGCTGGATTTCGGTGGCTTCAGCGCGCTCAGCAAATTTGGCATCACCGAGGTTGAGCTGCAGTGCAACTCGCATTGTAGCGCCATCCGTCTGTCGCCGGCAGGATCGGTGTTCAGCCTGGATCGCTGCTTCATCTCGCGGCCCAAGGATCGTGGTATTTCGTCGATCGGCACTGGCTGTCAGGGCATCCTGATCGACAATTGTCAGTTCCTGTCAGCGGAAGAGGCGGAAGATGTGCCTGACCGCAGCTCGGTGGGTCTGAACGTCAACGCCAATGACGCTAAGCTGCGCAACAACCGGGTCACCAAATTTCGCCATTTTGCAATGTTAGCGGGGGGCAACAACACGGTGACGGGGAATCACTTCTTTCAGGGCGATTCAATTGCCAATGGGGTGCGCACGGCGGGGCTGATCCTGGCCAGCACCTACTGCTCGACCACGGTGTCGGACAACTACGTCGACAATTGCTTTATCGAGTGGACCAACGAGTTGGACCCAACCCCGGATTTCACCAGTGGCTTTTCGTTCAGCTCGCTGTCGGTCACCGATAATGTGTTCCTGTCTGGAGATGTTGCCCCTTGGTTCAGCTACATCGTTCTAAAGCCATATGGAAATGGGCATTTTCTGAATGGCGTATCGGTCAGCGGCAACAAGTTCCGGTCAATCAACGGGTCGATTGACCGGGCCGAGCGGGTCGATACCAGCTTCTCGGGGTTGGACTTTAGCCGCACCAAGAACGTGTTTTTTGAGGGTAATACCTTCCACAATGTGGACGCCTCGGTGGCCAATCCGCTGCGGATCCGGCACGAGCAATCTTCGGCAGCCAAGACATGGACCATTGATCCCGGTGACAATCTGCCTTTTGGGGGGTGGTCGCGTGGCGTGGACAGTGTCATCGCGCTGGGGGCTATCACCACCAGCGGTGGCTCGTCGCGTTATGCCATGCCTTATGCCGATCCGGAACAGGGCAGCAACAAGGATCAGGTTGATCTGGTTTGGGAGGAATCTGTGCGCGGTGAGGTGCAGCTGACCATGCGCATGGACAAGTGATCAACCTTGGCCAAGATCACCGGCGTTCAGGTGGAAGGCCTTACCAAAGCCGCCATTCAGATGCGCTTCGGTGATCTGAAACCGGACAAAGGCAAAATCGGCAAAACCGATATAAAGTTTGGCTTTGGGGTGGTCGCGCAGGTAATGCGCGGCCAGTTCAGCGTGGCCTTCGTCGCCGTGGCGCAGGAAAGAGGCGCGGCAGATCAGGCTGAGCCGGGGATGGGTCAGCGGGTCGCCTTTGTCGCCGGGTTCGCCCACCAGCAGGGAACAGGCTGGATTACCCACCAGCGCGCGGGTGTGGCCCGACAGGGAAGACACCAGACTGATAGGGCCGCCATCGGGGTCCAAGCCAAAGGCAACACGGGTGACCAGCGGTGTGCCTGTTTCAGTGATAACCCCCAGCGCAGCAAAACGGGCCTTGGCCATTAGATCGCCGGCCAGGGCGCGGGCTTCGTCATCAGTGGGGCGGATGGGGTTGGTCATGGCGTCGCGGTCCTTGGGTTGTATTCAGAAGCTGTGCCACACTCCGAGTTTGAGGCCAAGGCTGCGCTTGGTGGTGACGCGATGTTGGGCGCCGATCAGTAGGCGGGTGTCTGGGTTCAACGGGATCTGAAGGCCGGGTGTGATGGTGTAGAATAGGGGATGGCCCGAGATTTTGGCGGTTTCAATTTGCAGAATGGGGCGCAGGTGTTCTGGATCCGACAGCCCAATTGTGGCGTCTAGTTTTAGGATCGGCTCGGTATTGAGGCCGCGGATCTCGTACGCACCATCAATTGCCAGCCATCCCGGCCCCCAGTTGCTGTCAAACGCACGCCCATAAGACAGCGTCACTTTTTGCATCGGCACCCAAGAGTTAAGATAGTGACTGGCCCCCAACGCCAGTTCAACAGCCATATGATGCCTGCGCGATGTCTGGCCTAACGGTATGCGGACAAAGACCAGAGCATGACCTGACAGATTGTCGTTGTCATTCAGATCGATGCCAAGCGTCACAAGTGAGGTCAGGCCATAGTCAGCGTAATAGCCAAGCTCAGAACTCCAAACACCATGGCCGGTCCGCTGGGTTATGGTTGCCGATGCAAATCCGCTGCCTTTTTCGCGCAGCCAAGCCCCGGACAAGGCCGGAGATGCGCTTAGAACATATATCCAGATAGCGACTAAAACGCGAAACATGACAAACAACCCCAAGAATAATTGGGCGGTGATCATGGTTAAAAATGGGTTACTTTTTGGGTGCCTGTCGCCGGTCCGGGACGATTTAACCGACAGTTTGCTGAAAACGCTTCTGCTTTTGGGGAAATCCCGCGTAGGCTGAGGATATTCAACGGAGGAGCCAAATGCCAACAATAGCCAAAACCGCTGAAATTCAGACCGTCATTACCACCTTTGAAATGACGCCGGGCACCTGCCAGGATCTGCTGGACGCCCTGACCGAGGCCTACGCCGAGTTTATCTCGTTGCAACCCGGTTTTATTGCCTCTGGTTTGCACGTCAATGACGCCCAGACACGGATTGCCAACTACTCGCAGTGGAACCGCCGCGAAGATTTTCTGGCGATGCTGCGGACCACGGAAATGCGGGACCGCAATCGCAAGATACACCAGTTATGTCGCAGCTTTGAGCCGGTGATGTACGACGTGGCCGCCACGTTTTAGCCAGCTCCTGTAGGTTTGGACCAGCACATCATGTCTTCGTCCGGTCACGGGGGCAACGCGGCGTTGTGGCTGTGGTCGTGGCCTTAGATCTGCCGGCCGCGCTGGGTAATGACGCCGTGTGAACTAAGTGATGAGGCAAGGACTGCCGTAGAGATGGGTGAAATTGGGCTGATTTGGATCAAGGCAGCCACGCGGATTTGCAGGCAGTCTGAGACCAAGTCATAACAGGAGACCATTGATGTATCACAAAATTCTTGTCCCCATTTCTTTTGATCCGGACCGCGATATTAACGGACCGCTGAAGCTGGCCAAGCTGCTGTGTAGTCAGGGCGGTGCGGTGACACTGTTGCATGTGGTCGAGCATATTCCGGCCTATGCCATCTCCTATATGCCGCTTGATTATCTGGCCCAAGCCCGCGAAGCCTTGCAGACAGAACTCGACAATTTAGCAGCCACCCTGCCGCACGCCATTGGTGTGGTGATCGAGGGCCACTCGGGGCGCTCCATTCTGGACTGGGCGGAAACCAACGAACCGGATCTGATCATCATTGCCTCGCACCGACCCGGAATGCAGGATTTGCTGCTCGGCTCGACCGCATCGCAGGTGGTGCGTCATGCGGCCTGTGCGGTGCATGTAGTGCGCTGACGGCGGTTATTCAGGGCAAGTCATGAACGGGTGACGCGGCTTGATCGCGAAACCCGTCCGTGCATGATCTTGTCGAAGAGGAGGATTTTCTATGCGCATATTTGCAGTTACTATTTTTGTCGCTTGTGCCGCCGGATGGGCTGTGGCGGGTGAGCCAGTTGGGATTACCCCAGCGATGACTGAAATCACGGTGCCGACCGCGGATGGCGACGTCAGCATTTCGCGAGTTCAGGACAGTGAAAACCGGGTTGATGACAGCTGGACGCGCACCTCGCGCGCTTGTCCGCCGTTTTGTGTGCAACCGATGACTCCTGCCGAGGGTGTGACCACGATCGGCGAACTGGAGCTGCTGGAGATGCTGGTCGATCCGGAAGTTCTGGTGGTCGATAGTCGGGTGGTGGAACACTTCATTGGTGGCTCGATCCCCGGTGCGGTGAGCATTCCGTATAATGAAGTCACGGACCGGCTGGATGAGCTGGGATGTGAGATTGATTTTGATGGGTTCGACTGTCAGGCGGCAAAAACTGTGGCGTTGTTTTGTAATGGCCCTTGGTGTGGTCAGTCACCAAGTGCGGCGCGCAATATGATTGCGGCGGGCTATCCGGCAGAACGGATTTTCTACTACCGCGGCGGTATGCAGAACTGGCGCATGCTGGGGCTGACTGTCACCAAATGAATGCAAAATGGCGGGACGGTACCCGCCATTTTTGTTTCTAGACCGACCTGAGCTGGATCAAGTATCGGGCGGCGAACCGCAGCAACCCGCCAGGAAGCAGCGCGGAGCGCAGCAATACTTTGTTGGAACTCACCGCATCGGCAATGAGCGAATAATGCGCCTGCTTGTCTTCGGGTGCGCGCAGCAGGATGGTTTCAGCCTCTTGG